>Ga0101944_10005106_pt1 | contig 15338 bp, 9 predicted proteins | sample DewCreD2012metaG_FD_75245 | JGI IMG/M metagenome (GOLD analysis project Ga0101944, IMG submission 75245) | Hot spring sediment bacterial and archeal communities from British Columbia, Canada, to study Microbial Dark Matter (Phase II) - Dewar... ...
GGGGCTGCTTCTGGCGATGGTGGCGGTGGTGTCGCTGGGGCTGGTGTCGATGCTCGTGGCCAGCCTGGTCACGGCGGCATCGATGCTGCTGACGCGCTGCCTGTCGATCGAAGCGGCCCGACGCAGCATCGACTGGGAAGTGCTGCTGGCGATCGGGGCTTCGTTCGCCCTCAGCGGGGCTTTGGAAAAAAGCGGGGCTGCCGCATCGCTGGCACACATCGCCGTCGGCTGGGCGGGCGGGCCCTGGCTCTCGCTGGCGGTGTTGTACCTGATTACCCTGCTGGTCACCGAGCTGATCACCAACAATGCCGCGGCGGCGCTGATGTTCCCCTTCGCGCTGTCGATCGCCCGCGAGCTGAATGTCAGCTACCTGCCGTTCGTCATCGCGGTGATGATGGCGGCCTCGGCCGGGTTTGCCACGCCGATCGGGTATCAGACGAACCTGATGGTCTATGGACCGGGCGGCTACCGGTTCAGCGACTATCTGAAGGTCGGCATCCCGCTGGACCTGCTGGTGGCCGCGGTCACCGTGCTTCTGGCGCCGTGGGTGTTCCCGTTCTGAAGGCGGTACGGGAGGTCTTGCTTGGTGATGGGTGGACGGAGGCGGCTTGGTTGAGTTGCCGCATAAGGAGCATCTCGTGACTTCGCCCGTACCTGAGCCAGGACCGTCCTCCAAAGCCGTCCCTAGTCTAAAGCCTGCAGAAGGCATGCTGCTGGGGCTGGCGATGCTCTGGCCGAGCGCCGTGACGGGGCTGTACTTCATCGCGCTCGACGACGTACCACCCCCCTGGCCCCAAGCAGCGTACATCACAGGGAAGCTGATCCAGTTCTCCTTGCCGCTGGCAAGCTTGTGGCTGGTGCGGCAAATCCCCTCTTCCCTGCCCCGTCCTGAACGGGCAGATGTCGCGGTGGGGCTGGGGTGGGGGCTGGCGGTGGTTGTTGCCCTGGCCGGCCTGTACGGATGGTGGCTGAAGCCGGCGGGCCTGCTGGCCGAGGCGTCCGTGGCCATCGCCCGCAAAGCCGGGAATCTGGGGCTGAAGAATCCAGCGGCATTCGCCGCGGCGGGGCTGTTCTACTCGCTCGTGCACTCGCTGCTGGAAGAGTATTACTGGCGGTGGTTCGTCTTCGGTCAGCTTCGTCGGACCTTGTCGCTGGCGTTAGCCGCAGGACTGTCGGGCGTGGCGTTCGGCACCCACCATTTCTTGCTCCTAGGCGCGTTCTTTGGACCTGGTTCGCCGGGAACCTGGCTGCTGGGCAGCGCGGTGATCCTCGGCGGGGCGATCTGGGCCGTGCTCTACGAGGTGCGGGGGAACTTGTACGGCTGCTGGCTGAGCCACGCCCTGATCGACGCGGCGATTTTCGTCGTGGGGTACGATCTGGTCCACCATCGACTCCTGAGGGGCTAACAGCTCCGGCAGAGCACTCGCGGCCTCATGCAAACGCGGTCAGTGGGCGGGCGCCCACCGCGGCGGCATAAATCTGGTCGTCGCACAAATCGGCCAGCGACTCGACGATCAGATCCGGCCGGTAGGCATAGCGCGCCAGGTCGCCGCGGGACGTGGACCCGCTGAGCACAAGCACCGTGCGGTACCCCATGCTCACGCCTCCCAGAATATCCGTCTCCATCGTGTCGCCGATCACGATCGTCTCGTCGGTACGCAACCCCAGCATCTTCCGCGCGGCACGCATCATGACCGGGCTGGGCTTGCCCACGCTGAACGCCTTCAGCCCCGTGGCCGCTTCCAGCATCGCCACGATCGCCCCGCACCCCGGCCGCAGTCCCTGGGCGGTCGGGCAATTCGGGTCGAGATTGGTGGCGATCAACTTGCTCCCGCGGAGGATCATCCGCACCGCCGCTTCCAGCATTTCCATGGTGAAGGTGCGTCCTTCTCCCACGACCACGTAATCCGGGTCGTCCTCGACGATCGCATAGCCATTGGCATGCAGGGCCTGCAGCAAACCTCCCTCGCCGATCACGAAGGCCGTCCCCTGCGGTTTTTGCGCCGCCAGGAAACGAGCGGTCGCCATGGCGCACGTGAAGATGTGCTGCTCCTCGACGGCGATCCCCATCCCAGCGAGCTTGCGGACCACGTCGCGGCGAGTCCGCTGGCTGTTGTTCGTCAAGAATGTGAACGGAACCTCGCGCTCCAGCAACAGTTGGATGAACCGGTCCGCTCCCGGAAGCAGTTGCCGCCCCCGATAGACCACCCCGTCCATGTCGATCAGGAACCCGTGCCGCTCCATGCGTTGACTTTTCCTCACTGCGGGGAACCCATCCGCGGGCCGTGGCCCACTGGGGAGAGGTCCTCGACGCGGTGTCCCGTCGCAACTGCTGTACCATGGATCGCTCTTGCCGCGGCGCAATATCGACGCCGTCCGTCCGAGCAGCGTTGGTAAATGTCCAACGAGCCTAGAGTTGCGCCACACGTGCGTAAAGGCACTTGCGGTGTGCCGCAATATCCCGCTTTTGGATACAGTGGTTCATGACCTGCTGAATTTTGAGGCGTCAAAATCCAGCACGCCCTCACTGGCCGGCCACGTTGCCGCGTTCCGGAGTTATTACACCGTACGGCATAGCTCGGTAGGCTCCGTAGACAGGCGACTGCGAGGTGGTCGCATGCGGCTGGTGCCAGAGTGCAACGGGTAGCGGGAAATGGCCGCGACATCCAGCGGCCGTTGCATCTCGCCGCGTCTGTCGTGCCGTCTGGCAAGTCCTGCTCTGCAGGGGCGCGCCGTCGACCTGCAATTCGGGAAACATGGGAAACCTGCGTAAATTGCTAAAATTCTCGGAGCACTCCTATTGCCCTCAAGGCCAAGCCGAAATAGTCTTTAGAAAGAGGCAGCAGAGCTTCGGTTAGGGACTGACCACTGCTGGCGACAGGAAGGGTCGCCACTGTCTGCCCCGCCGCTTGCCTCCACCTGAGCGTTCTTTCGCAAGTTTCCGTAAGTGCCCCTGCGTGTCCCCCGCAGCGGCGGCATTCTTCCAGGTGTGAGGATTTCGTCGCCGGCGGCGGGACGCGATCTAGCCGGCTCGGCGATTTCCTGAAGAGCCAGGCGCTGGTGGCTGCGCGCTGTGCACGCAACGCTGCCGGGAAAGGCCCGGTCGGCTTTGGCTGCTGCGCGGTCTGGGGCACTCACGAAGCTGCAGAGCGTGTTCGGGCCGGGCGGGCGGCTTGGAAAACCGGTGCAGAGCATCCGGGAAGGGGCTTAAGCCGGGACGGGACATGGGAGCCAGGCACAGGGGAACGCGGCCACGGGAAGGTGACGTTTCCGCTTGCGGCGCAGGGGCGCGGGCCACCGAACAAGGCGGCTGGGCGACCTGAGCCAGGAGTCGTCGGCATGAATTACGGACGTGAAATCATCTCGCTGATCGCCCAGCGGCAAGACCTGGAGCAGTTTCGGCGGAAGAACTGGGTCGGGACGTTCGAGGAGTATCTGGAACTGGTCCACCGGCACCCGGAAGTGACGCGGAATGCGTTCGAGCGGGTCTACGACATGATCATGGCGGCCGGGACGACCGTCTATGAGGAGTCGCGCGGGGTCAAGCGGATCCACTATCACTTTTTCGACGATCCGGACAACGACGGGCGCGACGCCGTGTATGGGCTGGATGAACCGCTGGGGCACCTGGTCAATGCGCTCAAAAGTGCGGCCAAGGGGTACGGGATCGAGAAGCGCGTGCTGCTGTTGCATGGGCCGGTGGGCAGCAGCAAGAGCACGATCGCCCGCCTGCTGAAGCGCGGTCTGGAGCGGTACACGGCGACCGATGCCGGGGCGCTGTACACGCTGGGGTGGGTCAACGAGGACAGCGGCGAGGTGAACTGGTGCCCGATGCACGAGGAGCCGCTGCACGTGATCCCGGAGCGATTCCGCGACGATGTGCTGGCTCGCTTGAATGCTGGCCGGGAAGAGGACGAGCGGAAGGTGAAGATCGTGGGGGACCTGTGCCCCTACTGCCGGTTCATGTACACCGACCGGCTGAAGAAGTATCACGGTGATTGGACGAAGGTGGCCCAGGACATCCGCGTCAAGCGGATCGTGCTGTCCGAACAGGACCGTCTGGGGATCGGCACGTTCCAGCCCAAGGACGAGAAGAACCAGGACAGCACGGAGCTGACCGGCGACATCAACTACCGCAAGATCGCGGAGTACGGCAGCGACAGCGACCCTCGCGCGTTCAATTTCGACGGGGAGTTCAACGTCGCGAACCGGGGAATCATCGAGTTCATCGAAGTGCTCAAGCTGGATGTGGCGTTCCTCTACGACCTTCTGGGCGCCAGCCAGGAGCATAAGGTCAAGCCGAAGAAGTTCGCCCAGACCGATATCGACGAGGTGATCATCGGACATACCAACGAACCGGAATATCGACGATTGCAGAACAACGAGTTCATGGAGGCGCTCCGCGACCGGACGATCAAGATCGATATCCCGTATGTCACGCGGCTATCGGACGAGATCAAGATCTACGAGAAGGACTATAACCCCAAGAAGGTCAAAGGAAAACATATTGCTCCGCACACGATCGAGATGGCGGCGATGTGGGCGGTGCTTACGCGGCTGGAGCCGCCCAACCATGCCAGCCTGACCTTGCTGCAGAAGCTGAAGCTGTACAACGGCAAGACGCTGCCGGGCTTCACGGAGGAGAACATCAAGGAGCTGCGGGAAGAGGCGGTCAACGAGGGGATGCACGGCATCTCGCCGCGGTATGTCCAGGACAAGATCAGCAATGCCCTGGTCGCGCACCTAGAAGCCAAAAGCATCAACCCGTTCATGGTGCTCAACGAGCTGGAGGCGGGGCTCAAGCACCACTCGCTGATCACCAGCGAAGAGACGCGGCAGCGCTACCGCGAACTGCTGGGCGTCGTGAAAGAGGAGTATGAGAACATCGTGAAGAACGAAGTGCAGCGGGCGATCGCCGCCGACGAGGACGCCCTCAAGCGGCTGTGCGGCAATTACATCGACAATGTCAAGGCCTATACGCAACGGGAGAAGGTCCGCAATAAGTTCACGGGGCAATACGAGGAGCCGGACGAGCGGCTGATGCGGTCGATCGAGGAGAAGATCGACATCCCCGAAAGCCGCAAGGACGACTTCCGCCGCGAGATCATGAATTACATTGCGGCTCTGCTGATCGATGGCAAGACCTTCGATTATAAGAGCAACGAGCGTTTGTATAAGGCTTTGCAGCTCAAGCTGTTTGAGGACCAGAAGGATACGATCAAGCTGACCAGCCTGGTCTCCCAGGTGGTAGACAAAGACACGCAGGCCAAGATCGACGTGGTCAAGGCCCGCCTGATCCGCGACTTCGGCTACGACGAGGAGAGCGCCACCGACGTGCTCAATTTCGTGGCCAGCATTTTCGCCCGGGGGGATGTGAAGAAGAAGTGAGTGGCCCGGGAAGGAGGCGCTGGCGATGGTGATGAAGATCGATCGCGATGCGGCGCGGTTCCGGCAGATCGTCCGCGGCAAGATCCGCCAGAACCTGCGGAAGTACATCACTCACGGGGAGATGATCGGCCGCAAGGGGAACGACCTGGTGAGCATCCCCCTGCCGCAGCTCGACGTGCCGCATTTCCGCTATGGCACCAACGGGCGCGGCGGCGTGGGACAGGGGGATGGCGAGATCGGGCAGCCGATCGCGACGGGCGACCCGGATGGCGAGGGCGGTCAGGGGCAGGCCGGCAGCGAGGCGGCCCCGCATGTGTTGGAGGTCGATATCACGCTGGACGAGCTGGCGGCGATCCTGGGAGACGAACTGCACCTGCCGCGGATCGAACCCAAGGGCAAGGCCAATATCCAGCAGGAGAAGGTCCGCTATACCAGTGTGCGGCGGGTCGGCCCCGAGTCGCTGCGGCACTACCGCCGCACGTACGTGGAAGCGCTCAAGCGGCAGCTCGTGGAAGGCACCTACCGCTTCACTGAGCCGCGGGTGATCCCGATCCGTGACGACCGGCGCTACCGCTCGTGGGAGCATGTGCCCGAGCCGGTGGCCAACGCCGTGATCATCTACCTGATGGATGTCAGCGGCTCGATGACCGACGAACAGAAGGAGATCGTGCGAACGGAAGCATTCTGGATCGATACGTGGCTGCGGAGCCAGTATCAAGGGCTGGAGCGGCGGTATATCATCCATGATGCGGCCGCGCGGGAGGTGGATGAGCATACGTTCTATCATACGCGGGAGAGCGGCGGCACGCGGATCAGTTCAGCATATAAGATATGCCTGGAGCTGATCGCCACCAAGTTCGACCCGTCGCAATGGAATATCTATGTCTTCCAATTCTCGGACGGCGACAACTGGGGGGAGGACAACCGCGCGGCTTTGAACCTGCTGCGGGAAGAGCTGCTGCCGCGGTGCAACTTGTTCTGCTACGGGCAGGTGGAAAGCCCCTATGGCAGCGGCGAGTTCTACCGCGTCCTGGAAGAGGCCTTCGGACGCGACCACGAGACGCTGGTACTGTCCGAGATCGAGAGCAAGGAGGCGATCTACGAGTCGATTCGCAAGTTCCTGGGGAAAGGCAAGTGACAGGAACGCGGCGGCGGGCGCTGGGTGAGGCGTCGCGCCAGGCCGCGACCGGATGATGGACCCAATGGCCACGCTGCCCACGCTGCACCGGTTCCGATCGCTCCCTCCGGAGCTGCTGGAAATCCAGCAGCAAATGGAAGCCCACGCCCGCAGCTACGGGCTGGACTTCTTCCCCACAATCTTCGAGGTGGTGGACCACGACCAGCTCAGCGCCATCGCTGCCTACGGCGGCTTCCCGACCCGCTACCCGCATTGGCGGTTCGGCATGGAGTACGAGCAGCTCCGCAAGGGCTATTCGTACGGGCTGCAGAAAATCTACGAGCTGGTGATCAACAACGATCCGTGCTATGCCTACCTGCTGGCCAGCAACTCGATCACCGACCACAAGCTGGTGATGGCCCACGTGTATGGGCATTGCGATTTCTTCAAAAACAATTACTGGTTCAGCCATACCAACCGCAAAATGATCGACGAGATGGCGAACCATGGAAATCGCATCCGAGAGTATATGGACCGGTTCGGCGTGGAGGAGGTGGAGAACTTCATCGACACCTGCTTGAGCATCGAAGACCTGATCGACATCTACTCGCCCCATATCAAACGCCGCGAAGATTCGCCGCGGGCGGCCTTGCAAGGCTCACTGGATGAAGAGCTGCCGCACCCGCAGCCGACCCGCTTCCAGGCCAAGCCGTACATGGACCGCTTCATCAACCCGCCCGAGGCGCTGGCGGAGGAGCTGGCCGCCAAGAAGGAGGCACTGACGCGGCAGGAGCAATTCCCTCCCGAACCCGTTCGCGATGTGATGCTGTTTCTGCTGGAGCATGCTCCGCTGAAGGCCTGGCAGCAGGACGTGCTGGCGATCCTGCGTGAAGAGGCGTACTATTTCGCCCCGCAGGCACAGACCAAAATCATGAACGAGGGTTGGGCCACCTACTGGCACAGCACGATCATGACACGGCACGGGATGAGCGACAGCGACCTGATCTGCTATGCCGACCACTGCGCTGGGACGCTCGCCGGCTCGCGGACGCGGCTGAACCCATACAAGCTCGGGGTGGAGCTGTTCCGCGACATCGAGGACCGCTGGAACCGCGGGGCGTTCGGAGAGGAATACGAGGCGTGCGACGACTTCCGCGCCAAGCGCGATTGGGACAAGCAGCTCGGCCTGGGCCGGCAGAAGATCTTCGAGGTCCGCCGCGTGCACAACGACCTGACGTTCATCGACGAGTTTCTCACACTCGACTTCTGCCGCCGCCATAAGCTGTTTTCCTTCGGATATAACAGCGAGTCTGGATATTATGAGATCGAGAGCCGGGAGTTTGAAAAGGTCAAGCAGCGGCTGCTGTTCAATCTCACGAACCTCGGCAGGCCGATCATCTACCTGAAAGACGCCAACTATAAGAACCGCAGCGAGCTGTTTCTGGAGCACCGCTTCAGCGGCGTCGAATTGCAGATCAACTATGCCCAGGACACGCTGGCCAACCTGTATAAGCTCTGGAAACGACCCGTGCACATCGAAACCGTGCTCGACGACACTAAGGTCGTGCTCTCGTTCGATGGGCATGAACATACGCGCACGCCCGGAGGGAAGTCGAGCAAAGGCAAATAATCGCGGGGGCCGCCGCCATCCCCACCGCGCGGTGGACGCCCGACAGGAGTACCGCTGGCATGACTGTGCGTCCGGAGATCGAACAGGAACTGAGCCGCATCCAAGCCGCCGGAGGCCAGGGACTCTTGAACGTCGAGAGGTCCGGGGCCCGGATCGAGGCCGATCTGCTCGTGGTGGATGCCGTCGGCTGCGCGTTCCAGACGCTCGGGCTGACCACCGATCGGCTGGCCGGCGTCTCGCTCGATGCGCTCAAATCGGTCAGCGAAGCGCTGACCCGGCGGCTGACCTATCTTCTGGAGCCGATCGGGCTGATCGAGGCGGATGCGGATCGCTGCGCCGTCCAGCTCCGCTCACGCCCTCCCCACAAAAGCGAAGACGGCACCTGTTACTACGAACTCATGGTGCGCCGCGGGGGCGACATCACCCTCAGCCGCTATTGCCAGCGACCCGGCCAGATGCGTCAGATCGTGCCGGCTCAGGTCACACGGGAAGTGCTCGCGCGTCTGGCGGACGATTTCCTGGCTGTGCTTCCCTAGCTGCCGCCTCCGGGACGACCGGTAACGGCGACCAATTCCCACCTCAAGGACGCACTTTGGCCGACCAGCCGGCAAAATCAACCGCCGCCCAGCGGCGCCACCACCGCCCCCTCCAAAGCGGTGTTGCAACAACATTGTTTATGGAATTTTGTTGCCTGGCAGGCGGCCTTTCCGTTGTTTTTGCATCCATTTGTGCTTATGTTTTACTCCGTGCCGAGGCGTTGGTACGGCATCGTGACACCTTGACGAGGCCGTAGGCTGGGTCCTGTCGTGGCCGCGAAGTCGCTTCGGCAATGTCTAAGAACTTGCAGAGACCAAGCAGAGGTAAAGTATGTTTCGGCCGAAAATGCAGTGGACCATTGGGGGGCTAGTGCTCCTTGCGCTGGCTCAGAGTGGGTCGATGGCCGAGGATGCGCCGAGTTTTCGCAAAGAAATCGCACCGCTTTTGTTGCAGAATTGCCTGGCCTGCCATGGTCCTAAAAAGGCAGAGGCAGGCTATCGGATCGATACGTTCGAGCGGCTCACCGCGGCAGGCGACTCGACGCAACCGGGCTTTGCAGCCAAAGACCTCGACGGGAGCGAGGCGTTCCGCCGCATCACGTCGACCGACCCCCACGAGCGAATGCCGCTGGAGGGCGACCCCTTGCCGGCCGAGCAAGTGGCTCTGCTCAAACGTTGGATCGAGGCGGGGTTGCCGTTCGATGGGCCGGATCCGAAGGCGTCTCTGGCCAGCTATATTCCGCCGCCGACGCATCCGCCAGCGCCCGAAACCTATCGTTCGACACTGCCGATCACGGCTTTGACCTTCAGTCCCGATGGCAACCAGCTTTGGGTAGGCGGCTATCACGAACTCACGGTATGGGACCCCGCGACGGGCCACTTGGTGCGGCGGATTGCGAACATGCCGCAGCGTACCTTTGCGATTCGCTTTGGGCCCGATGGTCAGAGCGTGGCTGTGGCGGGCGGCTCGCCAGGGAAGTATGGCGAGGTTCGCCTGATCCGGCCGGAGTCTGGCGAGGTGACCGCCGTGCTGGGGACGACCAGCGACGTGGTGTACGACTGTGCCTTCAGTCCTCAAGGGGACCGGCTGGCGACAGCCGCAGCGGACGGACTGGTGCGCGTCTTCGGGCTTTCCGAAGGTAAGGAGTTGCTTACCATCGCCAGCCACAGCGACTGGGTGTTTGCCGCGACCTACGACGGCGAGGGCAAGCGTCTGGCCACGGCCAGTCGCGACAAGACGGCCAAGGTCTTCGACGCTGCCAGCGGCGAGCTGCTGGTGACCTATAGCGGTCACAACCAGACGGTGCGGGGCGTCCAGTTCCATCCCGAGGGTAAAGAGGTGTATTCCATCGGCAGCGACAACCGGCTGCACCGGTGGAGTGTGGCGGAGGGGAAGAAGGCCCAAGATACCGGACTGGGGAGCGAGCCGCAGCGGCTTACGCGAGTCGGTGATCTGTTGGTGATCGCTACGGCGGACAACAAAGTCCGGCTATTTACCGCCGCCGACCAGAAGCCGGTGCGGGAGCTGGCAGGTGCGAAAGACTGGCTGCTGTCGGCCGATGGACATGCAGCCGGCGGAGTCGTGGCCGGCGGGACGTTCGATGGCCAGGTGCTCGTCTGGAACCTAGCCGACGGCAAACTCTTGCGCGCGTTTTTCGCTGCTCCAGGGTACCAGCCGCCGACGCGGTAAGCACTGCCGATCGCCTCCGTGTGCTGCCAGCCCTGCCCGCACGCTTTCGCGTCCTGGCCGCGGCGGCCAGGGCTTGAGCGGGGCAGCGAGCATTCGTTACGCTGCTGCGTCGATCGTCAGGCGCGTTGGGCGTTTCGCTTGCGCCGACGGGGCAAGGACAGCGTAACGGCTGAGCGTGCGCCGGCAGGGCTTTGTCTAGCCAGTCCGGCAGTCAGCTAGAATAATACGATTAAAATATTCCTGCGGAGCAGCCATGCAGGGACTGTATGAAAAAATCCAGGATGCCGTGGGATGCATTCGACGCGTGTGGTCGGGCGTGCCGCATGCTGGGATCATCCTGGGAACGGGACTGGGCAGCCTAGCCCAGCAGATCGAGGAGGAAGCCAGCCTGGAGTATGGGGAGATTCCGCACTTTCCGCGTTCGACGGCGATCAGCCATCGTGGGCGGCTGGTGTGCGGGCGGCTGGGGGGCTTGCCCGTGGTGGCGATGGAAGGACGGTTTCACTATTACGAAGGATACCCGCTCGATCAGATCACGCTGCCAGTACGGGTGATGAAAGCGCTGGGGGCGAAGCTCTTGGTGGTGAGCAATGCGTGCGGGGGCATGAACCCGTATTATCGCCCCGGCGAGATCATGGTGATCGACGACCACATCAATTTGATGGGCGCCAACCCGCTGATCGGCATCAATGACGACCGCCTCGGGCCGCGGTTTCCCGACATGTCGCAGCCGTACGACCAGGCGCTGATCGCCCGCGCGCTGGAGGTGGCCCGTCGCGAAGATATGGTCTTGCACCGAGGGGTGTTCGTGGCGGTGGCGGGCCCCAATCTCGAGACCCGAGCCGAATACCGTTTCCTGCGGCTGATCGGGGCCGATGTGGTGGGCATGTCGACCGTCCCCGAGGTGATCGTCGCCGTGCACAGCGGCCTGAGGGTGCTGGGGCTGTCGGTCGTGACCGACATGTGCCTGCCCGACTGTTTGCAGCCGGCGAACGTGGACGAGATCATCGCCACCGCCCAGCGTGCCGAGCCGAACCTGACGCGTCTGGTGCGGGGCGTGCTGGCGGGCGCCGCGGCATGCGACGGGGATAAGGTGGCTGGCGGCGGGGAGGCAGCGGCTGGCCGGTTTCGGCCGCCCACATTTCCCGCTCTTCGTCCGAGGCATAGTACGACAGCCAGATTTCCGGCTGCGTTTCGATGTCGAGGAAGTGCCAATGCAGGTAGTTGCGGGGCAGGTCGAGTTTCTTTTCCGGGGAGGGGAGCAGGTCGCGTGCGATCCGGCAGTACAGCTCGCGGTCGCTGAGATGGTCGGTGAATTCGAGCACGATCCGCTGCGAGTACAGCCGATGGATCGTCTCCCACAACAGCCGATGCAGCGTCGCGTCATCGAGCTGGCTGGGCGGAGGCAGGATCAGTTCGGGCTCGAACCAGCGGGAGATGGGCAGCACGGGTGCCCGTTCCCAGGCCAGCATCTGCGCCAAAAACTCGTTCTCCGCCTCCGTGGGCAGACGGCCAGCGCGGAGCAAGCACAGCGACTCATCGACGAACGGTTCCAGTTCGTCGCGGAGACGCGCATTGAGCAGCAGTTCCTCGACGTCGCGCGAAGCAGGGGAGGGCGTGGACATATCCAGAAGCTGCAAACAGCCAACCGAAATGAACCGCCGTGTTCCGTGAGATGCGGCACAGGATCGACTGTACTTATCGCGGCCCGTCTCACAAGAGAAAAATCGTTTCCCTGCTTGAGGTTTTTGCCCGAAACTTGCGCAGCATCGCGGAAAAAACCGGCGGCGCCTATGTACCCGTGGGCGTGAGCAACGTGCGGTTGGGGGCGCTTTACCGGGATCACCTCAGCCGGCTTGCCGCCCGCGAAATCGAGGAGTCGGTGCGCCGCCGTCACGTTGAACGCTACCAGACCTTTTTGCTACCGGCGGTGCTCTGTCTGATGGCCGCTCTGGCCCTCAGTCGCGGCCGCCCCCGCGTGGGCACAAATGCGGCGGCCTCCGCCCGGCCCCCCGCGACGGCCACGCTCCGGCCTGCCCCTTTGCGAAAACTGGACCCCGCGCCCAAGCCGCTCAGGAAGCTGGCCGTCGGGCTGGTAATGCTGGGCACTGCCACCGGCCATTCTGCGGTGCCGACCAATGCGAACGCGACGGCAGCCCAGGCCAGCCCCCGGCCGGCGGCAGGATTGCCCGCCACCAACATGGCCACGCCCGTCCGCGCCGATGCCCGCGAAGCCCAGCGCCTTTACCAGCGCGGCCACTACGCCGAGGCCGCGGAGGCGTACCTTGCAGCCGCACGCGCCGCCAGCGGACCGGCCTCCAGGGCCGTCCTGCATTACAACGCCGGGTGCGCGCTCTTCAAGGCCGGCCGCTACCAGGAGGCTGCCGATCAATTCCGCGAGGCTGGCGAGACGGAAGCGGCGGACAATGTCTCCGCCGCTCACAACCTCGGCGTGGCCCTGTACCGCGCCGCTGGCACGCCGCAGCCGGCCGGCGAACCGGAGCAGGCGGAAGGCCGTCTCGCGACTCTCGAACAAAGCGCGGCTGCCTTCCAACGCGCACTCCGCCTTGACCCCGACCGCCAGGCCACCCGCCAGAGCCTGGCGGCGGTTACCGAACTCCTGCCTGAAGCACGCGACCAGGCCAAGCTGGCCCGCTTGCTGGCCACGTATGGCGCCGTGCCTCCCGATATGCTCGCCGACCGCATGCTGCTTGGCCAGCGCGAGGTCCTCGAGCGACTGCCCGGCGCTCTGACCAATGACACCCCCTCGCAAATCGAACAGTTCGAGGCCCTTGCCGAGCAGCAGGAGCACACCGCCGACCTGCTGATCCCCCTCAAAAGCATGCTGCTCAACGCGGCGCTCCAACAAGCTCAGGCCGCCTCCACTTCTCAACCGGTCCAGGCCCGCATGGCCGAACTCGAGGCCTTTGTTGAGCATCTGCGTGACCGCATGTACGGCACGGCGACCGCTCTCCGTGACCTCGACCGGGCGGCCTACCAGACGGCGCAGGAGTCCGAGGCCCTCGCCTACGTTCTGTGGAAAGGGCTGGCCTCTTACGGGTTGCTGTTGCGCGAGGACCTGCTCCGCCAAACCAACGCCGTGGAGTTGACCACGGCCCAACTCGACCGCCCCGTCCCGGAGCGGCAGCGCCTCATTGGATCCGAGCAAAGCGAGGCGCTCGACCTCACCCGCCGGTTCGCTGAACGTTTCCAAGCTGCCGTGCCCCCCGAAGGCCTGACGATCCCCGCCGCCCCAACCAATCAAACCGCGGCGGCCGCCACCGCCACAAATCAGACGCAGGTACTTCTGTCGCCCGCTGAACGGCAGCACATTCTGGAACTGGCTGAGCAGGCCAGCACCGCTCAACAAGCCGCGCTCGACTGCGCCGTTACCAATCTGACAACCGCGCTTGAACACCAACGCCGCGCATACGCTTTGCTGGATGAAATCCAGCGCCTGCTCCCCAAACCCCCGCAGCAGCAATCCGCAGAGCAGCCCCAGCAACAGGACCAGCAGCAACAACAGCAGGCGCCCCAGCCGGAGCCGCAGCCGGCCGAAACCCAGTCCCAACAGCAGGAGGAGCAGCCCGCTGAGCGACGGCGCGAGGAACTCTCGCCGGAAGATGTCCGGCGGCTCTTGGAAAAGGCCCGACAGCGCGAAAAGGAACACGAGGAGGAGAAACGCCGGCAAGCGGAGTTTTATGTGCCGCTCACTCCCACGGAGCGGGATTGGTAGGGGCCAAAGGTGAAGACTGTTGCCGTCGGTTGTTTGCTGCTGCTGGGTATGACACAGCTCCGCGCCGGCGCCACCGAGCCCCAACTTGAAGTTGGGTTGCAACGCGACCAGATTTACCTGGGGGAGTCTGTCCTCCTGGAGGTCAAGGCGCTCGGCGCCGAGAGCGACGCCGAGCCCGACCTCTCGGCGATTACCAATTGTCAGGTCAAACCGCTCGGCGCGCGCACGGTAAGCAACTACAGCTTCACCTTCGTAAACGGCGAACTGCGCAAGCAGGGCTACAGCGGCCGCATTTTTACCTATGAACTTACGCCCCGCGAGGCCGGAGAGTTCGCCGTGGGGCCCGTGACCCTGCGCGTCGGCGGGCGTACCCTCCGGGTGCCCGGTCCCAAACTGCGCGTGATCGGCGTTGAGCCGCAAGAGCTTGTGCAGATTGGCATCACGGCCTCGCGTGACGCCGTGCTGGTGGATGAACCCTTTGAAATCCGCCTTACCATCGTGCTGCGCCGCCTGCCGGGAGCGTATGCCGACCTCGATCCGCTCTTCCCCGATGCCCCGCCGACCCTGACCGTGCCCTTTCTCGACACGGCCGAAATTCCCGGGCTGCGAACGCCGGACATCGCTCAGGTGCTCCGCTCGCGGCTCGCGGCCGGAGACCAGCCCGGGTTCGCCATCAACAACTACACGACCGCACAGGATCCCTTTGATATCGGACGGTTCTTCAATTTCCGCGACCCTTGGGAACGGCGGCCGGCCCGTTTTCGCCTGGACCGTCGCGCCGTGGAACGCGACGGCCGCTCCTATTTCGAATACAGCCTGACGTTGGCCTACTCCCCGCTGGAGGAAGGCAGCTATGCCTTCGGACCGGTCCTGTTCAAGGGGCCGGTGCCCACCGACGTGCAGGCCAACGGTGAAGCCACCGGTCGGGACGTGTTCGCCGTCGGTCCCGCGGTGACGGTCCGGGTTGTCCCGCCACCTGAAGAGGGCCGGCCGGACTGGTACGTGGGCGCGCTGGGCAGCAACCTGACCGTGGAGGCCACGCTGGACACCCAAACCTGCAATGTCGGCGACCCTGTACAGTTGACCCTCACGCTCGAAGGCGACGTCCAGATGCGCAATGTAACCCCCTTGCGCCTGAGCCTGCAGACCAACGTACTGGCGCATTTTGACGTCTATGACGACAGCGTCCGCACCATCAAGGGTGAGCGCAAGCGTCAATATGTGTACACGCTGCGCCCGCG
>Ga0101944_10005107_pt1 | contig 15337 bp, 10 predicted proteins | sample DewCreD2012metaG_FD_75245 | JGI IMG/M metagenome (GOLD analysis project Ga0101944, IMG submission 75245) | Hot spring sediment bacterial and archeal communities from British Columbia, Canada, to study Microbial Dark Matter (Phase II) - Dewar... ...
CGTTTATTTTCAAAAGAGACACCCTCCTCCCGGTGTGCGTGTTCCGTATATTGTACCCGAGCGGAGAGCGCGCGGGTAGGGGCGGCGGATTAAAAGCCTCCGGCCAGGCGTTCGGACAGGAAGCGGGGCAGGCCCGCCTCGCGGATTTTGCGCTGCGCCTGGGAAATGGGATAGTTGAAGCGGTGGAATTCGATGACATGGGCCACATCGTCCCACACCACGAATCCGCCGCGCGGGTCGCCGTCCCGGGGCTGGCCCACGCTGCCCACATTCACGATGGCCTTGGCGGACTTGTTCAGCGCCACGGGGCCGCCGTTCTCGGGCGGGGGCATGAATTCGGCCGCGCCATCCGGTGTCTGCACCCAGATGCAGGGCTGGTGCGTGTGCGCCACGAACGCCACCGCGATGTCGCGCGTCATCATGTTCACGAACGCGCGCTCCGCATGCCACCGGCTCATCACATATTCGTCCTTGTCCATGGGGCTGCCGTGCACGATCAGCACCTTGCCCAGCATGGAATCAATCCAGATGAAGTCCTTGAGTTCCCGCAGATAGTCCCGGTTCATTTCCGTGAGCTGGTCGCGGCACCAGAGCACGGCGCGGCGCGCATCCGGGTTGAACATCTCCGGCTCGTACTTGTCGAGCGCCACATCGTCGTGGTTGCCCACCACGCTTGGAATGTCGCGCTCCATCATGATCTCGATGCACTCGTTGGGGTTGGCGCCGTATCCGATGATGTCGCCCAGGTTGTAGATGCGGTCGTGCTGGATGGACTCGATGCGTTCGAGAAAAGTGTCAAAGGCCTCGAGGTTGCCGTGGACATCTGAAAAGAGAATGAATTTCAAGGGCGGTCACCTGGAGGGCCGGGGATGTGTCAGGGTGACGGGGCGCCCGGCGGGCGCAGCTCGGGCAGGGTGTCCTGGGACGGGATGGGCGCGCGCATGTCGGGCATGAGGGTCTCTGGCGGCTGCTGGAGCATGCGGTCGTCGCCGGGCAGGGCCTGTTCGATTTTCTCCTGCGCCTCTTTGGGGGCGCGCAACTGGATGGCGTGCAGATAGCGGCGGTGCTCTTCGTCGGTTTCCTCGAGCATGCCAAGGCCGGTGTAGATTTTTTCGAGGCGGTTGTGAATTTCCGGGTCGAGCCGCGCCAGGTCCGAAGACTTGCGGAATTCGCGGAGCGCTTTTTCGATGTCCCCGTATTCCAGGTACGCGGATCCAAGCTCGAAGAATACATAAGGATCGCGCGGGGCCATCTCCGTGGCTTTGCGGAAGGCCATGAGCGCGTCCTCGCGATTGTTCTGCCGCGCCAGCAGCTTGCCGATGTGGACCTGGTAATAAGGGTTCTGCGATTCCTGCCGCGCGGCGTTCTTGAGGTGTTCGATGGCTTTGTCTATCTTGCCTTCGGCCTCGTAGCGCACGGCCAGCAGATAGTCGTCATAAACCTTGACGCAGTCCTTGTCGTGCATCTTGGTGATCTGTTCGGTGAACCAGGCCGCGAACCGCGCCTTCTGTTTTTTGAATTGCAGGCGGAATCGGATGACATCCTTGTAGGTTTCATAGAGCCGGTCGCCGGGATTCGCGGTGTCCACGCAGCGCACGATGTGAATGCCCGCCTCGGAGATGAACGGGCGCGTAATCTGGTTCGGCTCCAGGTTTTTGACATTTTCCCAGAACTTGGCGGTGACGATGCCCTTGCTGACCCAGCCGATGTGGCCGCGCGCCGCGGCCTGCGGCTCCATGGAATACTGGATGGCCAGAGCGCCGAAAAGCTCCTGGTCCGCGGGGTTGGCCGCGGCTTTTGCATACACCTCGTCCGCGCGGTCCATCATCTTGGCCGAGGCTTCATTGATGTCCTGCGACAGGGTGCGCGAGGGGTCTATGGCGAAATAAATCTGCTGCAGCCGCTTGGTGGGGATGTAATCCTGAAGTTCGCTGTCGGAAATTTCAAATTCCGCGCTGTCCATGGGAAACTTGGCGTCGGCGATTTTCTGCTCCAGAATTTCCAGGCGCAGGTCTTCGCGCAACTGGCCCATGGCCTCGGGGCCGTGCCCGTACCCGCCCATTTCCAGGAACAGGCTGAATGCGTAATCCTTGTCCGGGTGCTGGAGCTGTTCCTTGATCTGCTCGATGCGCTCGTCAATTTCCTCGGGCTTGACCTCGATCTTCATCTCGCGGGCGATCTTGTTGAGCAGTTTATCGTTGAACAGGGAGCGGAACACGAAGAGGCGGATGCTGAACTGGTCGGAGCCGCGGAGCATGCCTTCCTTTTGATACACGCGCTGGGTGCGGCGGCGCACATGGGTCTGGAATTCCAGGCGCGTGATTTTCTCGCCGCATACATCGGCTATCAGATTCGTAGGCTCCTGGGGCTTCTTGTTTGTGAATTTGTAATACACAACCGAAAACGCGGCCAGGAGCACGATTGTGCCCACCACCTGGAACCAGCGTTTTTTGAGCAGCTCGACCATAATGCCTTCTTATCAGAATTCCCCGTACATTATCCGCAATTTGCGGCGGGTTCGTCAACAGCGCGGCCGAAAGTCCGCGGCGCCGGTTTCCGGGCGTATTGGAAACCGGCCACGCGATCGGCCGGGATCGCGCTTGCGCGGGCGGGATTCCGTGGCGGCTCCCAGGGCATTTTTGCGCCCTTTATGGGGGCTTGCCAATGTTGCGTGGTTGTTATAGGATGATGAAAATTTGGTATCCACGAACATATTGTCGCCGAGGAGGCCCCGCGGGCATGGAAATGGACAAGGTTCAGATTCTGACCACGGCATACAATGCGCACAAGCAGGAACTGCTGTACCGGCGCCGCTCGGAATTCGTGACCGGCGCCGTGTCTGTGCTGTTTTACACCCTGGGCATTGTGCTGGCGCTGTATCATCCCGGACTGCGGCAAGCGCTGAATTCGGGCGCCGCCAGGGCGCTGGCCACGGTGCTCGTCATCGTCATCGCCAATATGCAGTGCTACCACCTGATTAAAAACTACAAGCGCCACTGCGACATCCAGCGCGCCATCTGCTCGATTGATCATGCATTCGGATTTTTCATCCCCGGCGAATACCTGGCGGACGACGCGCTTTACGATGAAACCTGGAAGAACTCGGGCCGTGAGCGCGCCGAAGGCATTTTCTCGCGGTCGCTCGTGATCATCGCCTTCGCCAGCCTGCTGGTGATTGCCATCTGGCTCAAGGGCTGGGCGTGATCCGCGGGCATTTAAAGCGCGCGCGTTTAATGCAAGTCCATCACAAAGCATAAACCTCCCGGATTCGTCAATAGAAGCGAAAGACTTGACGAATCCCGCAATCGCAATAAGGCACAATTTGCTGCGTTATCGGCGCATTTTTTTGTTCATGAACCGCAGTTCTATTCACTGCAAAAATGCGCCTGCTGCCTTGCGTCTCATGCCTTCTTGCGATTGCCGCCCAAATTCCAACGGCGAATTTGGGGTGAAAGCGGCGCGCCGCCGGGTTGAAGTTCCGGCCTATTATATCACGCGCGGCCGTTCCGGCGGCTGGTATCTGAATGGCCGGGACGCGCGCGTTACATTTTGCCTGATATCTCGAAGAACGCGCCTTTGAAGGAATGGTCCAGAAGGTGGAACGCATTGTCTGAATACGAGGAGAAATTGTAGCCCAGGCCAAGGCGGACGGCCCGGCGCATGGTGTAGCCGCATTCCAGGGCCGCGCCGTTGCGCAGATTGCGCTGCAGGGGCTGGTGCGAGGCGCGGTATTCGGCGGAGAGGTCCCACACGGGCGACGGCCGCCAGGTGAGGCCGTTGATCCACAGCGTGGTGCGCGCGCGCGCCGGGGGCAGCGGCGCCACGGTCTGCCGGATGTTCTTGGCCGCGAATTTCTCGCGCAATTCCAGTTCGTTGCTTATGTCGTACAAACCCTCGATGGAAAACACGGCGGCCACGGTGTCCGGGTTCAGCGCATCGTTCACGGCCAGAGAGCGGAACTCGCGCACGCGGCCCGCGCGGGCGATGAGGTTCACGCGGTCCGTGGCCGCGGGCCGCCACGCCAGCCCCACGAGCGATTTGGTGTACTTGGACTCCAGCGAACCCTGCGCCAGATCCCGGCCCTGATCGTATGAATACTCGGCGAAGGTCGAGAGGTTCTTCAGAAGCCTGCGCTCGTACTGCGCCCTGTAATCCTGATATTCCATGCGGATCCGGCCCTGCTGTTTGCGGTAGAAAGCCTCGGCGGCTAGGCGCGTTCCCTGTGCGGATTCCAGATGCCCGGTCACGCCGAACGCATTGGTGAAATACCGGCCCTGGACCGAAGACCGGTCTTCGCTGCGTTCCGCGGACAGGGACACGGTCATGTTGTCCGAGGCGGCGATGTTATGGTTCACGCCGATCACGCGGCTGCGGATATGCTCATCGGCAACTGTGGCGCTGTCGTACTGGATGAAGCCGCGCGTGGCGTCCGAGACCTGCTGCGAAACGCCGGCCGAGGCCGTGATCGCGCGCGCGCCGCGCGCGTCCGACCACCCGGTTTCCAGGGACAGGTACGAGACCGCGCCGCCGCCCGGATTGTGCGTGAACCCCAGGCGGCCGCCCGTTCCATGCGTGCCGGCCGTGGCCTGCACCGCGAATTCCGCGGAGGCGCTCATGCGGTACGACACGCATACGCCGGTCTGCCAGTTCTCCGTGTCGCGGAACGCGGCCTGCTGAAACGCCTGCACGGTGATGCGTTCCGTGATGCTCCGGGAATAGCGCACAGCGATGCTTTCCGTGGTTCCGGTTTCGATGCCGTAAGCCGCGGACTGCGCCGCGCCCGCGTGTGCGGTGCGGCGCATGAGTTCCGCTTCAATGGATGTCGCCCCGGTCTTGTTTCTGTAGGTTACGGTCATGATTCGCGCGGCCTGGCCGCCTGTGGCGGCGATCCGATCGCCGCCCGCGCCGTCCAGGGTTTCCGCGCGCGTGAATTCAAAATGCAGTCCCTCGCCGTCTGTGCCGTAGCTCATGGCCGCGCCGTGCCGCCGGACGCCCTGCCGCCGGAACGCGCCGCCGCTGTATCCGGCGTCTATGTCGTACAGATACGAATTCCAGGTGAATTTGCCGCTCGCGCCGCTGTTGAGCGCGAGCTTGAGGGCTTGGCCCGAGTCCGCATGGCGCGAGTCCGCGGTAAAGAACGAACGGCCCGCGTCGTGGCTGATGCTGCGCTCCGCGCCTTGGGCCTTGCTCCGCCCGGCCTCGAGGGTGAACACCTCGGCGCCGTTCGAGAACACATGCAGATCCACCGCGTTCAGCGAGTGATCGCGCTGCTCGAAGTTCTCTCTGGAAACCGTTGCGCCGATGCCGAAGCCCAGGCGGCTGCGATGATAGAACCGCGCGCCCGCCGTGCCGTAGTCCGTGTCAGCGGGGTCGTAGGCGTACTCGGCCGTCAGCCACACGGGATTGCCCGCGCCCAGGCTGCTCTGATAAATCTGTTCCGAATCCGCATACCGCGCCACGGGCCGCCGCAGGCGCACGCTCCCGGCCAGGTAGTCAATCTCATAATCCGCGTCCCGCAGAAGAATCAAAGAGTGCAGAACCTTTTCCGGAATGAGCGGGTCGCGGATTTCCACGGTGATGCGCTCGCTGCCGGGCGCGATGTCCGAGTGCGCGAGATAATAGTGCGCGCCTCCCGTGGAGCGCAGCTCCGTGACCCCGTGCATCTGTTTTCTGCGCGAGGCGAACAGGGTCAATGCCGAGTATTCATTGTCGGGCAGGCCCGGATAGCGCGACTGGTCCGTGAGGTCCAGCTTCATTCCCGATGCTTTGCGGTAAAGGGACGCAAGCTCGGTGTCCGAGAACGACACCGTGTAATTTCCTGCGAGCAGGCCCGCCTTGGGCGTCTGGGCGCTCACGAAGATTTTGCCCTGCGTTTCCGTGAGGTGATTCACGGAACTGGAGTCGCCGTAAACGGGATAATAAAGGTCTTTGTCGCGCACGGTCTGCAGGTCCGTGGTGTGGCGTTTTTCGGAATCGTAAGCCAGGGTCAAGTCGAGTTTATGTCTGCGGAACAGCTTATAGAAGACTGCGGCGCGACCGCGCGTGTAGCGGCCCTCGGGGAAGAAGTCCTGGTCCGGGCGCGGCGCGCCCGCGCCCGAGGCTACGGTGCCGATGGCCGCGTCGAACATGCCGGACAGCAACTCGACGCGGTCCGCGGCGCACAGGGCCAGGCCCGCGGTCATGTAACCGCTGCCGCACAACGGCTCGCTCGCGGAAGCGCCAGGCTGCGCGGCGATTCCGAAATTGGCGCGCGCCATGCCGCCGGGCTTGAGAATCACGAACTGCGACACCGGGGTTGTGGCGCGCGCGCCCGCGGGCAGGGTGTTCATATCCAGCTTGACAGTGCGGCGGCCAGTGGACGGCAGGCCCGGCCGTGCGCCCGGAACCGAATACAACCCGCTCTCATCCGTGATCACATAAGTTCCATCATCGAGAATCAGCCCTGCTGCTGGCACGCCAGGTTCGTGCTTGTCGTGGCGGCCGTTGCCGTTTTGATCCACGAACACGCGGCCGATGAGTGTGGCCTGATCGAAAATGGGATCCTCGGCCACCTGCACCGCGGCCTGTGCGGTGTTGGACAGAGCCACGAGGTTGATCATGGCTATGGCTGTGTTGAGCAGGGTCATGCCCGGCCTGGCGGAGGTGTCCACCACGGCCTGAAAATGGACCGTGGCGCTGTCTCCGGCCGCGCCCGCGGCCTGTAGGACGCCAACCGTGAAATCCACCACGCCCGCGCCCTGTTCGGCTGCGGCCACGGCGGTTCCCGTGGACAGTACGGCCGACCCGGGAACAAAAGCCATGCCCGGCGGCAGGGTGTCCCGGATAACCACGGGATTGTTGGGATCGGTCTGTGAAGAGCCGGTGTTGCGCACCGTCAGCGTGTAGGTCACAATATCGCCCGCCGCGGCCGTGTCCCGGTTGGCAACCTTGGTCACGGTGAGCGGGGATAGCTGGCCGTGGCGGTACAGTGGCACGCGCATGCCGATGGGCTGGTTCTGCAAGTCCACGCGGAACACCTGCCCGGTGTACGGCTCCTGAATGCCGGCCCATGACGCGCCGGACCGGGGCACTGGCAGATAGGTGTTGGCCAGAGCCGGGTTGGTGTCGAATGTCACCGTAATGTAATAGAAGCCGGGAGTGATGTCGCTGCCGCCGCTGCTGCCGATGAACTCGAAGCCGCCCGCGATGCCGGATGCGCCGCTCAACTGCGGGTTGGTCTGCGTCATGGAGGGCATTTGCGTGAACACCGCGAACGGCCCGGCCACGAGCGCGCCGTTTTCGTGGAAGAACGACACATCCGCGCCCGCCACGCGCGCGCCCGTGAGCGCGTCGTATATATAACCGGCGGGGTCCAGAACAAGAACATAGGTGCGCACGCCGCGGTTGTCCACGGGCGCGGCCTCGAGATCCGCAAGGGTGAAATCCTGGGACTGCGAATATGGCTGCCCGTTCACCGGGTCGTTGATCAGCACGCGGTACGAGTTGCCGCGGATCATGCGGCCAATGAATTCCGCGGGGATCAGCCCGCCGTCGCTGGTGGTGTAATTGTAAACATTGCCCGTGAGCTGCCCGGCGGCGTCGAACTCCACGATGGCGATGCTTGTGAGCGCGAGCGCGGCCTGCTGCCGGGAGCCGTCCGTTTTCGTTGTGGTCAGATTCACATTGACTTTGAGTCCGTCGTTTGTAATGAGCGTTGTGGCCGTGACCGGGGAGTTCAGTGTGCCGTCCGCGCGGATGGGATCCGTGTACGAAGTGACAAGCGTGTCGCCGAACTGCACGGCCATGGATCCATCGTTGGACACGCCCGCAGCGCCGTTCTCCACGGTATTCAAAAGTCCTCGGAAGATGCCTGTGTCCGGCCCGGTTTCCACGAGCGTGCGAAGCTCGAATTCGCCCGTGCGCAGATTGGTCACCAGAACCTGGATGGTGTCAATGCGTGTGGAATCCCGGTAGGATTCCGGGTCCGAAACTTCGAGGAATACGGGGTTGCCGAACACCACGCGCTCACTGGCGCCCACGGCGGCGTCCGTTCCAAGGCTTGTGATCACGAATGTGTTGCTGCTTGTGGCGGTGTGCCCGAGGCCGTCGTCCGCAGTCACGGTCACGACATTGGTTCCGCGCGGAAAGGTAATGCCGGAGAATATGTAATCCCCGTTGCCGTCCGCAACCGTGGACAGAGTGGCGCCAGAGATCGGATGCGTCATGGTCACGGTCGCGCCCGGCGTGGTCTCCCCGGTCACATCGTGCACCGTGTTCCGGTGGACGCTGTTGTGCTCGGGGTTGGTGATGTTCAGCGTGATGTTGGGATCGTAAAACAGGTTGTGCGTGTGGGACACGGACACGCCGTTGGGATCCGTGGACACCATGGTGAAAGAGTTCGCGCCCGCGGCCAGATTCACGGCGGCGAAGCAGAACTGCCCGTTCGCGTCCGCAGTCTGCGTGTACACGGCCGCGGTCACGGGGTCGGTCATGGACACGGTTGCGCCGGGCGCCGTGGCGCCGCACACCTGCAGCGGACTGGCGTTCACAACACTGTTGTTGGGCGGCAGGGTCAGCAGGATGGTGTTGGTGGTGACCACGGTGATCGAGGATGCGGCCGCGGCGGTGTTGCCCTGCGGGTCCGTCGAGGTTGTGCTGATGGCGTGCGTGCCGTCCGGGAAGAACACGACTTCGAAAACATAGGCGCCGGCCGCGTTCGCAATGGCGGTGTACACCGCGCCCGTGACCGGATGCGGGAATGTGACGGTGCTCAATGGGTCCGTCGTGCCCCTGATGTCAATGTAGGATACCGTGAATGTGCCGCTGGTGGTGATGACATTGGTGTTGGACATGTCAATGGTGAAGGACACCGTGGCCGAAGCCGTGTTCCCGGCGTCGTCGGTGGCGTTCACGGTCACGGTGTTCAGCCCGGCCGGGAACGGGAACGAGCCGAACGAGTACGCGCCCGCGGCGTTGGCCGTGGTGGTGAGCAGCGCGCCGGTGACCGGGTGAATCATGGTGAGCACAGCCAGGGGATCGGTGTTCCCGGCCACGGTGTGGTCCGCCGTGGAATACACCGCGCCGTGGGTTATGCTCGTGATGTTGAGCGCGATGTCCGGATCCACGAAAATATTCGCCGAAACCGTTGCCGTGTTGCCCGCGGGATCCGTGGATGTCACGGTGATGGTGTTCGCGCCGGTGTTGAACGAAACGCCGGGGAAAGTGTAATTGCCCGAGGCATCCGCGGTCACGGTGAGCGTGTTTCCGGTGGCGGGTTCCACCAGGGTGACGGTGGAATTGGGATCGGTCACTCCCGAGATGTCCGCTGCCGTTGTATTGATTGTGCTTCCGCTGCCCGGGTTGGTGGCGGTCACGGAATTGGAGTTGTCAATGCGCACCGTGGCCACAGCCGACGCGATGTTGCCGCTCGGGTCCGTGGAGGTCACGGTGTAAGTGGTGGACCCCAGGGGGAACGCGACGGCCGGGAATGTGTAGATGCCGCCGGCCGTGGCCGTGACCGTGAGAGGCAGGCCGGAAACCGGGTGCGTCATGGTTACTGTGCTGTAGGGATCCGTGGTCCCGGTCACATCATGCGTGGCGGTGGTGTAGTCGCCGATGGGAGATGTGATGGTGATGCTGTTCGCGTCGTCCAGAACCGTGGTGTCGGCCGTAAGCGTGCGGGGCAGGCCCGTATTGTCGGCGGTTTCATTGTAGGCGGCGCGGAGCACATCGTCCTTGAGCACGGTCATGGCGCCGCTGTTGCTGGCGCCTGCGGCCGCGCCCGGAACCGTGGCAAGGGTTGCGGCGAACACGCCGGTGTTCGCGCCGGTCTCGGTGAGGGTCACGGTTTCGAGTTCGTTGGTGCGCTGGTTGCGCACGGTGACGGTCATGGTTTCGACTGCGGCCGCGTTCACATTCAGATCCGCATCGGTCACAGTGATGGTCACGGCCGCGCCGGGTGCTATGGACGCCGAAGATGTAATGGCGCCGGGGTTGGCGGGGGCCACGGTCGCGGGCGTCACAAGAACCACGGTCACGGCGTCGGTCTGGTTTGACACGGAACTGAAGAAATTGAAGGGATAGAGGGTGCCGGTTCCGTCGCCGGGATCCTCTGGCACCTGGCCTCCGGCGATGGTCGCGCCCGTGTTCAGAACGATGGAATTTCCCAGGTCGGCCAGAACCGGAGTTACGGGCACGCGCACCACCATGAAATCCGTGCTGCCCGCGGCGGGCGGCGTGTTCAGCGCGCCGTCCTGAAGTATGCCCACATCCCATGAAAGATTTCCGGCCGCGTCCATAGTGGCCGCGCCCAAGGACGGGTTCGTGACAATCGCGCTTCCGGCCGCGAATTTGTCCGTGACGGTCACATCGTACACCGGCCCTCCCGTGGAGGTGAGCGTGGGGTTGCTGATGTCAATGCGCACGAGATAGTAAGAGGTGTGACCGACACGCGGAGGATCGAATCCGGAATCATGGGTCAGGGATTTGCTTATTGACAGCTTTCCTTCATTGAACACGATGGCCAGGTCCGCATAGTCTATGCTGCTCATCCAGGCAGTTCCGCCGGGGTCTTCGTCCACCTGGAGCCAGAAATACTCGGTCTGGCCCGGCCCGAGGCCGGAGGGATTGAGGGAGATGCGCTTGGCGCCCCAGATGTTGTTGTTGCCCTGCACGCGCCCGAGATTCACAGCCGCGGGATTTGCCGCCATGGAGAATCCCGCGCCCGTGGGTCCGGCGTACGGCACGGTGTCCCAGAACAGAATGTCGTATTCATTGCTGCTCGGATAATCCACATCCCAGATCACGGCGAACAGTTCCGCGGCCAGCACGGTGGTGAACGCCTCATCCGCGTCAATGGGAATGTTCCCGTCGCTGGGAGTGGCCAGATCCCACTGGTGCCACCACTGGATCGGGTTCCAGGCGTCGGCGCGGCCTATATACCGGTTGTAGTGCGGCACATCGGGATCGTTGGCGCTGTTGTAGCTGAAATTGCTTGTGAGGTTATTGATGTTGATCTGGACCTGGCCGCGGCGGTCAATGTAAATTTCTGCGGCCCGCGCGCTCACGCATGCCGCCAGAACCATGAGAACGCAAAACGCAAACGCCACGGCCAAGCCCCGGCGGTCTGCGTTCATGCGCATACTAAAGCAATGCCTGTTTCCGGCTATTGAGTTCACGGTTCCACCACAAGCGCCAAGCCGTCAAATAGCCTTTCGCTTGTCTCTATAATTCTATAATCCCGTGTTTTTTTCAAATGTCGAGATTTTTTGCGAACAAACAATCTAATAGAGGATCATTAAAGAATAGCCGTTTGGGCATGCGCGGGATACCGGTAGACATGATTTGCGTCAAAATGTGACTTTCGTCATGTTTAAGGGCGCTTGATGAGGGAATAACACTGGTGAACCCGATAAAGGCAAACCCGCCGAAAGGCGGGGACGCAAAGCCGCGGGGCTAAGGAACACTCGAAGCACAGGCAGCACAGAGTGGACTACGCCGGCCGGGCCGCCGAAGGTGAACCCCCTCGCAGGTTCCCTCACCAACGGAAGTCACGGGTCGCAGCACATTTCAGCATCCGCAGGAGGTGGACACCATGTTCACACTGCTCCAGAGCCTTGGCGCGGATGAGGCTGGACAGGGAATGACCGAGTACGCTCTGATCATCGCCCTGATAGCCGTGACGCTCATCTCCTTCCTCATCGCGTTCAGGGACAAGGCCGGATCCGCGTTCACCACCGCGGCAGGCGCCATTGACCAGGCTCAAGGCAGCACGCCATAGGGCCGCAGCGGGTCTCGCCCGCCGCCCATGGCGGGCGAGGCGCCGCCGCCCCGCCGGGAGGTGAGAGCCATGGACGAACGCCACGCCCTGTTCCTGGCGGTCCTCATCGCGGATGTTCTGGTCATCCGCAGATACGGACCCCGGGGCAAGCCCAGACGGTTCGCAAGATTCCTCGGAACCCTGGGCCGCGCCCTCGCCAGGTGGTCGGACCGCCTCATCGCAGCGCCCTGAACGGCGCAAAACGAACAAAAGTTTCAAAGGGATTGCCTGGCGCAATCTCTCCCCCGCAACACGGGGGAATGAAATAAATGTCAACCCGAAACGGCAAACCCGCTGAAAGGCGGGGACGCAAAGTTACGGGGCTAAGGTTCAACCCGGAACGCACAGTTCTCACGGGCTGAACTAAGCCGGCCGGGCCGCCGAAGGTGACTGCTCCCCTCGCAGCAGCTTCCCCTTCCTCCAAGCCTGGCTGTGCACACTCTCAATCATCTCGGAGGTGGACGACATGTTCACGACACTGCACAGCCTGTACAAAAACGAAGAGGGACAGGGCATGACCGAATACGCCCTCATCATCGCCCTCATCGCCGTGGGACTCATCGCCCTTCTCATCGCCTTCAAGGACAAGATCGGCGAAGTCTTCACCAACGCCCAGGGTTCCCTGGACCAGGCGCAGTCAACCACACCGTAACGGGACGCATGGAAGCTCCGCCCGCCCGGCCCCGCGCCGGGCGGGCGGGACTCCCGTCCTGTATCCCAAAGGAGACAGCGCCATGACCGGACACACGCTCGACATCGCCCTGCTCGCATTGCTTGCGGCCGCCGTCGCCATAGACGGCAGGAGCCGGCGCATTCCCAACGCGCTGACCCTGCCGGCCATGGGAGCGGCGCTCGCGTGGCACGCCATTCACGCGGGCGCGCAGGGGTTCGCATTCTCGCTCGGCGGCCTGGGCGCGGGCCTGGGCCTCATGTTCGCGCCCTACCTCATGGGCGGCCTGGGCGGCGGCGATGTGAAACTGCTCGCCGCCGTGGGCGCGGCCAAAGGCGCGTGGTTCGTGTTCGTCGCGTTCCTGTGCATGGCCATCGCGGGCGGCCTCATGGGCCTGGCGTTCGCCCTGTGCCGCGGCCGCCTGCGCATCTCGCTGCGCAACATGAAAACCATCTGCGTGCTCCTGTATTGCCGCACAGACCCGCGCAAAGCCGGCAATGCGGACGCGGCGCAGGCCGCGGGCGCTTTCCCCTACGCGGGCGCCATCGCCGTGGGCGTGATCCTCGCTCACATTCTCACGCCCTGGCTCTTCCATGTCTCGGGGTGATTCTCATGTCTAAGGCAATCACTGACAACCCGAAATTCCGCGCACAGCGCGGCCAGGCCGTGGTCGAATTCGCCATCATCGCTTCCCTGTTCCTGTTCCTGCTCCTGCACCTCATGGAATGGGGCTTCTTTCTGTGGAGCAAGACTACGGTGGAAAATGCGGTGCGCGAGGGCGCGCGCGAGGCCGTGGTCATCCGAGACTGGGGCACGAATTATTCCACCCGCGAAGCGGAAATCAAAACCATTGTGCAGCAGCGACTCCAGGGGCTGCCAGCACAGATCACGAACAATATCGCGGGCAACATTTCCATAACCGTGCTTCCGAACACCTCGCAGATCCAATCCATCAGAGTCTCCATTGCGAACCAGGCGTATGTGCCCATCACTGGCATTGATTGGCTCATTGTGCCGCAGAACCTGGCGGGACAGGCCGAGTTCCGCTTCGAGGGAGGGATCTGACATGTGCCGGATCCGCAACCGCAACGGGCAGAGCGTCACGATCTTCGTCATCATGATCGTGATTCTGGGCGGGATTGTCGCGCTGGCGTTCGACATGGGCCGCGGCTATCTGCAAAAGGCGGACATGCAGAGCGCGGCCGACGCCGCGGCGCTCGCGGGCGCGCGCGAGCTGCCATACACTTCGGCGGCCGCGGACGCGGCTCTGGACTATGCGGCGCGCAACGGATTCGCTCACGGGCAGGACGGCGTGGTCATCTCCACATTCCCGCACGCCTCGGTTCCGAGCTGGTATGTGGTCGAGCTGTCCAAGCCCTCGCAGCACCTGCTGGCGCCGCTCATCGGCCGCTTCAGCGCTCCGGTCAGCGTGTACGCCGTGGCCGAGTTCAACACCTATGTGCCTCTGGACATCAGCGGGGGTGGCGTGTACGGCGCCAACGGCGTCATGACCCTGTCTGTGTTCGGCCCCTACGCCTATTACTCGTACGGCGACGCGCTGTCTCCGCGCTGGCTCAACAACGGCTCGCCAAATCCCGACCACAAACCCAACGGCTATGACTTCATGATCAATGTTCCTTCGAATTATTACTCGATCAACGGCACGAACGAGATGCGCGTCGAAATCTTCGATCCCGACACCTGGAACAACGGCGGCAACGACGCTTATCCAGGTGTGCGCATAGATGAAATACGCAGCGCGCCCGCTTCTCCGCACCCGCAGCCCGCCAACATCCGCAACACCACCGTGTACTCGCTCTACGCGCCCGATTCCACGCCCGGCGATTTTACGGACGATGTGCTCATCGCACAGGCCGTGTACGGCCCCGACACCGGCTCCCTCACGGACATGAAATGGGTTACTCCACAGGGATTCGAGTTTTCTGTCAGCGATTACGGCATCGGCAATTACCGGCTTAATGTCAACTCCACGGACGGTTCGAGCGAAAACGGCTTCAATCTGCGCGCCGGCCCGCCCTCGGCAGCTTTCAACCCCGCCAACGGCACGGCCATCACGGCAAACGGCGCCCTGCCCATCAACTTCAACAACAGCGGCACCGTGACCGTTAACCTGGGCTTCGTGCCCGCCGAAGCCGCGGGCATGAAAATTCATGTCAACAAGTTCGACACCGATGTGGGCGCTAAATATGTGCAATACGCGTGCGACACCCTGGGCGGAACCTGGAGCGGCGCTTTGTCCAGTAACGGAACCTGGAAGGAAGACACCATCACCATCCCGAGCGAGTATTCTGGCGGCAACTGGTCCGCAACTTATTACGCCGGCCTGCAGGACACCTCCGTGTGGACCATGTGGTTCGAGGGCGTGGTGGACGGCATGCCCGGCTTCGTCCGGCTCGTGAAATAACTCCGTTAGAGAGGCCTGAAAACCATGAGAGAAAAAGGAGTGGTCATCGCGGCGTCGCTGCTGCTGGGCCTTTTGGCCGCGGGCGCGTTCTATGCGTGGTCGCGCGGCGCGGCCCCATTGTCCAAGAAACGGACCGCCGCGCAAATCGCCGCCGCAGGACAGGAGCAGGAAACCCGCATGGTCGTGGTCGCGGTCAAAGACATCCCGCGGCGCGCCAAAATCAAGCCCGAAATGCTCAAGGCCGTGGAGGTGCCGAAAAGCCTGGCCCATCCCCTGGCCGTGTCCGACATCAAGCAGGCCGTGGACAAGATTCTGAACGATGATCTGGTCAAGGACGAAGTGCTGCTCGAACCGCACATTGCCGGAAAAAAAGCGCCTTCGGATCTCACCTTCGCCATCCCCGCGGGACACCGCGCCGTGACCATTCCCACGAGTGTGCCCACGG
>Ga0101944_10005108_pt1 | contig 15331 bp, 13 predicted proteins | sample DewCreD2012metaG_FD_75245 | JGI IMG/M metagenome (GOLD analysis project Ga0101944, IMG submission 75245) | Hot spring sediment bacterial and archeal communities from British Columbia, Canada, to study Microbial Dark Matter (Phase II) - Dewar... ...
TCGAGGGAAAAATCAATCCCGTTCACGGCCCGCAGGAGCCCCTGGTCCGTGAGGAAATGAACGCGGAGATCGGTGACCTGGAGAAGAGGAGAATCCATACCCTCCACCTCACCTGACGATTTCCGGGTTCAGCCGGTCCTGCAGCCAATCGCCGATCATGTTGATGGCGAAGATAGACAGGAAAAGCACTGCCGACGGGAAGACCACAGGAAGAGGATTGATGAATATGAAATCCTTAAGGCTTCCTGCCATCTGACCCCACGACGGTTTGGGCGGCATGACCCCCAACCCCAAAAAGCTGAGACCTGCCTCCAGAAGCATGGCAAACGACATGGTGAAAGAAACCTGTACGATCACCACGGAGATCATGTTGGGCAGGATTTCATGGAAAACGATTCGTGGCCCGCCGGCCCCCAGCGAGACGGCGGCGAGGATAAAGTCCTTTTGTTTGATGGAAGAGGCCACCCCGTAGGTGACCCTTGCGAACTGGGGGAAGAACAAGAAGCCGATGGTGAAAATCAGGGTCTCCAGATTCTGCTTCATGAAGGCCATGACCACAATGGCGACAAAAATCTCAGGCAGGCAGACGAATATATCGATGATGCGCATGATCAGGTTCTCGATACGACCGCCCACATAGCTCGCAAGAAGACCGAGGGGCACGCCGACGCCTGTGGCAAAAAGAACCGCGGCGGCCGATACGCTGAGGGAGATCCTCGCCCCGTAGATCACCCGGCTCAGGATGTCTCTTCCGATTTGGTCCGTGCCGAACCAATGATCTCGGGATGGGCTCTTGAGGATATTCTTCGTGTCGATCTTGTACGGATCCATGGGCGCAAGGAACTCGCTGAACACGGCCGAAACCACGAGCACCAGGAGGATGGGGACTCCCACGATCAGTCTCGCATGTCGCCTCAGTTTGATCGGCAAGCGCTCCCCCTTCTAACGGCGTTTGAGCTTCGGATCCAGCAGACCCTGGCACAAGTCCACGCAAAGGCTGATCATCACGAACAGCACGAAAATAGCGATCAACGTTCCCTGAAGGACGGGGTAATCCCGGTCATAGCAACTCCTGACAAGCAGAGAACTGAGGCCCGGCCAGTCAAACAGGGATTCAATGATCACCGTTCCTCCCAGCAGGTTCCCGGCCCGAATGCCCAGCACGGCGATCACCGGGATCATGGAGTTGATCAGGGCGTGCCGCACCATGACGACCCATTCCGTAAGGCCCTTGGCCCGGGCCGTGCGGACGAAGTCCTTGGCCAGCACGTCCAGCATGCTGGAGCGGGTGACCCGGATGACCACCCCCATGAAACCGATCCCAAGGGTCAGCGATGGAAGGGCCAGATACTCCAGGTGCCTTACGGGATCTTCGGAAAAAGCGACGAACCCCGAGGAAGGCAGGAAACCCAGGAGCAGGGAAAGCACAATGATGAGAACAATACCGATCACGAAAACCGGGGAAGAAAACCCCATCACAGCCAGTGTCGAGCACGCCCATCCAACAGGGGAATCCGGATACCTCGCCCCCAGGATGCCCAGAGGAATTCCGAAAAGAGATGAAAAGAAGAGAGCGCAAAGAATGAGCTCCAGGCTTCTGGGCACCCGCCGGACCAACTCCTTGGAAACAGGAGCACCGGTTTGCAGGGACGACCCAAGATCCAGCCGGGATAGTCCTTTGACCCATTCCGCATATTGGACGGGGATGGGTCGGTCGAGATTGAGCTTCTTCTTAACCGCCGCAACGACTTCCGGTCTGGCGGCTCCGTCTCCAAGAAGCAGGGTTACGGGGTCTCCCGGCAGGAGATGAATGATAAAGAAGACGATGGTGCAGGCGATGAAAATCATCAGGAGAGCTGCAAGAAAGCGTTGACCCAGATAGGTGAGCATGACGGCGGACCTTGGGCGATAGCGGCGAGATTCCGGCCATCCCTACGGACGCGAGAGGGCGGTGCCCTCCACCCCCGTAGGGATCAAAGACTCGGGTTTCTCACTTTGCAATCCAAACAGTTTTCACGCCCGGGAAGTTCTCGGCCAGCCCGCCGCCCGTGTGGACGTACCCATGCACTTTGTCCTTGTAAGCCTGGGCCTTGGCGCGCCAGTTGATGAAGATCCAGGGAGAGAGTTCCATGACTCTCTTCTCGACCTCGTAATAGATCTTCTTGCGCTGATCCCTGTCGAGGGTGGATCTGCCTTTTTTCAGAAGATCCTCCAGCTTGTCGTCCTTGAAGTTCACCGGTTTGGCCCAGTATCCCGATTCAGACCCGAAATAGTAGGAGTACCCGTCAGGATCAGGGCTTTTGATGGTCACCCCGTAGATCAGGAAATCGTACTGTCCCTTGTTCTTTTTTTCCACCACCGTGGCCCATTCCGCAAGCTGAATGTTGACGTTTATGCCGATCTCCTTGAGGTTGGCCTGGATGATCTGGGCGGTCGTGGTGTAGATGGTCAGGCCCTGATAGGTCAGCAGTTCGAGATCAAAACCCTTGGCATATCCGGCCTCGGCCAGGAGCTGCCTTGCTTTGACCGGGTCGTGGGAAAACGTCTTTTCCATGTCCTTGTTGAAGTACCAGGCGCTAGAAACCGTGGGAGGGCCGTAAAGGGGGCTGCCGTATCCGAAAAATGCGGCCTCTGAAACGGCCTGCCTGTCTATGCCGAAGGCAATGGCGCGACGGACTCTGGGGTCGTCCAGGGGCTTCTTGGATGTGTTGAGCCACAAATTCATGAACTCCCCGTCTGAAACATCCACTTTGATCCCCTTTGTCTTTTTGAGGATGTCGATATCCTTCCAGGGGACCGTGTCGATCATGTCCACCGCCCCGGTTTTCAAAGCGTTCACTCTGGCCTCTCCGTCCTTGATCATGCGGAATTCGATCTGGTCCAGATGAGGAAGGTCCTTTTCAAAATAGGCCGCATTTCGCTTCACCACGACCCGCACCTTGGGCTCATTCTCCGCCAACAGAAAAGGCCCTGTGCCGTTGGCCTCCAGTTTGATGTTGGGGTTGGACTTCATCCATTCCTCGGAAACGACGGCCAGTTCAATCATGGCCAGGTCGTTCAGGATGGTCACATCAGGCTGTTCCTTCTCGATCTTGATCGTGTGATCATCCAGGATGGTCATTTTTATCTCCTGAAGATTGGAGCGAAAAGTGGCGCCCGTCGCGGGATCCAAAATTCTCTCGAAGGAGTATTTCACATCCCTGGCGGTCAAGGGCTGTCCCTTGTGGAACTTCACCCCTTTCCGGAGATGGAGAACAACCGTCTTTCCGTCGGGCATTTCCCATTTCTCGGCCAGAGAAGGAACAGGCTCCCCCTTGTCGTTGAAGGAGAGCAGGCTGTTGTAGAGGCAAAGGGTGATGGTCTTCCACGATGTTCCCTGATAGATGTGCGGGTCCAGGCTCGCCACTTCGGTGACAGAGCCGAAAACGAGATTGCCCCCTTTTTGAACGTTCGCTCCCTGGGCGAAAGGCATGAAACCCAAGACTCCAAAAACAAGGATAACCGCTGAGGCCAAAAGCTTCTTCATCGTGTTCCCTCCTTTCAAGATATAAAGGTTTGTTACAGCCCTGAGCCTTAGGAAAAAAATTGGTAACCGTTCGGCTCTTTGAAATAATCACAGAAAAGGGCCATTGATTTCAAAGAGCCAAACCGTTCCATCAATTGATTCCTATTGCGCACCATCCAACCAGAGGCCGGGAAAAGCGAAGATCTCTCATTGACTACCAAGTGTCAGCAGGCAAGTCAACAAAATCATTTATATAGACATTAAAATATTGTTTTATTACCTATTTAAATAATAACTTATTGATTTATTGTATATAAATTGAGGTTTCAAAAGCAATCATGCTGTTATATAATAGATCCCATCTGAAGCCGATAACCCCGGAGGGAGATTCCAAGGTCGTAGGGGAGCAGGCTGCAATAGATCAGCAAAGGCGTCTCGCGAAGTTGCAACGGTTCGCGGAAAAGGGGAGTCATGAAATGAACGGACGAAAGAAGACAAGAGGCCAGTATGTTCAGGCACTCCTCAAACAGAGCCCCGTGTCGAGGAATCAGATCGCCGCCATATCGGGTTTGTCCAACCCTTACATCCTCGGCCTCGAGCAGGGCCACATCGCAAACGTGGGCCGGGACAAGCTCATTTCATTGGCGGTCGCATTGGACTTGAACCTCGGACAGATTGACCAGATGCTCACCGTCTTCGATCGAGCAGGCCTGACCAAGGAGGACATCCCTGTTTTCCTGGAGGCTTCGAGACGATGCAGAATTTCGGCAGCCCTCCATCCGGCTCACGACAGTTACACCCTTGACCTGCTCCTGCTTTCAGCGGAAAGAATCAAGGGGGATCACGTCATTGTCAGTCCGAGGCCTCCTTCCTGCCTTCGGGCCGAAGGGCACAGGTATTACTCGGAAAAAGCCCTCGTTAGCGCTCACCCCATATACGGCGAGCTCGTGGTCGCCATTTTGCGGGAAAGAAAGCGTTGGCTTTTGAAAAATCTCGAGGACTACTCCCTGGAGCATTTTATGTGTCGAAGGTGCATCGAGGATTACATTCAACGCTGTGAGGACGAGGTGGAAAGAACCTGGCGCATGGAGCACATCAGGAACACCATTGCGCTCCTCGACGCTTCTGAAAACTTCCGCCTCTTCTTGACCAGGGAGTGTCCCAGTTTTGTTTTTGTCCTCAAAGTCCCGCCAAAGGCCTCTCGAGGAAAGGAAAAACTGGTCATCACCGTTCTGCCCCCTCACCGATTTCAGGTGAGGACCTCAGGCCTTCTCGCCGGTTTTGCCACGGACAGCAAAGCCGTCATTCTGAATTTCAAGGAAGAGATCAAATACCTCAGAGAGGCGGTTTTTGAAGAGTTTTTGGATCGCAGGCAAATGGTCAGATACCTTGAGGGGCTGATTGCCTGAACGGGTCTTGAATCCGGCCCACAATCGGATTTGCGACCGTGGCGGATCCGTGGCGCGATGCGGAGGATACAGGCTGAAACCCTCTAAAACGGCAAGGTGATGGAGTAGGCGTAAGGCCCTCTTCGCACAACAAGATTCAACGAGATCAGGTGGTGGTATTGAGCGATGGCTTTCTTGAAGTCTTCCAGATTGGTGACAGGCGCTTCGTTCACTTGGACGATCAGGTCCCCGATTCTCAATCCGATTCGGCCTGCCTCAGAATCCTGTTTCACTTCCTCGACGACAACGCCGGAGCGCTGATGCGCCCCTCCGCTACGCCCCTCCCCCACCTTGATCCCCAGGCGGCGATACACCGTTTCCAAGGCCAATTCCGGCGGAAAGGATGCCGGCTGTAAGAGAAGGGAGACTTCCTTTCCTCTTCGGAACAGCTTGAGAGTGATGCGGTCTCCGGTGGTGAACTCCGCGAGAGCATCCTGGTAGTCTGAGAGCGTGGGAACGGCCGAGCCCTCAACCATTAAAACGACATCCCCTCGCTTCACCCCGGCTTTTTCCGCAGGGCCGTTGTTATACACATCGCTCACCAGCACCCCACCGCTTTCTCCGGGAAGTGCGAAATGGCGTTTCAGTTCTGGAGTCAGCTCCTGCAAATCCATCCCCAGCCATGGGGGCCGAACCTCGCCAGCACGGAGCAGCTCCTTGACGATCCTCTTGGCTTTGTTGACCGGGATGGCAAAGCCGATGCCCTGCGCCTTCTGGTAAATCGCCGTGTTGATCCCGATGACGTCACCATCAATGTTGAGAAGCGGCCCGCCGCTGTTGCCTGGGTTGATGGACGCGTCCGTCTGGATGAAGTGCCGATAGACGCGATCCTCGGCGCGAACGGATCGGTCAAGGGCGCTCACCACCCCTGTGGTCACCGTGTGCGTCAATCCGAAAGGGTTTCCGATGGCGATCACGGTTTCTCCAATCATGAGGTCCTCTGAATTCCCCAGCTTTGCTTCGGGGAGTTTTTCCTTCGCGTCGATCTTAAGGACTGCCAGATCAGACCGAGGGTCTGATCCGAGACTCCGGCCCTTGTATTCCTTCTGGGTTGACGTGATCACCTTGATTTCAGTGGCTCTCGCCACCACGTGGTGGTTGGTCACAATGTACCCTTTTTCCCCGTCGATGATCACCCCCGATCCCAGACTCGTGTGCTTGTACTCCCTGCTGAACATTTCGGGGAAGAAATCCTTGAAGAACTCGTCTCCTCCGAAGGGGAAAAAAGGACTCACCTTTTCCGTGACCACGGTGCTGATGTTCACCACCGCAGGGCTCACCTTTTCAACGGCAACGACAATGGCACTCCGACGCAGCGACTCTTTCGCGTCAGCACACTCTAAATGCAGCGCGAGCGCAAGCAGGATAAGGAGGAATACCAAGCTCCATGGATGTTGCCGAATTGTTCTTGATCGTTGATCGTTAGCCATTGGTCGCTTGCTGTCCGTGGTCAGTTGTCATTTGTCCGTCGCACCCTGCGCGTTGCCCGTTGCTTGTTGCAATTCGCCCGTTGCTGTTGCTCGTTGAAAGAAGCGCTATTCAAAATCCATCACGAAAGCACGAAATTTGAAAAGCACGAAAAAGGGCCTGTCTTTTTATGAAAACCTTTCTTCTTTCGTGCCTTCGTCCTTTCGTGCTTTCGTGGTTAAGATTTTTCTTCCCTCAGAAACGTCCCTAGGATGTCACTCAATTCTTCTTCGTAGCCCGAATAGAAATGATCCGCCCCTTGAATGACTCGGAACAGGGCCTGATCGTTCCAGTTGGGGAGCATCTTTTCCACGGTTCTATAATCTGCAATCTCATCCCTTGAGCCGCAAATGACAAGCTTGATTTTCGGGCTGTACCCCAGAAAGCCGAAGTCAATGAAACTCACGGGCGGGGAGACCAGGATCAGTCTCTTCGCCTCTTCGAACTTGGTCAGCCCCAGGGCACTCACCCACGCTCCAAAGGAATAGCCTGCGAGGTCCATGTTCTTTTTGGCGAGAGTTTGGAGGGCCGCCTTGACATCTTCCTGTTCTCCCTCCCCGTCACCATACCGCCCCTCGCTTCTCTCCACGCCCCGGAAGTTGAACCTCAGGGTGCTGAAACCCTCCTCCTGATAAGCATGGGCAACCGCTTTCACCACATTGTTGTGCATGCTCCCCCCGTAAAGGGGGTGGGGATGGGCAATCACCACTCCCTTATCACCCTGGGAATCTGCCAGCAGGCCTTCCAATTTCAGCCCGTTTGCGTTGATAAAAATGCGTTCTTCCGCCATGTCCAAGCCTCTTATTCAGTCCTCGATCCTCTCATGGTTCCGCCAGGATTTCCCCTCGAACGGGAGTGTGTTTTTGTGGAATTCTTCCCTCTATCCCTTTCGGATCTCTTCTATGTAGCCTCCAGGGGCTTTTCTGTCAAGCCGGGCTTCAAATTCCCCTGAACACCGGACAAGAGCCGCTTCCATGGCTACTTCAGCAATCAACAGGAATCCGGGTTTTTTTGGTCTGCTGCTTGACAACTTCCATGACGGGCATTAGGTTCCCCGACAGCTCTTGGTATTGGCTCGAAATTTGAACCCGTACGTGCCGCTTCGCATCGGTTGCCCCTTTTCTGACTAACGGAATACACTCCCTGAGAAATTATTGAGGTGCAGCGGATCCATCCCGCATCGAGATGCTTGCTAGGGGTGCACGAGGGGATGGTCGCAGTGCAATCTTTTCCATAAGGAGGTCCATCATGATCCCCTTCATTTGCAACTCGATCTTGTTTTTGAGCCTAGTTCTTTTTCCAACCTTTTCCAACGCGTCCACGAGCCAGGCGAGCACTGGAACGATCCTCCAGAAACCCCGTCAACTCGATATCGCCTTCAAACCCTGGACCGGCGATTTTGACAAGATGGTTGAGCGCCGCATGATTCGGGTGCTCGTCCCTTATAGCCGGAGCCTTTACTTCAACGACAAAGGTCACGAGCGAGGAATCGCCGCGGACAACATTCGCGACTTCGAGCGCTACATCAACAAAAAGCACAAAACCCAAAAAAGACCCATCACCGTGTACATCATCCCCACCACCAGGGATAAATTGATTTCCGGAGTGGCGGAGGGATTGGGCGACATCGCCGTCGGAAACCTGACTGTCACGGAGGACCGCCTCAAGGTGGTGGATTTTGTGGTTCGCGAGGGCCAAAGACCCAATACAGAGATCCTGGTGACAGGGGCCAAGTCCCCGACAATCTCTTCTTTGGCTGACCTTTCCGGCAAGACTGTCCACGTCCGAAAGGCAAGCAGCTACTTCGAAAGCTTGACCGATCTGGACGATCGCTTTCGCAAGGAAGGAAAACCCGGGATCAAACTCGTTCTGGTATCGGACGCGCTGGAAGATGAGGATATGATGGAAATGCTGAATGCCGGTCTTCTGGAGTTGATCGTTGTGGATGACTGGAAAGCCGAAATGTGGTCTCAAATCCTCCCGAAAATCAAGGCCAGGGCTGACATTGTTCTCCGCGATAGCGGGCAGGTCGGCTGGGCCGTCCGCAAACAAAGTCCCAAGCTTCAGGAAGCCATCAGCGACTTCTCCAGGAACTTCTTGACGAAACAGGGGGTCGCCGAGTACCGCCTCAAGCAATATATGAAACGCGTCAAGCAGATCAAGAACTCTACAGAAACCGAGGAGATAAGTCGTTTTGAGGCGACCCTTTCGCTCTTCGAGAAATACGGCGCTAAGTACAGGTTCGACCCCCTGATGCTCGCGGCACAGGGTTACCAGGAATCCCGGCTGAACCAGAAAGCACGCAGCCCGGTAGGAGCCATCGGAATCATGCAGGTGCTGCCCCAGACCGCCGCCGATTTGAAGGTGGGAGACATCCAACTCGCCGAGCCCAACGTGCATGCCGGCGCAAAGTACATGGACCTTCTGATGGAGAAGTATTTCCGCGACACCAATTTCAGCGAAAACAACCGGACCCTCTTCGCCTTTGCGAGCTACAACGCAGGCCCAGGGAACATCTCCAGGATGCGAAGAGAAGCCAAGAAACGCGGCTTGGATCCGGACAAATGGTTCAACAATGTGGAGGTGGTGACCGCGGAGAAGATCGGGGCGGAAACAACGACCTACGTGCGCAACATCTACAAGTACTACGTAGCCTACAAGATGATCGAGGAGCAACGCAACGAGCGTGAGAAGGCCAAGCAGGATTTAGAGTGAGTCAACGCCGCGGGGTAAAAGATCCTAAGCGGCGCTTCGGTTGGACGAAAGATGCCTTTTCAAGGAAAGACCGAGGAGGCCCTGGTGACTTTTAAGAGCGTATCCGCATCCCTCTTGCTCATAGCAGTTCTGTCCATACCATTGTCGGGTTGTGCCGGTGCAGTTGCCCACAAAACCCCTGGCGAAGAATCATTCACTGCGCAAGCCTTCCCGGCTACCTATATCGGGGTACTGCCGTGCGCGGACTGTGAGGGCATCCGCTACACCCTCAACCTCTGGAAGGATGAGGTTTTCTTCCTCCGCATGACCTATCTCGGAAGGGGCGAGAGAGACAGCTTCGACGACCTTGGGAGATGGGTCCTTTCAGCCGACAGGACGACTCTGGTGCTTTGGGGCGGGCGCGAAGCGCCGATTATGTTTGCGGTAAAGGGCGCGCATCTGCTCCGCAAACTCGACCTCGAAGGCAAAGAGATCGCTTCCCCACTCAACTACGACCTTTTGCGCCAGGAGGGGTTTGAATGGTTTGAGCCTCGCCTTCTGATGCGAGGAATGTTCGTGTACCTGGCCGATGTGGGCCTCTTCACCGAGTGCCTGACCGGAAGAAAGCTTCTGGTGGCTCAGGAAGAAGACAACGCGGCGCTGGAGAGAGGCTATCTCAAAGGCCGCATTCAGCCGGGGCAACCGTTGCTGGCCACCCTCAAAGGCCGCATTGCCCTGCGTGCCAATACAGAAGGTCCCGGGGAGCGGCAAACCCTTGTCGTCGAACGCTTCATCAACGTTTGGCCGGGCGAAACGTGCGGCCCCCGCTTTTCCACGGCCACGCTTGAGAACACCTACTGGAAACTCGTGCGTCTTGGCGATAAACCGGTGACGGTTGCCGACCCTCGCCGCGAACCTCATTTGCACCTGGTGCCTCAAGGCATGCGGGTTCAAGGCTTCGGCGGGTGCAATCGGTTCTTCGGCGCGTATGAACTTGACGGCCAAAACGTGCGCTTCGGCAAAATGGGGATGACTCGGATGTCTTGCAAAGACGGGATGGACTAGGAGCAGGCTCTTGTCAATGCCCTGCATGAAACGGTGCGTTGGAACATCCTCGGCGGGCATCTCGAACTCTATGGCAAAGGGGGAGAGCTTCTCGCTCGCTTCGAGGAGAGGACTTCAAATGACACTCCAAGGGAGGTGTTCTATGAAAGGTAAAGGTATTGTCGTTCTTTTTGGCGTGCTTCTGGTTTTCCTGGCCGGCAGCGATGCGTTGGCCGACGAGGTGTGGCTCAAGAACGGAGACCATCTCACCGGCAAAGTCAAGTCATTGGACAGCGGCACGCTGGTCTTCAACACAACCTATGCCGGGGACCTGTCCATCAAATGGGAAGAAGTCGTAAACTTGAAAACGGATGAGCCCATCAAGGTGGTGCTCGGCGATGAGACCGCTGCCCAGGGACCCGTTTCGCCGGGGGATCAGGGGAAGGTGAAGGTCAAGGCTGAGCAGGTCGCAGAACCGGTCACTGTGGACCTTGCCAATGTCAAAACCATCAATCCCAAACCGCCCCTGAGGACTAATTTCAGGGCCAACGTCGGCTTCAGCATGACCGACGGCAACACAGATACGCAGGACCTCTACGCGGATGCAGAGTTCATGGCCCGCACGCTCCAAAACCGCTACACCATCGGAGGCCTTTATAAACGGTCAGAGGACGATAATGTCAAGACAGAAGACAAAGCCCTTGGCTACATGAAATATGACCACTTTTTCACGAAAAAGTGGTATGGTTATGCCAATGCGACGGGCGAGCAGGATGAGTTCAAGGATCTGGATCTGAGAGTCACCCTGGGCGTCGGGGCCGGTTACCAGTTTATTGAATCGGATCGCACCAACCTCTCTGTTGAAGCAGGTCTTAGCTACGTGGACGAAAACTACATTGTCGCCGAGGACAACAGCTTTGCCGCAGGCCGATGGGGATTGAAGTTCGACCACTTCCTCCTGCCCAAATCGCTCCAGTATTTCCTGTATCACACGGGGCTGCAGAGCATAGAAGATTCCGATGACCTGATCCTCTTCACCCAGACGGGCTTTCGTATTCCCTTTTACAAGAATCTGAACATTACCGCCCAATTTAACTGGGAGTATGACAAGAGCCCGTCTCCAGGCAAAAAGGAGAGTGATTACACCTATCTCCTCACTCTTGGATATTTCTGGTCTAATTGAAGGGTTGGAGCGTTTTAGGATGATGTCATCCCTAACAAAGGAGGGGAGATCATGCTCAAGGAATTCAAAGAATTTGCGATGAGAGGAAACGTCGTGGACATGGCCGTAGGCATCATCATGGGCGCTGCTTTTGGCGCCATCGTGAAGTCCGTGGTGGACGATGTGATCATGCCTCCCATCGGCCTTCTCCTGGGAAATGTCGATTTCTCAGACCTTTTTATCACCCTGAAGCAGGGGGCTGCCGCCCCGGGGCCATATGCCACCTTGGAGCTTGCCAAGAAGGCCGGCGCAGTCACGCTCAGCTACGGTGCCTTTTTTAACACGATTGTGAGCTTCGTCATTGTGGCCTTTTCTGTCTTTCTATTGGTCAAGGGCATGAACAAGCTCAAGAGGCAGCAAGAAGCGGCTCCCGCGGCGGCGCCGTCGACAAAAGAGTGTCCTCACTGCTTGTCCACGATTCCTATTAAGGCGACCAAGTGCGCCCACTGCACCTCGAATCTGTAGAAGGGGACTGAGAACCCCTTCACCCCCACCTTTACCCGCCTTTGGCGGGCTGCCCCTCCCCCGTCAAGGGGGAGGAGATTTAATTCTGGGAGCGGGTTGGGGTGAGCGGATTTCCGTGTACCGTGCACCTTGTGCCGTGCACCGCTCGTTCACTGCAACCACGGATTGGTGGCCTTTTCATAACCGATCGTCGAGCGGCGCATGGGGCCATAGTCGTGACCCGGCCAGACAAGGGTTTCCGGAGGAAGGACCAGGAGCTTCTCGTGAATGGACTTCATGAACTGCTCATGGGAGGAGCCTGGTAGATCTGTCCTGCCGATTCCGTTCACAAAAAGAGTGTCCCCCGTGAAAAGATTCCCATCGCTCAGCAGGCAGATGCCGCCCGGGCTGTGACCGGGTGTGTGGATCACCTGGAGAACCACCTCTCCGACAACAATCGCATCGCCGTCTTGCACCGTATCATCCGCCCGCGGGGAAACGTCAAACCCCCATTCCCTCGCCATGGCGTGAGCCTGCGGTGTGCTGAACACCTGATCATCGATTTCGTGCATGACGATCCTGGCCCCTGTCATTTCCTTGACTTTCTTGTTTCCGCAGGTGTGATCGGCATGGCCATGGGTGTTGACGATGTACTTGAGGGTCAGGTTTTCTTGCCTGATGAAGTTAACCAGATCCTCTTCGTTCCCCGCAGGATCGATAAAAAGAGCTTCTTTGGTTCTCGAACAGGCCACCAGGTAACAGAAAACATCCATGAATCCAACCTTGATTTGTTCCACGATCATAAGAACTCCACCCCCGTGTGATTTGCTTCCCTGATGAATCGGTGAAGGTCTAAATTCGTTTTTTTCCGTCATTCCCGCGCAGGCGGGAATCCAGAAAAATACCGATTAGACTGGATGCCCGCCTTCGCGGGCATGACGCCACAGGGACATTCCCGCGCTTCCAATGAGCACTTCCTCTGGGCCTGCCCCGATGAAACTTTCAGAATTTATTGTAAAGATCGATCATGTCTTGCTTGAGTCCGTCCGGGACCAGGTCCAGCTTGTCTTTGGAAATCTCCACAAACTCGCCTGTGGCCCTGGCAAGGATATGGTTCTCGTTGTCCAAGAGATCTGCAACCGCACCGATATAGGGAGGTTTTCTCTCCTTCGTCATTCTGCCCCTGACCGTCAGGGGCACTCCGATCAGAACAGGCCGGACATACTTGATTTCCATTTTCCTCGTGACAAAAAAAATTCTCTTGAAATACATGATCGTCCACGCCATGACCTCGTCCAGCAGAGTCGAAATAATGCCTCCGTGCGCCATGTTCTGCCATCCTTCATGGTTCTTGCCGAGGGTAATGTCGGCGCACACGCTGTCGTTCATGTGGTAGAATTTCAATTTGAGCCCTATCGGGTTTGCCGTGCCGCAGGCAAAGCAATGATGACCCTCCAGCCCCGGGATATCGACGCGTCTGTCATCAACAGCCAAGAATTTTTCCTCCTTTCGGGGATTAAGGAATAAGGCACTATACAAAAACCAGCTTTCATGTCAAATGCTCCAAGAACGCAGGTTGCAATGTTGCTTGTTGCCAGTCGCACGCGGCAGGCTGCTTGTTGTCCGTGGTCAGTGGTTTGTTGTCCGTTGGTGCAAGACCTTCCGAAGACCCATCACAAAAGCTAGAAGGCACGAAAGAAGGGGGTTTCACACACCCCTTTGCCCTTTTTCGTGTTTTCCAATTTTCGTGCTTTCGTGATCGGTTTTTCTCCTTGTTTGGGTTTCCAAATCTTGGGCATTTTAGTTCACTTTGGGCATTTCCCCATTTACTAGCATTGTGTACCACGTCGCTTCATCCTCCCATGCTCGCACCAACCGGAGGCCGTAGCGGGAAAGGTCCAACTCCAGGTCCCTGGCGTGGCTTCTCATCAATCCGGAGAGAACGATCCACGGGTTTTTTCTGAACCCCTCTTTCTGCAGGAGCGTCTTCAACACATCCCAGTGAATATTGGCGAGGACCAGATCCGCCTGCAGTTCTGCAGAGTCCTCCGCCCTGCCCTCTTTCACTTCAATCCGGCTCTCAAGGTGATTCCATTCAACGTTTTTCCTAGCAGTCTTTACGCAGAGCGGATTGAGATCCACTGCCAGCACGTGTTCAGCACCGAGCAAGGCACTGGCCAGGGCGAGAACGCCTGTCCCTGTTCCAAGGTCCACAACTTTCTTGATATCCGATCGGGAGTGCACGTAGCTCAAGGCTTTCAGGGAATCCCGTGTAGAAGCATGGAGCCCAGTGCCGAACACAAGGCCCGGGTCCAAAAGGATCTTCATCTTACCCGGGACTGCTGCCGCATCGACCCATGGCGGGACAATAAGAAAGCGGTCAATGCTGAGCGGCTCGGAAAAGGCGCCCTGCCACTCCTCGTAGGAAAAGTGATAGTTCTCCAAGAGCTGCAACTCGGGGTGCCTTTTCATGAGCTCCGAAACGATCGCCTCGGATGGATTTCTGAAAAAGAGAAAACAGGTGTCTTCCTCGACCCAGTTTCCCAGGAAGGAAAGACCAAGAGAGAATTCCTCCTCATAAGGAACAAGACCTTTTATCAAATAGATGTAGAGATTGTCGTAACGTGTTGATGTCATGACCTAACTCCTATGTCACCGCGAAAGAAGCGGCAAAGTTAGGATCTTATTGTTTGTCACTCCCGCGAAGGCGGGAGTCCAGGCTTTACCGATAAATCGCTGGATTCCCGCCTACGCGGGAATGACAGAAAAAGCCGCGGTCAAAAGATGCCCCAGAAGCTATCAAGCAAAAAGCCCCTTGGTTACCCAAGAGGCTTTTTGCTTTAAGAGATCTCGGCGGCGTCCTACTCTCCCACGTAGTTCCCCACGCAGTACCATCGGCGCTGAAGAGCTTAACTTCCGTGTTCGGAATGGGAACGGGTGTTTCCTCTTCGCCATCGCCACCGAAAACTGGATGACAAAATGAAAAGAATACAGGAAACAGATCACCAGCAGGGAAAAGAAAATTATGGCCAAGCCTCACGACCGATTAGGACCGGTTAGCTCAACGCGTTACCGCGCTTACACATCCGGCCTATCAACCTCGTGGTCTACGAGGGGTCTTCAGTCTACCGAAGTAGAGGGATATCTTATCTTGAGGCTGGTTTCCCGCTTAGATGCTTTCAGCGGTTATCCAATCCGGACATAGATACCCAGCGATGCCGCTGGCGCGACAACTGGAACACCAGAGGTCCGTCCATCCCGGTCCTCTCGTACTAGGGAAAGATCCTCTCAGATATCCTGCGCCCACAGAAGATAGGGACCGAACTGTCTCACGACGTTCTAAACCCAGCTCACGTACCGCTTTAATTGGCGAACAGCCAAACCCTTGGGACCTGCTCCAGCCCCAGGATGCGATGAGCCGACATCGAGGTGCCAAACCACGTCGTCGATATGAACTCTTGGACGTGATAAGCCTGTTATCCCCGGAGTACCTTTTATCCGTTGAGC
>Ga0101944_10005109_pt1 | contig 15327 bp, 17 predicted proteins | sample DewCreD2012metaG_FD_75245 | JGI IMG/M metagenome (GOLD analysis project Ga0101944, IMG submission 75245) | Hot spring sediment bacterial and archeal communities from British Columbia, Canada, to study Microbial Dark Matter (Phase II) - Dewar... ...
GGCGGCTGGTCCGGCGGCAACATGGAGCGGCCGGCGCTGAAGCGGCTCATCGCCGACATCGAGGCCGGCCAGATCGACTGCGTGGTGGTCTATAAGGTGGACCGCCTCAGCCGCAGCTTGCTCGACTTCGCGGCCATGATGCAGATGTTCGAGAAGCACCAGGTGTCGTTCGTCTCGGTCACGCAGCAGTTCAACACGGCGACGTCGATGGGCCGGCTCATTCTCAACGTGCTCTTGTCGTTCGCCCAGTTCGAGCGCGAGATCATCAGCGAGCGGACGCGGGATAAGATCGCGGCCACCCGCCGCAAGGGGAAGTGGGCCGGGGGTCACCCCATCCTCGGCTACGACGTAGACCCGCAGGGCTTCCGGCTGGTGGTCAACGCCGACGAGGCCGAGCGCGTGCGGGCGATCTTCAAGCTGTACGTGCAGCACGAGTCGCTGTTGCCCGTCGTGCAAGAGCTGGAGCGGCGGGGCTGGCGGAACAAGCGGTGGACGACCCGCAAGGGCCATGAGCGCGGCGGCAAGGCGTTCACCAAGACGAGCCTCTACAAGCTGCTCACCCACGTCGCCTACACGGGCAAGGTGCGCTATAAGGACGAGGTCTACGACGGCGAGCACGCGGCTATTGTGGACCCCGCCATCTGGCAGCGGGTGCAGGCCCTACTCGAGCGCAACGGTCGCACCGGCGGGGCGCCGGTGCGGAACAAGTTCGGGGCCTTGCTCAAGGGGATCATGCGCTGCGTCCCCTGCGACTGCGCCATGACGCCGTCGCACACGACGCGCGACGGCACCAAGCGTTACCGCTACTATGTTTGCTCCAGCGCCCAGAAGCGGGGCTGGCACACCTGCCCCTCCAAGTCGGTGCCCGCGGCGCAGATCGAGCAACTCGTCGTCAACCAGATCAAGGGCCTTGGCCAAGACCGCGCCCTTTTGCAGCAGGTTCTGGAACAGGCCCGCCAGCAGGATGCGGCCCGCGCGGGCGAGCTGGACGCCGAGCGGGCGCGGCTGGAAAAGGATCTGACCGGCTGGCACTGGGAAATTCACGATCTGTCGGGGCGGCTTCGTGCGGGGGAGGACCACGGGGCAGTCATCGGCCGGCTCGCGGAACTGCAAGAGCGCATCGGCGCGGCCAGTGTGCAGGTGCGGAAACTCCGCGAGCAGATCCACGCGATCCATCACCAACTGCTCGAAGAGGACGAAGCGGCGCTGGCGCTGTCGATCTTCGACCCAGTGTGGGGGTCGTTGACGCCCCACGAGCAGGTCCGCGCGGTGCAATTGCTAGTGGAACGCGTGGACTACGACGGGTCCAAAGGCAAGGTGTCCATCACCTTCCGCCCGACGGGCATCAAAACGCTGGCCCGCGAGCTGTCAGGACAAGGTAAGGAGCAAATCGCATGACCACGCTCACCATCGAGTGCGACATCCATTTCGACCGCAAGGGCCGGGGTAGTCGCAAGGTGCTGGAGAACGGCCCCCGCCCGCAACGGCCGACGGAGCCAGGCCGGGTGCCGCGCGCGGCCCGCCTGATGGCGCTGGCGATCCGGTTCGAGCGACTACTGCGGGAGGGCGTGTTCGAGAGCTACACGGAGCTGGCCGCGCTGGGCCACGTGACCCGCGCTCGCGTGAGCCAGATCATGAACCTCTTGAACCTGGCCCCGGACATCCAGGAGCAGCTCCTCTTCTTACCCCGCACGCAGCGCGGCCGGGACCCGATTCACCTACGGCAACTGCAACCGATCGCAGGTACGCCGGACTGGCGGAAGCAGCGGCGCTTGTGGGGGGAACTGCAACAGACATGCTCTCCGTAACATCTTGCTGTTGCTGGCCTTACGACTCATGGTCGGCATTCGGCCAAACGGGGGATTGCACGAAAACTGTACTTATGTACATATTTGCTTCCATTGAGTGTTTCCCACCCGAGGGGTGCAGGTTGGCCCCTCCATGCGATCCGCCGGAACCAGGAAGGAGCGGCGATTCGATGGCGACGTATTCCTTGCGACGTTTTTCCTGCCCCGAGACCCTGAAAGCCATCGCGCCCGCGAGGCTGCTGTGCTTCCTCGAACCGCACCGGCCGTTCCTGCTGTCGCGGGGCGTAACCTTGCCTCCCTCCGCGTCAACTGAGGACCTGGACTACGGGGAACTGGCCAAGGTCTTTATCACGCCCGATGCCAAGACTCCCCAGGAGCTGATCGAGGCGCTCTACCTCGTCGATGAGATGGCGACGGCCGAGGGTATGGACTCCCTCTTGGCCGAGGCCGCGCCAAGGAAGCTGAAGCTCGCACCGGGCTGCGACCATTCACCGGCGGACATCGCGGTCCAGATCTGGCTGCTCGACAGGAGCATCCTGGAGCGCAAGCACGCCGAGCATCAGATCGCCAGGGTCCGCTCGTTCGAGTCCTACCAGATGGGCCGTTTCCGCCGGCCGGCGTTCAAGCGGCCTTCCGAAAAGCAGCTTGACGCGCTCGCCAGCGATCTGGACGACTGGTTCGAAGAAAAGAAACGCGGGCGCGGGACGTGCATCATCATGTGCGAGAAGGACGACGCCGTCTGGTTCCTCGTTCGCCACGGCGAGCCGTTCAAGCGCGAAGAGAGCCTCGACGGGATCAAGGCCTCCAGCGTCTACTACCGGCCTCTCAAGTACGACGTGCTGGTCTACGCGCCGCAGATCGGCGAGTTGCGGATCAACGCCCGGTCCAAGGGGGAGAGGCAGCTCTACCGCGCCAGATTTGGGAAGCACCTGTTCGGCGATGAGGATATCTTCCCCGGCACGAAGAAGTACACGCTCGATCCGCTCCGCGAGCTTGGCGAAGACGCGCTGGCGCTGGGCAACATCGACGGCATCGAGTGGATCAAGCTGCGGGAGGTCCAGTTCTTCTTCGGCGGCAACCCGTGGGAAGTGGTCACGCGCAAGTCCGACGACTTCTTCGCCCTGCTCAAGTCGCGGGACAAGTCATTCCCCCCAGGCGGACGGATCATCCGGGCGACCTTCCAGGTCAAGTTCAGCGATGCGAAGACGCCGCGCTCCGTGGTCATCAAGCCCTCCAACATCGCCCAGTTCACCCGCGACGACGACAGCGTGCTTGTCGAACAGTGGCTGGAGGCCAGGGGTTTCATCATCAACGGGGAAGTCGAAAGCAGTGAGCAGCCTGAAGCGGTTCTGGCAGGCCATTGAATCGCTGCCCAGTCTCGCCGCTGTCGAAGCTGAATGGCTCGCGCTCGTCCGTGGCGAGTACGACGCGATCAAGCCCTTCCTTCGGCCGAAGAAGGATCGTGCGACTTCATTTCCCCGGCCCGACGGCGGTCTGCCGTACCAGGTAGTCGAGCATGGCCGCAACGACCTTGTCGGTGTCTGCGAGGAGACAGGCGAGACGATCACGTTGTCTCGAAGCCAGCTCGTCGTTTACGAGTTGGATCCACAACGGCTGGCCCGCCAAGTGGCCAGCGCCCTGGGCCTCCGTGCCGCCAACCGCGTCGCCGCGCAGGACGGAAGGCTATTCTCGCTCGGCAGTTTTCGGCCGGCGGGTCACGCCGTGGCGGCTTTTCTAATCCTGCCAAGCGATGCGGCCGAGGTTACGTCCGGCACAGCGTTGCTCATCTCGCAAGGACTTTCTCCATTTCTGCTGCTGACGCCGACTCGCCGCTTCGTGACCGGCGAACTGGAGTTGCGGCTTCGTTCCCTCGGGTCCGCAAATCTTCCCCTGGTGGACGCCCTGGTCGTTGCCGACGACGGTCAATGGTTCGTCGCCGAAGACGTAATACGGGCAGCCTTGCCGGATCGCCCGGTCGAAGAGGAACCGCTCAGCGACCGTGCCCAATCCGTCCTCATGGCAATGCTGGAACTGAGAGCGCTCGATTCCGATCAGCGCCGGTCCACCGAGGACATTGCCTTCCAGGCGCTGGGTGACGGCACGGACCCGAATGCCTTAAAGAGCGTCATGGCAAATCTAAAGACCCGCAAGTTGATCAACAGCAAGACGGGGTCGGGCGGCGGCTGCTGGCTGACTGAAGCTGGCAAGCGCCGGGCCGAGAAACTCAGCAAGTCCTGACGAAACTCCGCAACCGTTTCGGCACCCTTCGCGCACCGATAAGAACAGCCACTTCCGCGAGACTTCCCTCGTGCGGATTGCCGCGCTAGTGATCGCGTGAACCCACGAGGGAAACCGCTATGAGTGCCGCTGCGCAGGCGCCCGACAGGGGGCGCAACAAGTCTCTCCACCTTGCCAAGCACGACCTGTCTGTTCGCCGGGCCGGCCTCATCGAGCTGATGCAAAGCCTCAACTTCGGCCGCATTGAGGGCCTGGCTGTTCTCGACGGGGAGCCGGTTCTTGATCCGCCTCCGCGCATCGTCCGCGAGGTCAAATTCGGCGGCGAGAACGGCCCCCGGCCCGAACTGGACGCCGGCAACTTCCTTCTCAAGTCGCAAGTCGTCGAGCTGTTCGAGCATTTCGACCGCCTGGGTGACGGCACCATCGACGTGCTGGAGATCAAGCACGGGCTGCCGTTCCGCATGATCGTGACGGAGGTGGCTGCCTAACCGCGGGGCTTGGCACCCCGTCGGACAAACTCGTTTCGATTTCAGTCACCAGACATTTTTGCCGGCCGCGAAGCGGAGGCGATTGTGGGCGACGCCGATCATGGCGCTCCTCGCATCGCCTCCGCTTTGCGTTGGCCTGCATCTCTTTGCCAGTCGTCGTGGCCCACGCCCGCTCCTCCGCGGCCGGGAGGAGATTTCCCGTGTTGCACGACGACAAGATCGTTCTCGACCGGTTCGCCCGGGGCATCATCCGTCGCAAAGTCCGGCTGCTCATTGGCCGTGGCGGCTTCACCAGGCAGGACCGCGACGACCTCGAACAGCAGCTAGTCCTGCGCTTGCTCCAGAGCCTGGACCTGTTTGACCCAGAGCTGGCTGGCCCCAACGTCTTCATCGCCACCGTCATCGAGCGCGCCGTCGCCCTGATCCTGCGCGAGCGGCGGGCCAAGGGCGACGCGAAGGCCAACGGGGCGACCAAACCCCCGGAACCCGCGTGGGACGCGTCACGGTTCGCTATGGCGTTTGTGGGCGAAACGCCGGCCACGATCCTGGCCATCATTGAACGGGCCAAGGATGCCGGTCTGTCCGAGCGAAAGGCGACCAGGCTGCTCAAGCAAGCGGAGCGGAATGGCCTCGTCTACCGCTGGCGTTTCGGTGCTACCCGTCCAGTGCAGTTGGCCACGATCCCGCAGCCGGAGTCACCGGAATGAGCGTTCTGTGTTCTGTGCACGCACCCCCCTAATACCCCCCGTGTGCGTGCAGAGTGCACGCCACGGGGCGGGGTATGTGCGTAGCGCGCAGCACGCAAGACGCAGGTGCATGGGTACGACCGGGAGTTTCACGCCTGTCCATCACGCAATAGCGGTCGATACGCGCGATGAATCCCGTACAGAAATCCGGCCACGGTGAGAACGGCGCAGGTGACCAACGCCAGTGGCGTCGCCTGCAACTGCTCGCCCGGTTCGCCACGGATGAAATAGTCGGACAAACCCAAGGGACCAAGAATGAACCCGGAAAGTGCGTAGATCGTGAATCCAACCAGGGCCCAAAGGCAACCGCTTAGCAGACTCTTGAATGCCGTGATCATGATCGACTCCTCGGGCAATCATCCGGTTGGTTCATTCTCGATTCACAATGCCATCGATTCAAGATCACGCTGAGGATCACACAGCGGTTCCTTCCCGGCGACCGGCCGCGTTCCCGACGCCACGGGGAACCGTTGCGGGTAGCAGCAGACTTTATTTGTTGTACATGTCCGGGTTTCTGGCCGGCGTCACTTCGTGAACGGTGGCCGGTTCAACTGGTCCTCGGCCACGCCCCGCAACTGGTGGATGTTGATCCAAACATACGGCTTGTAAGTCTTTCCGTTCCGCTCGATGGTCTTTTCGAGTTTGAAGATGGACCGCATCGGGTCGTTGGCCCAGTCGGTCCTCTCGACGTGCAGTGGGGCGTCTGCCCATTCGCGGTCGGTCGGTTGGTCGTGGCCATTGGCTTTCATGGAAGTCCTCCTCATGTCATCGGACGAAAGGTGGATTCTACCGCTGAGCGACGCCGGCGACCGCGCTGCGGAGCAGGAGCATGGTGAACACGAGGTTGCGATCACCTTTGTCCGCGACACGCTGGGCATGACCGTCCGGCACGTGGCGCGCACCGGCGAACCGATCGTCGTGCGGCGCTACAACCGCAGCGACGTGGTTCTGGTCCCGCTCTGGGAATGGCGGTGGCTCAAGGCCATCGAGGCGGCGATCCGCGCCGGCGAAATCGATGCGTCGGGCTTTCTGCGGAACCTGGAGGATTCCGGCGAGGCATGCCTGGATTTACGGGGTAGCCGTGTGGAGCGGGTGGAGTTCGCGTGGGAGAGGGGAACGGTGTGCGTGCTGTAACGACGCTGTAACACCCCAGCTCAGCAGCTCGGGGCCGCTGGAGCGACAATGACCCGCGAAAAGCCTACATGCGGCCCCGGTCTGCTGCAGCGCCTGGTTCGGCGTGCTTGTGCTCCGGGAGCTGCTCGCGGCTGTTGTACAACACGCAGCCCCGTTCGGCCCCCACCGCACCTCTTGACTTCAGACGATACTTGCATATACAATGATCGTGACGGTCAGGGAGCCGGACGATCATGGACAAAGCCGCGACCAGCAGCATCGACACGATTTCCCGAACGTGCATCGCCGTGCGCCTGCGGCTCCTCAACCGGGTGGTGACGAACCTCTACGACGACGCCCTGCGCGCGCTGGGGCTGAAGGTCAGCCAGTTGAACATCCTGGTCGTTACCGCCAAACTCGGTCTGGCCCGGCCCACCCAGGTCTGCGACATCCTGCAACTGGACGCCTCCACCCTCAGCCGCAACATCAAGCCGTTACAGACACACGGCTGGCTAGAGGTCGTGCCGGACGATGACGCCCGTGCCCAACCCTTCCGGCTCACCGCTCAGGGCAGGCGGCTGATCGAGAAGGCGGTCCCCGCCTGGGAGGAGGCCCAGCGCCAGGCCACCGAACTGCTGGGGGATGAGGGGATCGCTCTGCTCGACAGTGCGGCGAAGAAGGTGGGCATGTCCCAGGGCGACCGCTGATCCGTCCGTGTTTTTTCGGATGATACTTGCATATGCAATTAACGAGGGTCATCATGAAACTCACCGAACACCCGACCGTGCGGCGCTTCCGAGATACCCACCCCGGCCCCGCCGAGCCGCCCAAGCCCCTCGATGCGGCCTGGCTGCGCCAACTGTGCCTGGACTGCGGGGCGGACGACGCCGGCCTGGTCGAGATCAGCCGCCCGGCCCTGGACGACCAGCGGGCCGACATCCTGCGTGCTTTCCCGCCGGCGAAAACACTTCTCAGCTTCGTCTGCCGTATGAACCGGGAGCCGATCCGCAGCCCCGCCCGCTCCGTCGCCAACCTGGAATTCCACCACACCGGCGATGACATCAACGAGGTCGCCCGCAAGGTCGTGGCGACCCTGGAGAAGCAGGGCGTCCGTGCTGTCAACCCGGCGATGGGCTTCCCGATGGAGATGGACCGCTTCCCGGGGAAGATTTGGGTCGTCTCGCACAAGCCTGTCGCCGTCGCTGCGGGCTTGGGGCACATGGGCATCCACCGCAACGTCATCCACCCCCGCTTCGGCAACTTCATCCTCCTGGGGACCGTCCTGATCGGTGCCGAGGCGACCTCCTACGACCAGCCGATCTCGTACAACCCCTGCCTGGAATGCAAGCTGTGCGTGGCGGCGTGCCCGGTCGGGGCCATCGCCCCAAACGGGGACTTCAACTTCTCGGCCTGCGTCACGCACAACTACCGGGAGTTCATGGGCGGCTTCACCGATTGGGTCGAGCAGATCGCCGCCAGCAAGGACGCCCTGGACTACCGCAAGAAGGTTTCTGACCCGGAATCGGCGTCGATGTGGCAAAGTCTTTCCTTCGGGGCCAACTACAAGGCGGCGTACTGCCTGAGCGTCTGCCCGGCAGGGGAAGATGTCATCGGCCCCTACCTCACCGACAAGGCCGGGCATCTGCGGGAGGTCGTTCGTCCGTTGCAGGAGAAGCAGGAGACGGTCTACGTCGTCGCCGGCTCGGACGCCGAGGAGCATGTGGCCCGTCGTTTCCCCCTCAAGACGATCAAACGGGTCGGCAACGGCCTGCGGCCCCGCTCGATCCAGGGATTCCTGTCGGGTCTTCGTCTCACGTTCCAGCCGGGGAAGGCGGCGAAGCTGAACGCCGTGTACCACTTCACGTTCACCGGCAAGGAGGAGAAGCAGGCGACCGTCACGATCCGAGACGGCACGTTGCAGGTGCAGGACGGTCACCAGGGCGATGCCGACCTGCGGGTGACCGCCGACAGCGAGACGTGGTTGGGCTTTTTGGCGAAGGAGCGGAGCCTGCTGTGGGCGCTACTCCGCAGGCGCATCCGCATCAAGGGGTCGCCGAAACTGCTGGTCGCCTTCGGTAAGTGCTTCCCCTCGTAAAAGCGATGGTTGAGACGAGGTTCTATCCTGCCGAACGACCCAGCTCAGCAGCGGCGGGGCACACTGAGCCTCGAACTCCCAGAAACGAATCATGCCCCGCCGTCGGCTGCAGCGCCTGGTTCGGCGTCTGGGCGAACCCCTACTGCTTGCCCGGCTTGAACTCTACAATGCCACGCTTCCCCACAAACCGAGCGTACTCGCCCTCACTCAGAAACTTCTTCGCCTCCGGATCGCCCAGCAGGACCGTCTGCCAGAATGCCAATGCCGCCGCGCGGATGCAGGCGTGATTCGCGGCCAAGTTGGGGTCCGCTTCCATTCCGGGCAGCAAACGTGCCACCCTCGGCAGTTTCTCCTGTCCGGAGAAGGTGAAATGGGTTGCCCCGTCGAGGACGAGGAGCCACTGATCGACGTTCGAGGTTTGCTCGAAGGGGACGCGGCGCTCCTTCGCGGCGAAGCTCTTGTCCGGCGGAACGTCGGCTGTGCCGGTGAGCGAAAACATCGGCATCAACATGTTCGTGAAGGATGACTTGGCGTCTCCGTAGGATTCGCGTGGCGGCGACGGGCTAAGGATGAACACGCCTTTCAATGCCGGGACCGCGAGTTTCTGCCCATAGCCCCTAACATTCTGCCCGGCTGCGATTTGACACGTGAGACCCCCATAGGAATGACCGGACATGCCAATACGATCCGGATCGATGCGGCCCTTCAACGCCCCGATGCGATCCTTGCTTTGGAGGCTGGCAACGACAAAGGCGATGTCGAGGAACCGCGGTTCGGAGGCTTTGGGGTCGTTGATTGCGCGGAGAGAACGCGGATTGGCCCGGACGGCGCGATCGTCGCTCCCCTCGTGCTGGATATGAAGGGCGGCGAACCCGTGGCTGGCAAGATGGCGGCCGAGCATCTCGTTGCTGTCGCGGTTCCCACCGCCACCGTGCGAGAAAATGACCACGGGGGATGGCTTGTCCTTACCCGCAGGTAGGTAACACTTCCAAAGAACCAACCGCGCGGCGCGATCCACGTCCTTCCACTCGCCTTCGATGACCTCCACCATCTGCGGCCCCGGCTTGGATCGGTCGTCCGCACGAGCAACGGCAGTCGTGAGACAGACGCAGAACATGAGAAATAGAAGGGTGCGAACAATCATTTGCGGCTCCGATGCTTGCGGTGGCGTCAAGAGTTGAACACCCAACCGCGGGAAAAGTTACATCCTCTGCGCCTCCGCCGCCGAACTGCTGATTATATAGACCGGCGCCGGTCTGTCTATCACCGCGCCGGTCACGTTATTTCGGGGCGCCGGTCTGTCTATCACGGCGCCAGTCGATCTATTACGGTCGCCGAGTCTGTCTATTCCGGCCCGTTCCCCAGATCCCCTGGTATTCGACAAGCTCTCCAGACCGCCGTCAAGGGGGCAGCGCCATTTTTTTCTTGACCTTGAGCGCCGCTATGTGTACGGAAGTATACTACAAGCCTTTTCCACTTTGCTTCCTGTCGCAGGAGGAAACCATGAGCACAAGTCTTCTGTTTCAACCAACACCCCAGGTCATCGCACCGCAGCCGCCCCGCTTGCTCGACCAGGTCGCGCAGGCCGCGCGGCAACGGGGGGCGTCGGAGCCAACGACAGCGCAGCTGGTGTCCTGGGTGCGGGCCTTCATCCTGTTCCACGGTAAGCGCCATCCGCGCGAGCTGGGCCTGCCTGACGCCAGCCGGTTTCTGGAACACGTCGTGCGAACCGAGAACGAGCCGCTGCCCGCGGAGGCCGCCGATCCCGACGACCTCACGGCCGACCAGATTGCCAACAAGATCAACCGCCTGCGGCGCGGCGTCGTTCCGATCGGTTGCAATCATGTGACCATGTTTATCGACGTGCAGGCCAGCTTGCTGTTTTATGTGGTGGCTGCCTGGGAGGACGATTTCACCGGGCACGTGATCGACTATGGGACGTATCCCGACCAGAAGCGACCGTACTTCACGCTCCGCGACGCCCGACCCACACTCGCTATCGCGACCAAGACCAGCGGCCTGGAAGGGTCGATCTATGCGGGTCTCGAGACGCTGACCAACGATTACCTCGGCCGCGAGTGGCGGCGGGACGATGGGGCGTGCTTGCGGATCGAGCGCTGCCTGATCGACGCCAACTGGGGCTCGTCCACGGATGTTGTATACCAGTTCTGCCGGCAGTCAGCGCACGCCGGCGTGGTGATACCCAGCCACGGACGATCCGTTGGCGCGGCCAGTCAACCGTTCAGTGAGTACAAGCGCCGACCTGGCGACCGCGCGGGGCATAACTGGCGCATGCCCAACGTGGCTGGCAAGCGGGCCGTGCGGTACGTGGTGTATGACACGAATTACTGGAAGTCGTTCGTCCACGCGCGGCTTGCCGTGGCGATGGGTGACCGCGGCTGCCTCTCGCTGTTCGGCGACAGCGCGGACCAGCATCGATTGTTTGCCGACCATTTGACCGCCGAGTACCGGGTGAAAACGGAAGGGCGCGGTCGCGCCGTGGACGAATGGAAACACAGGCCCGAGCGTGGCGACAACCACTGGCTGGACTGCCTGGTCGGCTGCGCCGTCGCGGCGTCGATCCAGGGGGCGGTGCTCGAAGGGACGGGCGGCACTCCACAACCAGTGAAGCGCCAACGGATTAGCTTCGCGGAAATGCAGCGGAGATGGCGGCGATGAAACAAAGCGCGCCCGACAAACCCCCTCGTGGGATCGAATGCCCCACGTGCGGCTGCCGGCACTTCTATACGACGCATACCGAGCCGCTGCGGGCTGGCTGCCTCCAGCGTCGGAAAGTCTGCCGCCCGGCGGCTGGCGGCAAAGGCATGCTGGCTGCGGCGGACGGACTCGATGCTGGCCATGTTATTGGCATAACTATCCTGGTACAGGGCCATCGTGTACTTGCGGCTGTTCTCGGTCCCGACCCAGGCCGGCGTGCGGCTCGCATCCTGCCGCACCGGCGGCGGCGTCTGCGCCAATAGGTACGGCCGGAAATGTTCCTGGGCATAGGCGATCTTGCCGGCGTGCATGACGTAGGCTGTGCCCACAGCGCTGATCCAACTGGCCTGCGCCTGGGCCCGATGCGCATCGAACACTTGCTGGCCAGTAGCCCCGCTGGTGCCGGCAACCGTTTGCAGCTTCGACGCGTCGGCCAGGGCTATCGCCTGGTGATACGCCGCCTCGGCCCCAGCGCGGCCCGACGCGGACGAGATCGCCGAGGCGCCCACATAAGTGATCTGCCCCAGCAGCGCGTCCTTCTCCCCGCTGGTGCGTTCGAAGGCATACTGCTCCAGCTTCGTGGCAAACTCCCACTGCCGGTGGTGGATCTCCATCAGCCGCTCTTGCGCCAGTCGCGTCGTATTTCCGTCCCAGAAAGCGGCCGCAAGTCCGTTCTCGTACTCGACCGCCGCCTGCCCCTTCGCCGTGGCGCGGGCGATCGCGGCATCGCCGAGCCTGGTAGCCTGGGTGATCTTCGCGTCGCCGAGGGCCGCGGCATAGTCGGCTTGGGCCTGGCGGCGGGCGGCTGCGATTTCAGTGCTTGGCCGCGGCAGCATTGGGTCGTTTCAGGTCCACGACGTCCGAAATCCCTGACTCATCCAGGGCTCGCATCAACGCAGCGAGGCCTTTTTGGATTTCCAGGTCCCGTTCTTCCGGGTACAAAGGAACAAGCGTGTACAGTTGAATGAGGCGGCCGTCGGCGGCGTGCATTTCGCTCTTAGCGAAGAGCATCATGGCGGTGAAGCCGGCCTGGGGGGCGATTTTTTCGGGCGGGTCTTTGCTGATTATCGTGACCGGTCCGCCGAGCCAGGTCTGGTGCTCGTGCGGATAGCGTGCCGCTTCGTGCAGCCAGCGGATAGGCCAGTTGAATTTGGGGTCGCTGAGCAGCTTCTTCGTGAGCGGCCAATCGGCGGGCAGGTGGATGAGCAGTTCGGCGTAGCGGTAGTCTTCCTGGCCCTGGGGTACGTTCATGGCCTGCTGGCTCATGCCGCTGGTGAAGAGCGTGAGCTGCTTGTGTGTCTTATTTGGCGGGATGGCGTGAATGGCGATGGGGAGCCCGGTGGGGACGATCTCGCGGAGGGCTCCTGGGCGGGCTTTGCCGTATTGCTGTTCGAAGTGGGCGACGATTTCTTCTTCGAGCGTGGCGGGGGCCCGGGGAGCTTGGGGCGGCGGTGGTACGGCGCCTAGGGAGCGGAGGTACTCGGCGATTTTTGTTTTCCCTGGCGTTCGGCAAACGTGAGCGGTGTCTCAGCGGGAAGTCGTTCATCGTCGTAAACGTGGAAGACGCGGTTCTTGTCGGCCCCATGCTCGATGAGGAGCTTGACCAGCTCCAATCCTTCATCTTCGTTCTCGCGGTTGATAGCGCTGAATAGCGCTCGACCGACGTTCGGATCGGCTCCTTTTTCCAAAAGGTAACGTGTAACTGCGATAGGTGCAAAAGAGACCGCCGAGTTCAATGCTGTCGCATTGCCATCCATACCCACTTTATTCACATCGATGCCCAACTCAACGAGCATCTTTACCATTTCGAGGTTTCCACAGTACGCTGCTGTGCTTATCAGAGATGGAGTATCGATGTTGCAGTAATCCTTGAGCGCAGGATGAAGCTGCAGATGCCGCTTGACGGCATCCACATCGCCCGCATAGAGAGCAGCACACAGCGGCCTTACTAGGTCAAGATTGAAATCGGACATAACATACCTACCATCACTTTATCACTTTGTCAGCCAGAACCGTTCGTCCCTTTGTAGTGCCCTCGCCATTTCGGTGAGCGCTTTAACCACTCCCGTTCGCCCTGCGCCATCAAAACCTCGCTTTAGCCTCTCATATACGGCCTTCGCATACTTTGGCGAATGAATGCCCGTCGCTGTATGAATCGTGGCATCGTTGATCGCCCAGCGCATGTTGAAGATCTCCTCTTTGCTGGCTGCGCCGAGCTCAGCCTTGGTAGCAAAGAGGTTAATAGGAGGATCAACGCTAGCAAGGATTTTCTACGATTCGGTAGCAGGGCGAACAGTCGCAAGGCCAGCGCTTGGGACTTGCATCCCAGGGGCTGCAGGAAATCGTCATCGTCGGCGAAGTCGTCGCTGATCCCCACGGCCCGAAACCAGGTCGTGACGGTCTTTCGCCCCCGTGCAAATACAATCCCCAGGAGAATCAGCGCCAGCCGCCGGCGATTGCGACCGTGCAACCCAGCGGCCAACCACTCCACCTATTGCTGCCAATCCTTCGGGGGCTGATAGGGAACCATCCTTAGCTCTCCCATTGTGCAGTGCTTTTAGCCAACGCAGCATGATGGAAGAGCCTTTTTTCATGACAGATCAGTTTGCGATGAGGAAGTTTTCAGAAAGTGCAGTGCGCATCATGATTAAGTTTACAAGAGGCATTGCCCGGCGGGACGCGCTTTGTCGCGTCCGGCGGGTGCCCGAGGTTGCTGGGCAACCTGGGCGGGCAAGAGGCCGCGCACGCAACCGATCGCGCTCGCTTGCGGGAACGCGGCTCGGGGCTGGGCGGCAAGGGATTGGCCCATCGTCCGGCGTTGGTTTCATCCGGCCGGGGACGGCTCCCCTGGTCGCCATTACCCTCAGCCGGCAAGGGACCTCTCCCTGGAGCATTATTGCCCTCGGCCGGTTGGGAACTGCTCTATCGGTCGCCTTCCCGTTCGGCCGGTGGAGCACTGCACCCTGACAAAACTCGATCCTGGGCAGAACCATCGGCAAGCCCCCTGCATTCCCTTGGATTCTCCCATCGCCGTGTCCGCTTGCCTCTCTGCTCGCCACGATGAGCGCGGCATGCGACAGCAGCGCTTGCCGGGCGATGCCCTCTCCCATACCCTTCCGCCTCCTGCTGGCCTCGGTCGCTGGTGACAAGCCAGCAGCGGCATCCGTGCGGGTGCCTCTTGCACACCCCGGTTGCCGAAGCAACCGGGGCTACCCCGCTGGTGACAAGCCAGCAGCGGCATCCGTGCAGGTGCCTCCTGCGCGCCCCGGTTGGCAAAGCAACCGGGGCTACCCTGCTTCGATTTAGCGTTGCTCCGTCGCGGCTCTCAACGCGGCCATGTCGATTTTTTTCATCCCGAAGAGCGCAATGTTCATCCGCTCTGCTTTCTGCCGACCCGGGCCATGGTCGATTTCCCAAACCCACGACGGCACGATCTGCCACGACACCCCAAAACGATCCTTAACCCAGCCACAGGGTTGCTCTTCGCCTCCCTCAGAAAGAACGGCCCATAACCGATCGATCTGCTCCTGTGTCTCGCACGAGACGTAGAGCGACATACTCTCGTGGAATTTGCCGAAGTATGCCCCACCGTTGAAGGCCACGATCTCCTCTCCATTGAGAGTAAACCGAATCGTCTTCACATCACCAGCCAAACCGGGCATGATCTCTTCAGACATCTCTGGTACTTGCCTGAGCGCGGCGATCTCGTGCTCGCCGAAGTAGCTTCGGCCGAGAATCTTGGAGTTCCCAAATACAGCATCGAAGAGCTCGATGTAGGTCGCAACGGCCTCTTCGAGCTCCTTGTCAAATCCAAGACAGATGGTAATCGGCTTCATACGTAGTCCTCACGGGTTCAAAGTTTGTGGGGAGCGGAGATGTCATTTCCACAAGTGTCTCATTCCAAAGACTGTTCGGCTATCGGGCCGTCATCGAGGCTGCGCCCCGTGCGTCCAGGCTCAGCGGCCCGGCGCCGACGCAGACGATGAACAGTGCGGCGCCGACTCGCGAGAGATTGCCCATGAAGAAGCCAAGCTGCATCTCGGCGATCGCCGGGTCCTGAATCGTCCAGAAGCGGTGCATGAACAGCATCACCGGTACAAGGAAGAGCACCAGCAGCCAGG
>Ga0101944_10005110_pt1 | contig 15326 bp, 10 predicted proteins | sample DewCreD2012metaG_FD_75245 | JGI IMG/M metagenome (GOLD analysis project Ga0101944, IMG submission 75245) | Hot spring sediment bacterial and archeal communities from British Columbia, Canada, to study Microbial Dark Matter (Phase II) - Dewar... ...
CATCTCGTGCATGGCGGTTTTCCTTCTATGCGGTTCTGACCTGACGGGTTGGTTTGAGGTAACCCAATGCCCTTCTCAGGAAGATGGATCGCCTCACGGCCACCACGTCCTCGCGGCCCACGGGCTGGCCGATCATGCGCTCCAGCTCATGGATGGCGCCTGGTTCGGTGATGAATTCCTTGACCTTCGCGTCGATCTCGCGGGGCGAGATTTAGGAACCCAAAATCCCGAACGTCGGATGCGATGTCCGTGGGCAACTGGGAGATCCATGCTTCGACGGTGCCTTGGCTGGGGCGGGGATCACGTGATAGCAGTTCACCGACGGCGCGTTCGGCTTCGTGGCCTGGAGCGGAGTAGATGTGGTTGACGATGGCGCGGTACAGGTCGGGGTGCCGTTACGCCACCGCTTGCGACCTGCTCGCCCACCCATGGAAAAGCTCCACGGATGTTCTCCGGATGTTCCCCGTCCCCAGATATCCTGAAACGGTAGTACGGTATTTCGACTTCACGAGACATTTGAACCGACTTGTCGGTCCTATTTTGCGTTTATCTGGAAACATACATTGAGCGGTTGGAGTCGCGGACCGCCACGCCGTCCAAAAACCAACGGAGGCGCCTCATGATTGCCGCAAAACGCCAGCCTGCCGCGTTCCTCTTGCCGGTACTTGCCTTCGCCATGCTTTGCGTTTCGCAACTCATGGCTGCGGTGGCCGATCCGCAGGTCAAGACCGACCACCCATTCTACCAGGGCGAACTCTCGTGTTCGACCTACGAGCGCGTCCGGGATGCGTCCTTTGCGCACTTCGCCTCGCTCCCCGGCGGGAAGACGCCGACCACCGAGACCGAGAAGCTCGTCGCCCTATGGGCTTGGCGGGTCGCGCACCATCAGCACGCCGATGGCAACGACTGCTATTACGGAGCCAACGCGCGTCTGGGCAGTTCCGACGGGTGGTCCTTCTGTCGCGATGGCCTCGTCGGCCTCTTCAGCCACTCCACGGGCCTGTGTTACTCCATCCACGCCCAGTTCACGCCCTTCGCGCAACTCATGCTAGGCGACCGGCGCAAGGCCGCCGCGTCGCTGGTTCCCGGGCACACGTCGTTCGAAGCCTTCACCGACGGCAAATGGCGCTGGGCCGACATGACCTGCGGCTCGATGTTCTTCCAGGATACGTCCTCGTTCAATGCCCTTGGCATCCAGGATATGATCGCCAATGGGGCCAGTTGGTGCGCGATGCCAGAGCGCAAAGGCCCGTTAAATCTATATCTCATGCCGTTCGGCGATTCGTGGTTCAGCAGCTTTGTCGAGTACGACGGCAAGCAGAAGTTCTTTGGCTACCTCGGCATGCCGATTGTCTACGTGCTCAAGTCCGGCGAGTCGTTCACCCGCTGGCACAACCCTGCGGGGGATGACGGGATCCAAGCCATCTGGTCCAAGGATTACATTAACGAAAACACGCCCACGCCGGATTATCACGGCATGATTCGGCGCGAGACGTTCCTGAACTATGCTCCGGTCGGATCGAACAGCCGTGGCCGCACGGCCGGCTCGGTGCACGACGTGCAGGAGTTCAATTACTCCTGCAAGGGCGTCTTCGTTTACTCGCCCGATCTAACCAACCCGACTGAATACAAGGAGGGTGTGTTTTCCGAGACCAACGCCACTACCTCCGGCGGTTACTTGCGCGGAAATGGCGGTCCGGGCACGGTGATTTTTCAACACGGTTCGCCCTACCAGATCGCTGCACATGTCCAGGGTAGTCCGGCCAGCGTTTGGAACGTGAAGACGGCCACCTGCGACCAGACGGCCATCCTGTCCGGCTCGGCCAACGGATCGGTGCCTGTCTCCGTTTCGCTCGATAACGGCGCGACTTGGACCTCCATCGGCACAGCCTCCGGAACGTTCAACCTCGATTTTTCGCAGATCGTCAAGGGCCGCTTCGCCTACCTGCTCAAACTCGATCTGGGTGCCTCTGCCGGTCTCAAGACCATGACGCTCCGTACAGTTGTGCAGGTCGGTCCGGCGGTCTTCCCACAGCTCAAGTCCAACGGTTCGCAGGTCACCTTCCAGCCCGGGAACCTTGGCGTTGTCTATGGCGGTCCTGAGCGCGAGAAGGCCCTCACGATGCGCGATCCCTCCAAGGACGTTACTGGAAAGACGGCGTTCAAGATTGTGGCGCCCGGCCCCATCCGGTCGCTCCACGGCGTGGCGGCTTCCAGCGGTTCCACTCGCGGGCCGTTCGGCGTCGAGACTTCGATCGACGGCACCACGTGGGAGGTCGCCATGGCACCGGTGATTTTGGAACCGGGCGCCAATCAGAACCTGAACAGTTCCATCTGGGGAAACGGTTACAACGCCTTCATGTGGGGCCACACCTCGTATCCTTCGGCTACCGCCACGACGGGCTGGGTGCGGTTCCAGAACATGTGCATTACGGCCGGCCAGGAGCGTGTGGAAGTCTATGCAACCTACCAGTTGCCTTCGACCAATGACACCTTGGTGACCTTCAACTGGACCGACGCCTCGGGAACCCAAACTGCCAGCCGGACCTTCTCCGGCACGGGAGGCGCTCAGACCTGGAACCTCCCCACCGGCAACAATACCTACACGAACTGGGTCAAGTTTGAGTGTCTTCGCCAAGGCAATGGCGATCCGTTCATTTCCTCGTATTCGCCGGGGACGCCGGTGACGGTTCCGGCGGGGACGACGCAGGTGTTCAAGGTGACGGCTTGGGATCCGGATGGGGATCCGCTGACCTACACGTGGAAGATAGACGGGGTGACTACGGGGCAGACGACGAACGCGCAGAGCTACTCGCCGACGTCGGCCAACGTGGGGGCGCATACGGTCGAGGTGATCGTTTCGGACGGGAAGGGCGGTACCGACACGCAGCTCTGGAACGTGACCGTGACGGCGCCGACGGTGACGGTGACGGCGCCGGATGCGGCGGCGGCAGAGACGGCGGCGGGCGAGCCGGCGAACACGGGGTATTTCCGGGTCGCGCGCACGGGGGCCACGACGACGGCGCTGACCGTGAACTACACGGTGGGCGGCACTGCCACGGCGGGCAGCGATTACACGGCGCTTGCGGGCACGGCGACGATTCCCGCGGGTGCGGCGTATGTGGACGTCGTGGTGGCGCCGGTGGACGACGGGGTGGCGGAGGGTAACGAGACGGTGGTGTTGACGCTGGGTGCGAATGCGGCCTACGTGGTCGGGTCGCCGTCCAGCGCGACGGTGACGATAGCGGACAACGAGCCGACGGTGACGGTGACGGCGCCGGATGCGGCGGCGGCGGAGACGGCGGCAGGGGCGCCGGCCAATCCGGGAGTCTTCCGGATCGCGCGTGCGGGCGGATCGACGGCGGCGTCGCTGACGGTGAACTATTCGGTGGGCGGCACGGCCACGGCGGGCAGCGATTACACGGCGCTTGCGGGCACGGCGACGATACCGGCCGGAGCGGCATCGGTGGACCTCTTGGTGCAGCCCGTGGACGACGGGATTGTCGAGAGCAGCGAGACGGTGATCCTGACGCTGACGGCGAAATCGGCCTATTTCGTGGGATCGCCGTCCAGCGCGACGGTGACGATCGCCGACAGGCTGCCGACGGTGACGGTGACGGCGCCGGACGCAGCGGCGGCGGAGACGGCGGCGGGTGCGGTGGCGAACACGGGTTATTTCCGGATCGCCCGTGCGGGCGGCGTCACCACGGCGCCCCTGACCGTGAACTACACCGTTGCCGGGACGGCCACCCCGAACACGGACTACACGGCGCTTTCGGGCACGGCGACGATTCCTGCCGGCGTGACGTACGTGGACGTCAAGGTGGTGCCGGTGGATGATGCGGTCGCGGAGGCTGCGGAGACGGTGATCCTGACGCTCACGGCGAAGCCGGCCTACAGTGTGGGAACGGCAGCCAGTGCGACGGTGACGATCGCCGACAACGACAAGTGACGAAGGTTCCGGGTTGGTTGCGGGCCTTGTCCGACACGGCTGGGCAGTTCGTCGAAAACCCCTCTTCCTGTCCTCCAGGAAGGGGGGGCGGGGTTACCCCTTCATTCCGGTCATCGTGATGCCCTGGATGAAGTACTTCTGCGCAAAGAAGAAGATCACGATCACCGGCACCGTCATCAGCAGCGCCGCGGCCATCGTCAGCACCGGATTGTTGCCTACCTGCACGGAGAAAGCGTACAGGCCGAAGGCGAGCGAATAAAGGCGCTGGTCGGAGATGTAGATCAGCGGGCCCATGAAGTCGTTCCACGCGCCCATGAAAGTGAAGATCGCGATGGCGGCAAGACTCGGCTTGACCAGCGGCAGCATCACGCTCCAGTAGATGCGGAAGAAGCCGCAGCCGTCGATGCGCGCGGCGTCTTCCAAATCGCGCGGGATGCCCTTCATCGTCTGGCGCATGAGGAAGATGAAGAAGGCGCTCCCCATGGCCGAGCCCAGCCACAGCGGCGTCAACGTGTCGTAGCAGCCCAGCGACTTCCAGATCAGGAACCGCGGGATCATCGTCACCTGCGGCGGGATCATCATCGTCGCGAGCATCAGCACGAAGCAGAACTCGCGCCCCGGCCAGTTCAACCGCGAGAAGGCGTAGGCGACCAGCGACGAGAAGAACATTGCCAGCACGATGTTCGCCACGACCAGGAAGGCGCTGACACGCACATAGCGCCAGAAGGGCATCTGGTCGAAGACGCGGTCGTAGTTCTGGCGGATCTTGTTCCACCAGGCGCCGGCCGGCGAGACGCGCCGGAGTTCGAAGGTGAGCTTGAGCTGCCTGGCGCCGGTCACGTCGGACGGCCCGGCATCGTCCAGGAGCAGCCACGTGCGGAGCTTGGTCGAGCGGTCGTCGGGCCCGGGTTCCTGCCAGGTCGCCGTCTGCGTCTGCGCGAAGTTGGCCAGCGGCAGATGGCGTTCGGCGACCAGCCTGCGGCCATTCTTTTCGACCGTCAGCCAGAGGTCGTGCCACGTGTCGTCGGGCCGGAACATGAGCTGGATGCGCTCCAAGCGGTCCGCGTCGAAGGGCAGGTCGTAGGTCTGCTCCAGCACCACGCGGTCGCCCCTCGTGAAGTCGTATTTCAGCAGGGCGTACGGCGTTCCGCGGAAGTCGCGATTCTCCAGCGTCGCGACCTCCGGCGTCTTGTTGGCGATCCGGTCGGCCATGGGCAATCCCTCGCCGAGGATCGCCTGTTCCAGTTCCCTGCTGCGGACGATCAGCTTGCCGATGTAGACGCGGCGGTAGACGTTCTCGAAGGCGTCGCGGAGCATCAGCGGATCGCGCAGCGCCACTTCGCGGGCCTTGGCGAGGACCTCGGGGACCGGCGCGTCCTTCCACACGTCGCCCGGGATCCGGCCTTCCAGCCGTCCGTAGAGGCCGCGCGCGGTCATCCGCGCGGCATCGACGGCATCCAGTTCCGGCGGCGCCTCGAACTTCAGTTCGGGCAGCATGGCGACCAGGCCGCTCACGATCTGCGCGGCCCGTTCGCCCCGGGGTTCTTCGTAATAGGTCTCGTCGACGTACGGGCTGACGGCGCGCGGGTCGGGCGCGATGGGGATCAGGTGGATGCCGGGCTTCTGGACTTCGCGGTCCACCTTGATGCTGGTCGAAGCCATCCACAAAAACGGGAACGAGAAGATCGCCGCGCCGGCCAGGAGCAGGCCATAGACGACGAGGTTGCGGATCCAGCGCGGCATTCAGGACCCCTCACTCATGCTCGTAATGCACCCACCGCCTGGACAGCTTGAGCTGCAGGACGGTGAAGGCCAGCACGATCAGGAACAGGATCCACGCCATCGCCGAGGCGTAACCCATGTGTCCGTAACGGAACGCGTTGTTGAAGAGGTGGTAGACGTAGAAGAGGGTCGAGTCCTTGGGGCCGCCCTGCGTCATGATGAACGCCTGCCCGAAGATCTGGAACGTGCCGATCAGTCCCATCACCAGGTTGAAGAAGATGTAGGGCGTGAGCTGCGGCAGCGTGATGTGCCAGAGCTTCTGCCATTCGTTGGCGCCGTCCACATCGGCGGCTTCGTAGAGCGCATGGTCGATGCTTTTGAGGCCGGCGAGCCAGACGATCATTCCTCCGCCGGCGCCCCACAGGCCCATGACGATGATGGCTGGCTTGCTCCACTGCGGGTCCATCAGCCAGCCTGGAGGCTTGCTGCCCAGAAGGGCGAAGACGGGTTCGAGCGCGTGGTTCAACAGGCCGATCTGCGGATTGAGGATCTGGATCCACAGGACGCTGGCGGCGACCATCGGCACGATCGCCGGCAGATAGAAGAACGTCCGCCAGACGGCCATGCCGCGGATCTTCATGTTCAGCAGCAGCGCGATGGCCAGGCCCACGAACAGGCCGAGCGGTACGCCGAGGATCATGTAGAGGGTGTTCCACATCGAGGGGACGAACTTCTCGTCCTGCGTGAACATCCACACGAAGTTATGCATGCCGGTGAACTCGGGCGGGCGCAGAATGTCGTACTCGCAGAAGCTGATGATCAGCGAAAAGAGCATCGGTCCGCCTTCGAAGATCGCGAAGCCCAGCATCCACGGCAGCGCGCAGAGAATACCGCCCCACCACTGGCGGCGGAAGTAACCGCCGCGCGAACCTTCGATCGTGCCGCGGCCTTGCTGGGGCTTCAGACGGAGAAGCCGGGAGACGCGTTCGCGGAAGGCGGCGTTGGTGTCCCACGCATGGGCGCCCAGCCCCAACGCGGCCAACAGGAGCGGATACAGGACGTAGAACCAATTCCAGCTCCCGATCGGGGTTCCTTCCGGCGGTTTGAAGAAGAGGTCCAGATCCCGTTGAACCACACGCGCGCCGGCATCCAGCGCGGCCTGGATGTCGCCGCCGTAGAGGCCCTCCTCGGTCCGGCTGACATGTTCGTTCCAGAGCCGCTGGCCGACGGGCGTCACGGGGCGGAACCGCGAGACGGGGAGCAGCGAGTTGAAGGCGGTGAAGGCCTCCTTGAACTTCTCGGGGAACTCGGGGTTTTTGAAGACGTACTCCTCGAAGTTGGCTTCGTTCAAATCGCGTCGCGGGTTCTGGCCGGGCGTGTAGATCGCGCCCTGGGCCTGGGCCAGGGCGCGTTCGCTCTCGCGCCATATGCGCTGCGCCCGGGCGCTGTTCATGAAGCGGATGAATTCCCAGGCGGCATCGCGGTTCCGAGCGGCCGAGGGGATGGCGAGCGCCCAGCCGCCGCACCACGAGATGCGCGGGTCCTGGCCGGCGGCCGCGAGCTTCTCGACGACGCGTTTCGGGCGGGGCGAAGGCGCGATGGCGAAGTTCATGTCGCGTCCGAACGCGGCCAGGTTGCCGAGGCTCCAGACGCCGTCGATCTTCATGGCCAGCTTGCCCTGGATGAACGGATCCAGTTCGCCGCCGCCGAAGCCGGACTGGAAGCCGCTGACTTCCTGGTAACCGTGGACGTTCTGGCCCGTGGCTGTCGGCGGCGCGGCGCCGGCCAGATCGTAGACGGCCTTGATGTAGCCCAACGCCTGACCGACGGCCGGTTCGTTCAGGAGGCAGGTCTTGCCGTCGGCACTCATGAAGTTCGCTTCGTTCATCCAGCCGTACATGTAGAGCCACGCGTTGCCGTAGTTGGGCGCGAAGCCCAGGATGCGGAGCTTGCGCTTCTTGGCCCACTCGACGAGTTGCGACGCATAGGCGCGTTCGTCGTCGCCGAAGGTTTTGGGCTCCGGACCCATCCAGCATTCCTTCAGTCCCCAGGCGTAGTACCGCGTGCCGTCGGTCTCCCACTCGCCCGGAGGACGGATCTTCGCGGCGTCCCACTCGGCTTCGAGCAGCGCGAGCAGGAGCTGGTAGCGCTTTTCGCGCGCCGCGGTGGCGTCCCATGCGGCGGGCGGGGAAGGGGGCTCGGGATCCCAGGCGGAGAGTTCGACCGTGTAGCGGGCCAGTTCGGCCCAGTTTCCGGGCGGCTTGGGCGCGCCGGACGCGTCGACGAGGCCGGCCTTCTCGAGGCGATCCTTATTGTAGTAGAGCGCGCGGTTGTCGACGTTGATGGGGATCGCGTAGCAGCGTTCTTCTCCGGTCAGCGGGTTGCGGTACTTCGTCTCGTTCCAGCAGGGCGGGTAGAAGCTCTTCTCCGTCGGGGGCTCAATCTCCAGCCTGCCCTCCGCGTAGGCCGCGGCGTCGCGCGCGACGTACTCGTCCAGCGGGATGAAGGCGCCGCGCGCGGCCCACTCGGTGACGGCGAAGCGGTCGAACCAGATGACGTCGGGCGAGGAGCCGCCGGCGACGGAGACCAGGAAGCGCGTGGGGTCGGCGACCTGGTCGCGCGCGGCGTTCTGGCCCGAGACGACCCGGTAGACGGGCTTCGTCGGGTCGGCCTGGTGCCGCTCGTCACTCCACTTTTCGAAGGCCTTGACGGCGTCGTCCATGGCGCCGGCGATGGGTCCGCCGGGACCCATGTAGACGATCTCGACGACGTGGGCGTCGCGGGCGACCTCGGGGCCGAGTTCGCGGGTGGGATAGAGCAGCCAGACGCCGGCCAGCAGCGCCAAGCCAAGAAGGAGTGTCTTCCGGCCGCTCATGGTCGGTCCCCGCGCAAAGCACCGAAGCGTTGAAACGCAGGCATCTTACGGGCGGACGAGGCCTGGAGCAAGCGGGTCCGAAGGGGGCTGGTCATGCGGGTGCGTGACCGCAACCGAGGAGGCGACGAACGGGACGCATGCGGTGTATCCTCTGCAGAGGCCATACCGCTTGGCGGCCTGCCCCCATGGGCTGTTCGTTGTCATCCCCCCGTGGCCGCTGCGGAAAAGGGCGGGCAGGCAGAGGGGTTTTTCGGCGGGTGGCCAGCATGGGAGGGATTGCATGAAACGGTGTCTGCCGGCCGCCCTGGGTTCCTTTTTTTTGTCCCTGCTGCTCTCCGCGGCCGATCGTCCGGCCGAACTGGCCCGAAACGGCCAGGTGGAACGCCTGTACGTCGAGAACGGCTGGCTGGACATCGGTGCGCGCATCGTCATCCCCAAACAAGGCTGGAAGGAATTCCTCAACTTCGGCGAACAGGCACAATACAGCCGGAAGGACGGCCGCGACCTCTGGCAGGCAACGCTGAAGCACGCGGGCAGCGCCGGATTCGAGGTCACGCAGACCGGATCGGTGGAGGACGGCCGGCAGATCCTCGATATCGAAGCGCGCTCGCTGGGAGAAGACCCGATCGAAGGCGTCATCCTCTTCCTCGACCTCCCCACCGAACGCTTCGCCGGCGGCACCTTCGCCCTGGGCGATCGGAAGGGCACGCTTCCGAAGGAACTTCCAGAGCCGTATCACCTCGCCAGCGGACAAACCATGCGGCTGGATTTTGCCGACGCGCAGAACCGGACGCGGGTCGTCGTGGAGTTCGCCCGACCGACCCAGGTGGGTTTGCAGGACGGACGGAAGTGGGGCAGGAGCTTCAACGCGCTGATCGGGGTCCAATCAGGAAAGATGGCCAGGGGTCAGAGCGCCAGGCTGCGCGTCGCGCTGCGGGCCGAAGGCCGGATCGAAGCGACACCGGTCGCCGTCTCGGTCGACGCGTCCAAGGTGCGGTATCTTCTGTCGGGCGGCATCGGCGGCAACTACTGTTTCAACATCGATTCGCCCATGACCCGCCACACCCTGGACCGCCTGCGCGTCGCCTGGGGCCGGACGGAGATGACGATGCGCGAGTTCGCGCCGTTCGACGCCGCCGACGGGGCGGCCCTGCGCCGCCAGCTCGAAGCCCTCGATCGCCCCGGCCAGCGCCTGCGCCAGGAACTGGAGATCATGGCGGAACTCTCGCGAAGGAAGATCCCCTACGTCTCCAGCATCTGGCGCCTGCCGCCGTGGATGTACAGCGCGCCCGAAAAAGAGGGCATGAATCGCATCGCGGCCGACAAGTGGCCGCACCTGCTGACTGCCGTTGGCGAGTACCTGAAGTATGCGAAGGAAAAGTACCGGGCCGAGCCGCTGAGCTTCTCGTTCAACGAACCCGATTGCGGTGCGCGCGTGGGCTTTTCGCCCGAAGAACACCGCGAGGCGCTGAAGAGGTTCGGGGCGCACTTCGAGAAGCTGGGACTCAGGACCCGCCAACTGCTGGGCGATGTCTGCAACCCGCGGGGCACCCTTGCGTTCGTCCAGCCGGCCGCGAACGATCCCGAAGCGCTGAAGTACTGCAATGCCATCTCCTTCCATTCGTGGGGCGGCGCGAGGCCCGAAGAGTACGCCGCCTGGGCCGCCTTCGGCGAGAAGCTCCAATTGCCCCTCATCGTCGCCGAAGCCGGTCCGGATGCCGGCGCGTGGCGCGGTGCTCGCTACCGGGAACCCACCTATGCCGCGCTGGAGATGGTCCATTACCAGGAACTGCTGCTGCATGCCCGGCCGCACGCGATCCTGCGCTGGGAGTACACCGGCGACTACGGACTGCTGGACCAGGAAAAGGACCGCCTGCTGCCGACGTTTCGCTACGCGCTCCAGAAACACTGGACCGAGTTCTGCCCGCCCGGCAGCGAGGCGCTGGGCACGACCAGCGACGACGCGGCGGTGCTGCTCACCGCGTTCCGCTGGAAGGAAGGCGACCGGACGCACTACAGCCTGCATCTCTCCAATGGCGGCTGGGCGCGGCCATGCGCCCTCCAAGGCCTGCCGAGGGACGTCGGGATCTGGACCGCGGTTCGTTCGCGCAACGGGGAACTCTTCAAGCGGGTGACCGTCGACGTGAAGGAAGGCCGGGCAACGCTGGAACTGCCGGCCGAATCGCTGACGACGCTCACCACGGCGGAGGTGCCGGCGCTGGAGTAAGACCGTTCACAGCTCCGCCGACTGCTCGACGTCGAGCACCAATACCTTGCCGTCCCCGATGCGTCCGGTGCGCGCCGCCAGCAGCGCCTCCTCGACCTTCGCCAGCACGCCATCCTCGCAGTAGATCTCCAGCTTGGCTTTCGGCAGGAAGGTCAGTTCGTATTCGTGGTCCTTGTAGAGCTCCAGATGGCCCTTCTGCCGGCCATAGCCGCGCACTTCGCTGATGTCGACCTCGACGACGCCTTCCGTCGGCAGGCGCTCGAGGACGCTTTCCAGCTTGAACGGCTTGAGATAGGCGATCAGCTTCTTCATCTGTTCCCGCCGCCCCGGTCAACGAGCGTTGTCGCGATCGTCGCCGGTCGGTACCGCAGGGCGCCGACGGCCGGCTACGATTGCGATCGCGACTGCGATTCTGCCGATCGGCACCATCCGGGCCCGTTACGGATGCGTCCCCGGCTGATCCAGGCCCAGGGTCTCTTCGAGGCCGAACATCACGTTCATGTTCTGCACGGCGCTGCCGGCCTGGCCTTTCATCAGGTTGTCGATGTGCGAGAGCACGCGGAACTGGCGGGTCCGCTCGTCGCACGCGACCAGGATGTTGCAGCGGTTGGAACCGCGCACTGCGCCCGTGCCGGCCGGCCCCGAGCCGTCGTAGACCTTGGCGAACGGTTCGCCCGCGTAGGCCGCCTTGTAGGCTTCCAGCACGCGCGCCTGGTTGACGCCCTGGGCCAGCGGCGCGTAAAGCGTGCTGACGATGCCGCGCGCCATCGGCACGACCTGCGGCGTGAAGGTCAGCTTGATCGGCTTCCCGCCGACGCGGCCGAGCTGTGTCTCGAGTTCCATCACGTGCTGGTGGCCGGTCAGACGGTACGCGAAAACCGTGTCGTACATCTCGGGGTAATGGAAGTGCGGGCGCGCCTTCTTGCCGGCGCCGCTGACGCCGGTCTTGGCGTCGCAGACGATGCCGTCGAGGTCGATCAGTTTGTCGCGCACCGCGGGCAGCAGGCCCAGCAGGCAGGAGACGGCGAAGCAGCCCGGATTCGCGACGACCTTGGCCTTCGCGATCTGCTCGCGATACAGCTCCGGCACGCCGTAGGCGCTGACCTTGAGCAGATCCGGGGAGAGGTGTTTCTGCTCCAGGCCCAGCCGCCGGGCGTATTCCGCATACGTCGCTTCGTCGGGCGAGCGGAAGTCGCCGGAGAAATCGATCACGCGGTGACCGCGGGCCACTTCGGCCGGGGCGGCGCCCATGCCGACGCGGTCCGGCGTGCAGAAGAAGACGACATCGTAATGCTCGTTGGCCTTCGGGTCGTCCGGGCGGACGATCGGCATGTCGCAGAATCCGGCCAAGTGCGGCCACATCCTGGAAATCGGGCCTTCGCCCTCCACATCGACCAGACAGGCGATCTCGGCCTGCGGATGGCGCAACAGGATCTCGATCAGCCCGATGCCGCCGTAGCCGCCTGCGCCGACGATCTTGACACGAACATGACTCACGGTTCTCTTCCTTTCCGGGGGCCCACGCCGTCAAAAATGCTGGAACCGCAGCACCAGGCGATACATCGCCAGTACATCGGACCGCGCAACGGCGAGCTGCGGGAAACGCTCGTTGAGCGGAAGCAGCCTGATCTTCGCTGCCGCCTTGCCTTCCCAGGTCACGCGACGAAAAAGCTTCAGACGCGGCGTCACCACGAACGCAAAGTCTCCCGAGGCGACTTCCGGCTGGCTGGAAAACACCACCCAGTCGCCTTTGGGAAAACTGTCCTCCTGCCTGGACGTCCGGCGCGTCTGCATGGAATCGTCCGGCACCACCCAGGCGAACGCCCGCCCGGGCAGCGGTCCGAGCTGCAAGACCAGATCGGCGCTTCCGCTCAGGCGGCCGGTCGCGTCGAACTCGATCGGTTTCCGGCGATAGAGCGGCACCGCGGAAAGCTGGCCCGCGAAAAGCTGCCCGGCATTGCGCGGCGTCAAGGCGGCCCGCCACTGCGCCTCGACCATCTGCACGCGCTCCGGACTCAGCAAGTCCGAGGCATCGACACCCAGGGCCTGCGCCAGCTTCTCCAGCGTTCCGCGGCGCGGCATCACCATGCCGTTCTCGATGCGCGAAAGATTCGGCTGGCGCAGACTGGTCAAGGCCGCCAGTTCGGCCTGCGAGAGCCCGCGCTCGCGCCGGAGGGCGTGAATGACACGCCCCAATCGAATGGCCGGTGCTGGTGTCGGTTCAGGCATGAAAATTTGTTTCTTCCGCTCGCACCGCACCCACCGGCGCGGTCGGCGCTCCCCGCAGACTTGCCCGCCGAACCAGATACCACGCCGCCAGGCAGATGACCAGAAAAACGGCCAGCAGCAGCCAGCTCAGCCAGCCATCCCCAACCGGCGGTTCTTCCGCCGCACGTGAACCGGCCTCGGGCGATTCCTTCTTCGACGCGCTCACGACGGATCCTCATTCGCCAAACAGGATGCGCAACAGTGTCGCCTTGACCTCCGTCGCAGGCAAGTGCTCCGGCAGGTTCGCCTGGCGCGCACTGGCGATGAACACCGGGCCGTCCTCCTTCGCGTCGGGCAGGCGGCCATGACTGCCCTTGACCAGCTTCGCGTCGAACGGCACGAAGGTCATGATCGGCCCGACGTTGAAGCCCAACGCGCGCAGCGCGAGCCGCGCAAGCATCCGCGGCACCTTCAGCGGGGCACGCGGATCGAGAAAGAGTTCCAGCGGATCGTAGCCGGGCTTGCTGTGGATGTCGACCTCGCGCGCCCACCCCGGCGCCTTGCGGTCGTCTTCCCAGTAATAATAGGTGAACCAGCGGTCCGGCGCCGCGAGGGCCAGCAGTTCGCCCGAACGGGGGTGGTCCAGTCCCGCCTCCTTCAGCCCTTCCGCGTCGAGCACCCGCTCGATGCCGGCGGTCCGCGTCAGCAGTTCCTTGACCGGCGCCCGATCCTTCGCGTCGCGGACGTAGACGTGCGCCACCTGGTGGTCGCTGACGGCAAAGGCGCGCGAGGCGCCCGCGTCGAGCAATTCCCAGTCGAGCTGTTCCTGCACGCGCAGGTATCCGGCGCGGCGCAGGATGCGGTTGATGTCCACGGCGCCATCCACGGGGCTCATGCCGTACTCGCTCAAAACCACCACCTCGTGACCGAGCGCGCGCGCTTCCACGGCCAGACGGCCGACCACGGTGTCGATGGCCGCCAGGTCGTCGCCGATGCGCGGGTCGTCGGGACCCAGGCGCTGAAGGTTGTAATCCAGGTGCGGAAGGTAGACGAGCGTGAGCGTCGGGTGGACGCGGCGACGGACGCTCCGCGCACAACGTTCGATCCACTCCGACGAGGCGATGCCGGCGCGCGGGCCCCAGAAGTCGAAGAGCGGGAACGCGCCCAGCTCGGCCTGCAACGATCCGGCCAGTTCGGGCGGCTGGGTGTAGAGCAGCGAGACGACGCGGCCGCCGCCTTCGTACGGGCGCATCGTCACGGCACAGTCGTTGGTCGAATACATGTTGTACCACCAGCCGATCTGCGCGCTGGTGCAGGAGGGATCGCGACGCCGCGCGGTTTCCCAGAGTTTTTCGCCGGCGACGAGACGGTTGGACTGTTTCCAGAAATGGACCTCGGCCAGTTCGCGGAAGTACCAGCCGTTGGCGACGATGCCGTGGTCGCGGGGGAGGAGCCCGGTGAGAAACGTGCTCTGCACCGGGCAGGTGACGGCCGGAAGCACGGTGCCCAGCGTGGCGCTGGCGCCTTCCTTGGCCAAGCCTTCGATGGCGCGCGCACGCCCGGGAAAGCGCGCCAGAAGCGATCGCGTCAAGCCGACGACATTGAGGACCAAAAGGTCTTTACGCTGCGCCATGACGACGCCCCAAAACCCGGTTTCCCGCTACGGCGTGTGCAGGGCGCACGGAGCGTGACGCAATGCTACTCAAAAACCGATCGGCAGTTGCGCAGGTACGCCCGGACCGCATTGCGAGTCCGAGTGGAATACCATGCCTCGGCTAGAACCAGCCTTTCTTGTTCTGGATGTAGGTCTTCTCGAACTCCTCATCGCTCTTGGTCAGGTAGATGATCCCCTCGATCAAACCGATAATGCCGCCGATGCCGCAGGTGACCACGCTGATGACCAGTTGGATGATGCCCTCTTTTGTGTACCCCAAGATGAATTTATGAACGCCCAAACCGCCAAGCAGGATGCCGCAGATACCCGCTGCCACTTTTTTGCTGGACGCTTCCGAACCCATGACGCTCCTCCTTGTGAAGGGGTTCCCACCGTTCAGACTCGTGAATGACCGGAAGGAACTTTACCGTTCGGACCGTTCAATGTCCATAGCGGAGACGGCACTTTTGCATGCACGCAGGCACAGGAAGGGCAAACTTCGGCAAATTCGATGCAAACCTTGTCCCAGCGCTTCTTCTGACCTGGTTTGTACCGGGATGGGCACTCAGTACCGCGCCGCCGAAGTTCCAGACCCATTGTTTGCGTCTGCGGGCCCGGCTCTTCGTTGCTCGCTCGTCACAGATCTCCTCCGGATATGCTCCTCGCTCGCGCCTCGATCCGGACCCGC
>Ga0101944_10005113_pt1 | contig 15315 bp, 6 predicted proteins | sample DewCreD2012metaG_FD_75245 | JGI IMG/M metagenome (GOLD analysis project Ga0101944, IMG submission 75245) | Hot spring sediment bacterial and archeal communities from British Columbia, Canada, to study Microbial Dark Matter (Phase II) - Dewar... ...
GTGGGCGCGTTCTTGCCGCCCACCACGGTGAGGGTGCCGCTGGCCCCGTGGGGCAGGCCGAGCGTCAGATTCTTCGCCACCGGGTGGTTGTTGGTGAACAGCAGCGTGCCGTTGACGGCGAGCGGGCTGGTGACCCAGTGGGCCGCGCCGCCGGGCGGGAGGTTTATCGTGGAAAAACTGCCAGTGAAGCTGTCCGCGTCGAACAGATCGAAGACATCCCCATTCACGGGGGTCGGCCCGAGGTTCGTGAGCGTCAAAGTGCCACCGAAGGCCAGTGCGCCGCCGGAGCGAACCAGCTTGTCGGCGGGCTGGGCATTGGTGCGATTGAGTTCCATGCGGGTGACGCCCCCAAGTGAAACCGTGTTGGCCACCGTCAAGGTGCCGATGCCGTCGGTGCCGGGGGCGAGCGTGCCCGTTCCGGTGATACCGACCGTTCCAGCAATGCTGCCGGTGCCGCCCAGAATGCCGGTGCTGGAAACGGTGACCGCGCCGGACCCTGTGCCGCTGCCGGAAGTGTTATTGACCAGCAAGGTGCCGGCGGAGACCTCCGTGCCGCCCGAATATGTATTGGCGGCGGTGAGAATGGTGGTGCCCGCGTTGGTGGCGACTTCCGCGCTGCGGCGCAGGGTGCCGTTGCCGGAAATGACGCCGCTGAACGTCTGCGGCACCGTGTCGGCGGTGTTGCCCAGGAACAGCCGGGTGAAGTTGTTGGTGCCGACGCCGTTGTCCAGCACGAGGGGGCGGGCGAAATCAAAGCCGCCGCCGAGATGACGCACCTCAAACGTGTTGTTGGTGATGGTGATGCCGCCGTTGAGCAATGTCAGCGCTCCATCCGTGCCGCTCCACGCGCCCGCAAACACCGCGATCCGGCTGGTGCTCGAGGTCCCGCCCGTGCTGCGAATGGTGGAATTGCTGCTGACCACGACGTTGTTGGTGATGAAAGTCGCGGGGTCGCTGGTGCTGCGCGTGGCCGCAAAACCCAGGCGTCCGCCGACGAGGTGGAGTGTTCCACTGCCCGGCAGGCTGTCCCCATCCAGACCCAGCTCGCCCTCATGGAGGAAAGTGCCTCCCTCATAGGTGTTGGCTTCGTGGTGGATATCCAGGCGGTTGGTGCCCAATTTTATCAACGCTCCCGGACCAGAAATGGGACCGTTAAAAATGAGCGTCCCTGAACCGCCGTTAAGAATAAAGGTGCCGTTCGCCGCGCCGAGTCGAACGCCGCGATTAGTCGCACTCGTCACCCCGGTCCCCGTGAATTCAAGGGCCCCGCCATCCAGGGTGAGATGATCAAGCACGAGGGTTGATGGCGGGGGGCCGAGACGGTTGATGGCCTCCACACTCACAATGCCGCCCAGGACACGAGTGCGCCCGCTGTAAGTGTTGACGTTCGTCAACAACAGCCGGCCGGAACCCGTTTTGACCACGCCCAGGTAGCCCGCCAGCAAGGGATGGCCCAATGCCCCCTGCGTCTGTGACCCGCTTGCGACATGCAAAGTCACCTCCGGCTGCGGCGGCGAAAACGTGACCACCAGGTCATCTATCGCAAGCGCATGGTCCAGTCCGCTGTGGTTGGCATCAAACCACCGGAGAAAAAGCTCTTGCCCGGGATTGAGCGCCAGCCCCGGAATGACGACACTGGTGAATACCGTCCGGTTGGCGCTCGCGTTTCCATCCAGAGGCGTCGCGATGCCGCTGTTGGAAGGAGAGCTGAAATCGAGCGCCGTTACCGATGTCCAGGTGCTCGTGACTGTTGCCTCCGGATTAACAATCGGGGTGCTGCTCACCCGGTAGGTGAACGTCACGGTCTGGACGGCGGTGTTTTGCACGCGCCACTGCTCGCCCGCATAGGAAATTGAAAAATTGGACAGCACGATGCCGGTGTCATTGGTCAGCCGGACTCCGTAGGCGTAGGCCCCCGAGGCATCCTGATTCAACGCCCCCAGGGCGCGCTCCGAACTGGCGGTGCCGCCGAGACTGTAGAGAGCGGTGGTGCTGCCTGTTCCCGATCCGGCCGTGTAATTGGTCACGGCCACATTCAAGTTGGTGACAGCATACCACCCGGGAAGTGTCAGGTTGTTCGTCCATGCGGAGGAACCGTTCGTGGCGAGCGTGTTGAAGTCCTGCGCGTAAGTGCCGCCGCTGAGGTTGATTTGCCCGGAAGCGGGGCCAACGACGCCGGCCAGCAGGGCGAAGAGCGCGAAGCTCGGGGTCATGGAGGATGGTTTGGTCTTCATAGGTTGTTGGGGTTGTGGTTTGGGGGCGGAGATGTTTCACCAGCCCGCCGCCGTGCCGTCGCCGCGCGGGTCGGCGGCGCCGGCAAAGCCGGGGGCGTTCATCGGGCGCGTGACGACGTGGACGCTGGAGCCATCGGTCACTATCTTCGGCACATGGCCACGCGCGGCCAGCGCCTCCCGCAAACCGGACGGCAGCGATTTCTCGACCATCAACTCGTTGGGCGACCATTGCTGGTGGAGGCGCGGGGCGGCGAGGGCCTCGGCGGGCGTCTGCTTCATGTCGAGCAGGCCGATGAGACATTGCAGGACGGCGGTGATGATGCGCGGCCCGCCCGCCGCGCCGATGGCCATGATGGGTTGCCCGTCTTTCAGCACAATCGTCGGGCTCATGCTCGACAACGGACGCTTGCCGGGCGCAATGGCGTTGGCCTCCGCGCCAACCAGGCCGAAGTAATTCGCCACGCCGGGCTGCACGGAGAAGTCGTCCATCTGGTTGTTCAAAATGACGCCGGTGCCGGGCACGATGACCTTTGAGCCAAAGCCGGTGTTGACGGTGGCGGTGCAGGCCACCCAGTTGCCCTCGGCATCGGCCACGGAAAAATGCGTGGTATGGCGGTCGCCGAACACGTCCTCGCCCGCGTGCGGCGGGGTGCCGTAACCGGCCACCCTGATGGCTTTGTCCACTTGAATGCGTCGCGCCAGTTCGGCGGCATAATTCGTCGCCACCAGCCCGCGCGGCACCTTCACGAAATCCGGGTCGCCCAGCCAGTGGGCGCGGTCGGCAAAGGCCAGCTTCATGGCCTCGGCCACGACATGCCGACGAGGGGCCTCGTCCATGCCGCGCAGATCAAAGTGTTCCAGGATGTTGAGCATCTGCGCGACGTGAACGCCGCCGCTGCTGGGCGGAGGAAAGCTGACAATCTCGTGGCCGCGATACCGGGTGCGGATTGGCTCACGCAGCTTGAATTCGTAGCGGGCAAAATCCGCCGCCGTGAGGAGGCCGCCGTGGTCGCGCATCCAGCGGGCCACGGATTCCGCGAAGGGGCCGCGATAAAACCAGCCGCTCCCCTGCTCCGCCAAAGCGCGGTAGGTGGCGGCGAGGTCGGGCTGGCGCAGCACCTCGCCCTTTTGCCAGGGCCGGCCTTCCCGAAAGAGAACGGCGCGCGAGCCGGGAAACTTCGCGAGGTCATCCGCGCTGGCTTTGAGCCGGTTCGCGTAAATGCCGGTAATCGGAAAACCCTGTTCCGCGATGGTCATGCCGGGCCGCAACGCGTCGGCGAATGACCGCCGGCCAAATTGCTTCACCGCGTGTTCATACACGGCGACGGAACCGGGCACGCCGCTGGCCAGCGGCCCGGTCTGGCTGAGTTGCACGTCGGCCTGGCCGTTGCGAATGAACATGTCCCGGGTGGCCGCCATGGGAGCCATCTCGCGGCCATCGAGCGCGATGACTTCGCCGTTGGCGCGCCGGATGAGCAGGAAACAGCCGCCCCCGATGCCGGAGTTGTGGCCATCCACGACGCCGAGCGTCAGGCCGACGGCGACGGCGGCGTCAATCGCGTTGCCGCCGGCCTTGAGCGCCGCCAGTCCGGCCTGCGTGGCGAGCGGGTGCGCGGAGGCGACGAAGCCGTTGGTGAACTGCGCGCGGACCAGCAACGGGAACAGGAGCAGCGCGCAGAGCAGCGCAGGTAACGCGCCGCGTGTTGGGGGCACGGTTTGGGGACGGGCTTCAACGCGCGGCCAAGCCCAAAGCCGGTTGGCAACCGGCGCTCCGGAAACGGGTTGGAAGCGGAGGAGGATCATTTCAGCACGTTGAGGAAGAAGGTGATGTTGGTGGCGTTCACCACATCAATGAGGAACGCGCCGACGATGGGCACGACCAGGAACGCGCGCGGCGCGGGGCCGAAACGCTCGACCAGCACTTTCATGTTGGCGACCGCGTTGGGCGTCGCGCCGAGGCCGAAGCCGCAATGCCCGCCCGCCATCACCGCCGCGTCGAAGTCGCGGCCCATGACGTAAAACGTCACCCAGCGGGTAAAGAGGGCGACGGCCAGGACCTGCGCCGCGAGGATGACCAGCATGGGAACGGCGGTGTGGGCGAGTTCGATGAGGTTGAGGCTCATCATGGCGATGACGAGGAACACGCCGAGCGTCACCGAGGCGAGCGTGTCCATGACCTCGGTGCGCACCCAATTCGTGGCGGCCAGATCGAGGACATTCCGCACCGCCACGCCCAGGATCATCGCGCCCATATAAACCGGAAACGTGATGCCGGTCTGCTGGATGCCGTAACTGACCCACGCGCCGAGCTTCACACACAGCAGCAGCAACCCCAGATGTAGCAACGCGGACCGGCCAAACGCCGCCAGGGCGCGCAGGTCGGGGATGATGCCGGAGGGCGCCGTCTGGCCACCCGGCAAATGCGCGGCAGCAGCACTGGTTGACTTGAGGTTGAGCCGACGAATAATGCCGCCACCCACGGGACCGCCCAGCAACCCGCCCGCCACAAGGCCAAAGGTGGCGGCCGCCACGCCGACGACCGCCGCGCCCTTCAAGCCCGCCGCCTCGAAATCCGCCGCGAAGCCCAGCACGTTACCGTGGCCGCCGGTCATCGAAACGCTCCCGCACACCAGCCCGAGCAGCGGCGACACGCCCAGGAGTTTCGCCAGGCCGACGCCGATGAGGTTCTGAAACAAGGCGAGCACGGCCGCCACCCCCAGAAACAGCAGCACCTGCACACTGCCGCGTTTCACCAGCGTCCAGCTCGCGTTCAGCCCGATGCAGGTGAAGAAGGCGACAAGGAACGGCAGGTTCACGTTTTTGGCGGGAGCCTTGAGCCACTCGGGTTCCGTCGTCACCACCCAGGTCCACCATTGCGCGGTAACACTGGTGTTGAAGCGGGCGGCGAAAACTCCCGTCACGTTGCCCAGCAGAATCAGCAGCGAAACCAGCAGGCCCCCGATGACCGGCGGGGGGATGTTGAAGCGCGAGAAGAAAGGCACCCGGCGGAACAGCCGCTCGCCGAGCAACAGCACGGGCACAGCGCCAAGGACCGTGAGCCAGGGTGACAACGTCATACTCAATCAGGGAATGACCACCCGGTAGAACCGCTTGACCGGGGACGCATTGGTGTCCGTGTAACTTGGGGTGGCAGTCGGCGCGACCAGGGTGACCAGCGGCAGCCATTCGGGGGCCTCGAGGTCCTCCTTGTATTCCACCCGGTAGGTCTGACCTTCCACCGCGGTCCACTGGATGGTCTTGGGCGCGGTGCCGGAGCCGGTCACCTGCGGGTCAATCACCGGCCGGGCAAAGGCATTGGTCGGCAGGAAGCGAAGCCAGATGCTGCCATCCGGGTCGGTGTAATTGGTGAAACTGCCGGCCGGGAAGCTGCCGTTGGCGATGAGGCTGAACCGCGTGCCGCCCGCGTTGGTCGCGGCGCCCGTCAGCGAAAAGACCTTCCACGAGCGGACCCCCTGCCAGAACGGTTCGCTGTTGGTGGGCGCGGTGGCGGCGCCGGTGAACCCAACGCGCAGCGTCGCGCCGGGACCGATGGCCAGACTGCCGCCGGTGAGCTGCACCTGATCGTAATTCACGCCGGCGTCCTCGGTGGACAGCGCGCCCAGTTCCCAGACGTTGGTGCCCGTCAGGATGAGGCCCCCATCGAGGCGCAACCTGCCCACGCCCTGCCCCGCCGCCAGGGTGCCCGCGCAGGTCACGGGACCACTGATGATGCCGGAGCCGCCCAGCGTGCCGTTGTTGCTGACGGCCACGAACCCCGTGCCGGTGCCGCTGCCGACCGGATTGTTCACCAGCAGAGTGCCGGCGGTGACAAGGGTGCCACCGGAGTAGTTGTTTGCGCCGTTCAACAAGGTGCGCCCCGCCGTCGCCGCGCTGGTGCCGCCCCGGAGCAACTGCCCGGTGCCGTTGATGGTGCCGGTGAACACCTGATCGCCCGCCGCCAGTTCGTTGTGGGACTCGAGTTGCGTCAGCAGCTCGGGCAGGTCGTCGAAAAAGCCGAGGTTCAGGGGCCGGGTGAAGGTGAAACCGCCGCCGCTGAGGCGGACGCGGAAGACGTTGTTGGTGGCAAAGGCGTTGGTGCCCGTGTGCCGGAGGGTCAGCGTGCCGCCGGTGGTCAGAATGTCGCCGGAACTGAACGGCAGGATGCGCAGGCTGTTGGTCAGGGTGCCGTTGCCGGCAATGGTGCTGCTGGCCGTCAACCGCAGCGGGTTCGCAATCGGCGCCCCGGAGCGGGTGTTGCGGGCGAGCAGGTCGCCGCCGGACAAATACAACGGCGCGGCGCCATCGCCCAAGGTGGAGGTGGCATTCAGGCTGATGGTCCCCGAGAGATTGGTGGTGGGGCCGGAATACGTGTTGACGGCATTCAGCGCGAGCGTGCCCGCGCCCGCCTTGATCAGGCCGCCCCCGCCGGAGATGGCGCCCGACATGGTCACGTCGCCCACGAACCGCACCGGGTGGCCGCCATTGGTCAGCCCGCCGGTGAGCGTCAACGCGCCGCCGCCCGCGCTGATGGTCTGCGGGGCGAGCAGCCCCATGGCCAGGCCGATGGAGTGCGGAAAGGAGGAAAGATTGCTCACCCCCGCCAGCAACCGGACGGGATGGCCGGCCAGGGTGTAACTGCCGCTGACGGTGTTGCTGAAGAGCAGCGCCGTGAACACCCCGTTGCTCAACGCGGCGAGGTTGTGCGTGGCGGCGCCCCCCGGCCCGGCAAAAGCCAGGACATTGCTGCTGACCGGCAGCACGGGGGGCAGCCAGTTGCCCGCCGTGTCCCAGTTCCCGGAGCCGCCCGGCCACACCGACGGCGCGGCGCTTTCCAACGACATCCCGAAATGCTGGATGAAGTAGTTGTTCAACGCCCGGGTCAGGCCCTGGGCGAAGGCGGTCCGGTTGGCGGCGGTGTCGCGCACCCCGGTCCAGTGCGACTCGATCTGCACCGCACTGATGGTGCCGCCATCGCGCGAGCCGTGACGGGCGGTGTTGTAGCCGCCGTTCCAATAAGGGTCCGCGCCCGGGCTGGGGTCCGAAGGCGACGGGACGGACGGGAACCCCTGCGCCGCGAGATACGCGCCAAAACTTTGCGAACCGCGCAGCAGCGCGGCGAACGACAACGGGCTGTCCTGCGAAAGCCGACGGATGGAACACTTGTTTTCGTAGGTGGCCGAACCGTTCAGCGTGGCGTCGGACTGATTGAGGTCGTTGGACGTGAGCAGATACCCCAGCTCGAGGCGCTGGATGTCGTGGCCGTGCCCGTGCAAATCAATGAAGAAGCCGGCCCCGAACCGGGCGGTCACGTTGGACTTGGCCGCCTCGATGAAATGGTGGAATTCGTTCCACGCGATCTCCGCCTCCGGGTCGCCCTGGGCCGCCTCCTCCAGGTCCCGGTTGGCATCCAGCTTGGTGCGCGAGAGCCGGCAGATGATGACGTGCGGCGTGTGGCCGGTGAGGTTCTGCATCTCGGTGCGGATTTTGCGCGCGAGGTCCTCCGTGTTGGTGTCCAGCGCCGTGCTAAAGCTCCAGCCGCAGGTGGTGCAGTTGGTGCGGTTGGGAATCTCGGCGGGGGTCAGCGTGCCCCCGTGCGGCGCGGCCAGGATGAACGGCAGGTCACCGGCGATGTATTCGATGTAGTTGCTGCGGCCAAAATAGGTGGTGCCCGGCACATACGGCTGGGCCGAAGCGCCGGCCACCAGCAGGGCCAGCGCGCCGAGAGAATAAAACAAACGAGTCACAAATTCAGTTGAGCGATGTTGGGTCAGACAGCGGCGCGGTCCCCCTCCGGGACCGCGCCGCCCAACCACCCAACTCAAATTACGGCGAGGTCACGCGGTAATACCGCTGCGGGAACGGCCCGTTCGTGTCCGTGAACGAACTGGTCGGCCCGACGGCGTTGACCGTGCCCAGGAACGTCCACGCCGGTTGCAGCAGGTTCGTCTTGGCCTCGACAGTGTAGCTCGCGCCATTGGTCGAAGTGAAGCTGATGGTCGCGCTGGCCGTGCCCGCGCCGGTGATGGCCGGGCTGATGACCGGCGGCGGCGGGGGCGGCGGGGCGGTGGGCACATAGGCCAGCACCACGTTGCCGCCGGCCGTTGCGTAGTTGGTGAAGTAACCCGCCGTGAAGGTGGCGTTGCTCAACGTGGTGAACGCGGTCAGGCCCGGGTTCGCGCCCGAGCCGCCCACTGCCACGATGGTCCACTGGCGCGGGCTGGCCCAGAACGGATTGCCCGAGTCGGGATTGGTCGCACTGTTGGTGAAGACCAGTTCGAGCCGGGAGGTGCCCGCCAGTTCCAGGTTGCCGCCGAGCAGGGCGATCACGTCGTAATCGGTGCCGGGATTGTTGGTCGAGTGCGCGGCCAGTTCCCAGCGGTAGGCGCCGTTGGTGGCGAGATTGAGGCCCCCCTTGAGCGTGAGCGTGCCCGCGCTGGTGCCCGGTGCCACCACCCCGGAGCCGGAGACCGGTCCATCAATCGTGCCGGTGCCGCCCAGCACGCCGGGCGTGGTCAGAATCACGTTGGCGGGGCCGGTGCCGCTGCCGGTGGTGTTGTTCACCAGCAGCGTGCCACCCGCGACCTCGACGCGCCCGGTGAGGGTGTTGGCGGCGGTCAGGATGGTCACGCCGCCATCAGCCGGCACCTCCGCGCTGCGGCGCAGCGTCCCGTTGCCGGAAATGACGCCGCTGAACGTCTGCGGCGCCGTGGCGGCGGTGTTGCCCAGGAACAACCGCGCCACGTTGCTGAACGCGGTGCCGTTGTCCAGGATGACCGGACGGCTGAAATCAAAGCCGCCGGAATACAGCCGCACGTCAAACAGGTTGTTGGTCACCGTCGCCCCGTTCGTGATCGCGAGGGACCCGCCCGGGGTGGTGAGCGACGTGGGCTGGAACACCATCAGCCGCTGCGAGTTGGCCGTGCCGCCCGAGCTGCGTATCACCGAGTGGCCGTTGAGCACCAGGGCGTTGGTGATGATGTTCGCCACTGTCGTGCTCCGGTTGGCCACGCTGGTGAGGGTGCCCCCGTTCAGATGAATCGGGCCTGTGCCCAAATGCGCGTCATCATCCAGCCCGATCTCGCCCGCGTTGATGAACGTGCCCCCCGCGTAGGTGTTCGTCGGGTTCGTCAGCCGCAACTGGCTGGTGCCGTTCTTGATCAGCGCCCCCGGCCCGTTCACCACCCCGTTGATGTAGAGGTTGCCGTTGGCCAGCAGGAACGTGCCGTTCCCCGCCCCCAGCGTGAACCCCCGGTTCGCGAGCAGGTCCGCCAACCCCGCGCCCGTGTATTCCAGCGTGCCTCCGTCCAGCGTCACCAAGCCATCCACCGGGGTCGGCGGCGCCGGGTTCAGCTTGGGCATCGAGTTCACCGACAGAACCCCTTCCAGAATCCGCGCCCGGCCGGAGTAGGTGTTCGCGCCGTCCACAATGACCGTGCCCGGCCCGGTCTTGATGAGGTCGAAGGCCCCGCTGATGACGCCGCCGACGTAGTTCGTGGCCCCGCTCCCGGCGAACAACCGCACGTCGTCCAACAACGCGATGTCCCCGGTGTAATACCCGGTGCCGTTGGTCGCGGTCGCCCCCAGGGTCTTGGTCCCCGTGCTGCCCGACTGCACGACGATGTTGCGCCCGTTGGTCACGCCGCCGGTAACGATGCCCAACGCCGCGTTGCTCGTCCCCGCAGTGTCGCCCAGCAAAAGCGCGGAGGTCGCCGCGCCGAAGGCGCCCGAGCCGTTCAAGGCGTCCACGCTGATGCTGGCGGTGCCGGCGGCGATTTTGGTCGAGCCGACGTAATCATTGGCCGCGTTGGTGAAGACCGCTTCGCCCGCGCCCACTTTCAACACGCCGAACGTGCCGGTGAGCAGCGGATAACCGGCCTGCCCCTGCGATTGCGTGCCGCCCGGGACGTTGATCACGATGTCCGCCGCCGGCGTGTAGGTGAGGAACAGGTCGCCGCTCACGACGTCGAAGCTGAACACGCCCTGAATCGTCCCGACAAAGGCGGAGGTGTCCAACGCGAAATGCGTGGCCTCGAATCCCGCCGCGCTGCCGCCATCAATGATTTTCCAACTGCGCGCGACCCCGGGATTCCAGCCGGTGGGCATCGCGCCCAGGGAGTCCAGCCGCACCGTAACCGGATTCACGGTGGTGGCCGCGTCCGTCCAGGTGCCGCCGACCGAGACGACGTCCCAGGCGACGCCCGGCGTGCCCGTGGCGGCGGTGATCTGCACCAGGAGGCGGGCGTTTTCATTCAAGGTGAGATCGTTGAAGGTCAGGTTGCCCACGCCGTTGGTCGTGCCGCCGGGGGAAATCGTGCCGCCCGCGTCCACGGAGGTTGCGGCCGTGACCCATCCGCTGCCGCCGAGCACCCCCGTGTTGGTGACAATCACCGGGCCGGTCCCGAGGGCCGAGCCGCTGGTGTTGTTGGCGAGCAGGGTGCCACCCGAGATGGTCGAGCCGCCGGAGTAGGTGTTGGCCGCCGTGAGAATGGCCACGCCGTTGTTGCCCCGGCGCACGCGGCCATCGCCGGAGATGACGGAACTGACGGTCAGCACGCCGTTGGTTGCGGCGTTGAAAAATTCCACCTGTTTGAACGCCCCCGGCGTGTCCGCGATGGTGCCCAGAACGATCGGCCGGTTCAGCGTGTAACCGCCCGCCAGCAGCCGCAGGGTAAAGATGTTGCCCACCGTGGTGGAGAGGTTGCCGACCACCAACGAGCCGGTCGCGCCGCTGATTGTGCCCCCCAAAGGAAAGACGCGCTCACTCACGGTGCCGGAGTCCGGGTAGAAGAAACCGTCCGCCAGCAGCACGATCGGGTTGTTGATGGGCGCATTGGCCCGGGTGGCGCTGGACACGATCTCCCCGCCCGCCATGTAGAGGGTGCCCATGCCATTGCCCAGTGTTCCAGTGGCATTGAAACGAATGCGGCCTTCCGCGTTCGTGACCGGCCCGCTGAACTGGCTGGCGTTGGTGGCACTCAGAAAGAGCGAACCCGGGCCGGTCTTGGTGAAGCCCTGCGCGCCGTTGGTCTCGGTGATGACACTGCCGATGTTGATTTCGCGGTTGCCGTTGGCGACGTGAATCTGGCCCGAGACGCCCAGCATCAAGTCGAGCCGGCTCGTGGCGCCGCTCGCGCCGTTGCTGATGGACAGGTTGGCGCTGGCCGAGGTGTTGGCCAGCAGCAGGCCGCCCACGCCGTTCAACTTGAGCACGCCATTGGCCGTGCTGCTGGTGAGAGTGCGGATGGACAGGTTGGTGAGACGGCCCGAGTCCACCTCGATCGCCCCGACCTCCTGGAAGCCCCCCACAGTTCCCATGTTCAAGGTGCAAATCGTCACCGTGCCGGCCGCCGAAAAAATCGCCTTGTCGTTCGCGCCGGGTATGCCGTCCGGATCCCAGTTGGCGGCAACGTGCCACGAAGTGCCCGCGTTGTTGGTGTTGCCGTCCCAGACCACGTCGGCAGCGAACAGGGGAGCCGTTGGCAGCGCCGCCATTCCAGCCAGCGCCAACAGCGGCGGGCCAAGGCGGTTGAAAAACAAGTTCTTCATGGGTTTGCGTTCAGGTTGTTTGGTTGCGACGGACGCGGGTTTCCGCAAACCAGCCGCCTCCTCACGACGGCCATCCGGGAAACCCGCTCCCGCCAATTCGCCCGCACTATAGGCATCAGCCCCGCGACTGAACAATATGACGAATGTTATATTTCCAGAGTCGGCAAACCCGCTATCTTGCCCACCATGCGGAACACGTTGCTGCCAACGAACTCAAACGCGCCCGTGAATCGGCGGCATTCCCCGCGGTGCCAGCCCCGTCGCCGGGCCGCGAACCACACGGTGGCGTTGGCCCTGATTGGGCTGCTGTCCCTCGGCGCGACCGCCGCCACCGTCACCACCAACGAACTGCTCCCGGGCACCCCGTATGCCACGCCCTGGTTCATCCACGACTCCGGACAGCCCGGCCCCACGGTGATGATTGTCGGCGGGGTTCACGGCAACGAACCCGCCGGGGCCGCCGCCGCCGAATCCATCCGCCATTGGCCGCTGTCCGCCGGCAAACTCGTGGTCATTCCCCGCGCCAATGTTCCCGGCCTCGCCGCCAACGCCCGCCGCCTGCCCGGCGTGGCCACCAATCAGGCGGACCTCAACCGCAATTATCCCCGGGCGGGCCAGCCCGAGGAAACGCGCGGCGAGTTGGCCGCCGCCATCTGGCAGGTGGCCCGCCAGCATCAGCCCGCCTGGGTGCTCGACCTGCACGAGGGGTTCGATTTCCACCAGCTCAATTCCAAGAGCGTCGGCAGCACCGTCATCGCCGCCCGGGATGACCGCAGCCGGGCCGCCGGGCAGTTGATGGTGGATGCCGTCAATGCCGGCATCGCCGATCCACAGTTGAAGTTCACCCTGGTGCATCAGCCGATTGACGGGAGCCTCGCCCGGGCTGCCGTTGAGCATCTCAATGTCCCCGGCTTCACCCTCGAAACGACCACCAAGAACCAGCCGCTGGCCAAGCGCGTCGCCCAGCATGAAACGATGGTGCGTGCGTTGCTCGGGCACTTGAACATGGTGGATGACGCGGCGCTGGTCGCCGCCCCGCCCGCGCGTCCCCTGGTCATCCCCGACACGAAGATTCGCATCGCGTTATATCGCGGCCCGGGAGCCGGAGGGACCGGCCCGTCCAACCTGCTTGCCCGCCTGAACCGCCCGCCGGAAACCGGCATCGTGGAGGTTTCCCCGGCCGAGGTGGCCGGCGGCGTGCTGACCAATTTCAACGTGGTCATTTTCCCCGGCGGCAGTGCCAGCAAACAGGCCGGGGCCATCGGCGAAGCGGGCCGCGAGGAGGTCCGCCAGTTCGTGGCGCGCGGCGGCGGTTACATCGGCATCTGCGCGGGAGCCTATCTCGCCACCGCCGGCTATCCGTGGAGCCTGAAGATCATCAACGCCAAAACCATTTCGCCCCTGTGGCGGCGCGGCGTCGGCCCGGTGCAGATGGAATTGTCCGAATCCGGCTCTTCCGTCTTTGCCGCGCGGGACGGCCAGTTCAGCGTCCGCTACGCCAACGGCCCGATTGTCGAGCCGGCGGGCGTCGCCGACCTGCCCGCCTACACCACGCTCGCGTGGTTCCGTTCCGAACTGGCGTTGAATGACACCCCCGCAGGCATCATGGTCAACTCGCCCGCCATCTTCGCCGGGGATTACCAGGGCGGACGCGTGGTCTGCGTCAGCCCTCATCCGGAATCCACCGCCGGTCTGGAAGACATGATTCCCGAAGCCGTCAACTGGGTGGCCTCCCGGCACGCCCCCTTCACCAAACCAACCATTAAAACCGCCGAATGAAATCCTCGCCTGTTTCGCGCGCCCGCTTCCGCCGGGCGTTCACCCTCATCGAACTGCTGGTGGTGATCGCCATCATTGCCATTCTCGCCGCCATGCTGCTGCCCGCGCTGGCCAAGGCCAAACAGAAGGCCCAGCAAAGCGCCTGCCTCAACAACATGAAGCAGATCGGCCTGGCCATCAAACTCTACATTGACGACCACAGCGATTACCTGCCCGGCCCGATCTTCATCAATCAACGCTCCGGCTATGCCAGCACGCTGAACAAAACCTACCTGCCGATGTATCTGTGGCAGTATCTCGGCCTCAAGGACCCCGCCATTCCCGTGTTGCAGGGCGGCCCCAACCTGACCGTCGCCAACCCCGTGGCCACCTGCCCCGCCCTGATGGCGACCCGGCCCAAACTCGCCTCCACCACCCCCGGCGAACGCACCAACTTCCGCGTCAACGGGGCGAACGTTTTTGCCGGCACGCTCAGTCGGCCCTTCGGCTACCCGCTGAACGCCGACCCACCCGCGCCCTACCAGCCCCCCATGCGCGAATCCTCCTTTATCGGTCAGGTCAACACCGCGCAGTTCTACACGATGCGGGATGTGGACAATGCCATTGATGGCACGGTGACGCCGCCCGCGTGGCACGGCGACATTCCGACCACGCCGATTCACGGCCGCGTGCGCAACTGGATGTTCCTCGACTGGCACGTCGAGTCCTCCTCGCGCACGAACTGGAACTGATTTGACTCAGCAAGCGACCGGATTGCCCGCCGGCTTGCGGTTCCCGCCCCGCCACCGGCAATGTTTTCCCGGGGTGCGGCGTGGCCCGCGCCGCCCCGCCCGCCCCGTTCCGCCATGAATGTTTACGACCACCCCACCTTCCACATGGCCTGCCAGCCGTTCGACCCGGTGGCCGACCGCCTTAAGGCCCTGGTGGTGGAGCGGTTGGGCCTTTCCCTGCGCCAGCTGGAGGATTATGCCCGGGGAAGGGCCCGCGATGCCTTCCTGGAATGCTCCCGCAAACCCGCCCAGGACCTCACTCCCGGGGAGCAAAGGTTTCTCCTGGCCAATTTTTTCCTCTGCCACTTTGACACCATGATCCGGCCCTACCCGGGCTACCGGCACCTTCTGAACAAACGGGGCCCCCGGGTTCCGGAGCGCCGGCTGGAGGAAGTCGCTCGAACCTTCACCCTCCAGGAATTCAGGGACCTGCAAGTCTGGTTCAATTTGACCTGGACCGGCTTCCGGATCCGCAAGCAGGAGGGGATCCTCCGCGAGCTCATAAAGAAAGGGCGGGGGTTCACCGAGGAGGAGAAGGCCTCGCTGCTAAGGGTCCAGGAAGAAGGGATCCGGAAGATCGTCCCCCTCTACCACTCCCTCCGTTCCCGGGGACAGGTGGAGATCACCACCAGCCCTTTTTATCATCCCATTCTCCCGCTCCTCATGGACTGGTCCTTCGCCGCCCGGGCCATGCCCCAGGTGACCCTGCCGGGGTCTTTCTCCCATCCCGAGGATGCCGAAGCCCAGGTCCGGAAGGCCGTCGACCTTTACCGGGACACTTTCGGCGAAGCGCCCCGGGGTCTCTGGCCGTCGGAAGGATCGGTCTGCCCCGAAATGATCCCCCTGGTCCGGCGGGCCGGAATCCGCTGGATGGCTTCGGACGAAGGGATCCTCTTCCGCTCCCTCCCCGGGGGCGCCCCGCGCTCGGCCCTGTACCAGCCCTACCGCGTCGGGTTTGGAAAGCACGAGGTGTCCATGGTCTTCCG
>Ga0101944_10005117_pt1 | contig 15304 bp, 14 predicted proteins | sample DewCreD2012metaG_FD_75245 | JGI IMG/M metagenome (GOLD analysis project Ga0101944, IMG submission 75245) | Hot spring sediment bacterial and archeal communities from British Columbia, Canada, to study Microbial Dark Matter (Phase II) - Dewar... ...
TTGTTGCGGGCACTCTTCGGGACGCGCTGGGATATCGCCAGAAAAAATTTACCCTTGAGGCGACTGATCTGGGTATTCATTCGTCTGTTTTTTTCCTAACTTTTGAAAACGGGCCACCGCTGGTAGTTAAAGTGCTTACCAGTAACAAGCGGTTTAGATCGCAGGTGCAGTGTGCCGAGCATCTGATGAAGATGGATGTGCGGGTGCCCCAGATTTTATATGCGTATGAAGACCGGAATATTCTCCCTTGGTTGAGAATGCATATTATTTGCGAAGAACGGATAATAGGAACGACTCTGTTTGAAATGCAGCGCACGGCAGCATTGATTCCTGAATTAACCCGGTTTTTTGTGCGCCTGCACAGTATTACCAGAGAAACATGGGGAGAAGTTGCCAAACCACAGAAAAACGGGCTGTTTGAATATTTTATCGCGAAGGCGCAGCGAAAACTGCATCTATGGCGGCGTTATGACCCTTCGGCTTCCACTGCTTTCGCAAAAAAATGTACCGATTGGATGAAAGGGCAGAAAAAAACCATACAGAACATTGCAACCTTCAGTCTTTCGCACGGCGATCCAAATCCCGGCAATATCATATATAATAATGAGGGTGACATCGTGCTCCTTGATATTGGTCATATTCGCTATTTCCCCCGAGCACTTGACTATTATAAGCTGTTGATTCATTTCTGTCAGGACAATGAGGAGTTGATAAAGCAGTTTGAGGGGCATTATCTGAACGCTCTCACCAAAGAAGAACAGAATTTGTTTGACGACTCACATCTTTTTTTTAAACTGTCCGTGCTTATTGACTTCGGCGAAAACCTTGCAAAACGACTCATCGATACACGGCCGGATCATCCCTGGCATGCTGAATTTGTCGCCAATCTGGAAAAGATTAAACAGGCGGTAGAGGAAATAATAAAAAGTTAAACGACAACAATAAAAAGAGTTCAAAGAATCTAAATTTCAAGGCGTCAAGTAAATGGGGATTGCAAGCCCGCGGCCTGCGGACATTATATAAAATTTATTTAGAATTCCACAATCTACATTCCGCATTCTCATGAACCCTGCACCAGTTAAAAATATTACTTCATGAAATTTCCCCGTATTGCCGGCTATACATATAAACAATTATCCCCCGTGCAGCTGCTTATCAAAGACGAGCTCAGCGAGGTTTATTCTGACGAAATATGGCTGAGTTTTTGCCAGGAACTTTTTCATAAAACAGGTGGCGAGCATACACAAAAACAGACAACACAAAAAACAATTTTTACCATGCGCGTTCCGCCCGGGGACTCAGGGGACCTCTGCGTGGTAAAAAAATATACCAGCAGGGGTTTTATTAAAAGTGTTAAAGATATGTTACGCCATTCCCGGGCCTTTCACGAATTTCAAACGGCGATCTCCATAGCTGAAAAAGGCATATTAACCCCCGAGCCTCTGGTAGTTGCCGAGTATGTGTCACACGGCCGGGTCTCTTCAAGCCTGCTCATTACACAATTTATTGCAGATGCATATGAGCTAAAAAAATATTTTATTAATCCGCAGCGCGAAACGCGCATATCCCATCAAGTATCAGAGCGCCGAAAGGTCATTGATGCGTTCGGCACGCTAACAGCAAAAATATTTAATAGCGGAATATATCAAGATGATTATGCGCTGAATAATTTCATGGTGAAACAGGAGGATGGAGGGGTCAAAATTTATTTTATTGATTTTGAGCGGGTTGCAATTAAAAAACGGCTTTATGAACAGGAAAAAACAAAACTTCTCGCCAAGCTTAACCGGGTGGGCTGTGAAGTGACTGTCAAGGACCGCCTGCGGTTTCTCACGAGCTATCTCAGAGAAGCTGCCGGACCGGCAAAAGAACTAAAACAATATGCCAGAGAACTGCAACGTGCAACCATATCCATGCTTAAGAGGGATGTGCGGCGCGGAAGAATTACCAGTGTTTATACCGCAGAGGAATATAAAAAGTTTGACACTGGTGGTTGCCACGGAATTTGTCAAAAAGGATACCGGGAACAAGACCTGGTTAATCAGGTTCGGCATATTCTGCACCACGAAACTCAGGATACCATGAGCTTAAACTCCGGGCTGGAATCTCATGTGCTAAAGCTGGTGCCTTTTAAAAAAGGTGGCGCTGCAAAAATGTGGGCTGCCATCAATGCGCTTAAGCTTGCCGGGTTTTCCATAGATTTGCCGCAGGGCTATATTGAAACAAAAAGCGGCGGATTTCTTTTTTTTAAAATACCCGAATCAGGCACATTCCTCGATTTTGAAGCAATGTGTAAAGTTTCGGGGGCAACTACCATGAATTTCCTTAAAATTAATTTCCCTGCGCAGCTTAAAAGCTGCCGCGATCTTTTGGCCACACTTTAGGGCGTGAAACAGAAAATCCTGCCATCTTCGAGCCCGTTGGTAAAAATATTGGATGCCTCGAGTGGACGGCATTCTTTTGCCTTTCTTTATATTACCAACCTCTGTAACCTTGCCTGTGTCCATTGCGCTTTCCAATCAGCTCCAGATAAAAGGCAGTCACATATGGATGCGGAACTTGTGCTGAGAATTTTAGATGAACTCTATGGTATTCACGATATTACCATCACCGGAGGCGAGCCGCTGCTGCACCCGGATTTCCCAAAAATTCTTTCTCATGCTTCCCGCTGTGCGTCAATTGTTTATGTAATGACCAATGGCATCTTTTTAGTCGGTTTAGAGCTGCTCAAAAAGCTGGCAAACAACAATAAGAATCTACACAGCCTCAAACATACTTTAAAAAATGCGATGGACGAATTTCCTGAAAATGTGCATTTGTTTTTTCCGCTTGATACTTTTCATCTAAAGGCGTTCAGGCCATATAAATTCTTACTTAAGGGGCTGTCACAAGTTGCCAGAGAGTGGAACCTGATGGAGAATAAACCTTTTATCGGTTTTCTCTCTAATGATATTTCGCCGGAAGTGAGCAAAAGGCTTTGCGATGAATTTAATGTGGGTTCCTGCTGTCATGTTGGAACCGCCATATTCTCGCCCTGGAGAAAAGTCTCGGGCATTTATTCATGGTATAGGGCGCATCCTTTAAATCAGACGCCATTTCCGGGCGGGATTTATATCAACTATAAGGGGGTGTATTTAAATGAAGGATCACTGCTGCTTGATTTGCGAGAGGGCATTGAAACACCTTTGAAAATCGGTATGTTGGATAAAAATAAACAAGATAAACGGCAACTATATAATCTTTATCTAACGGCATTTCAGCGATAGCCTCCAGAATATTCTGCACTGCCTATCAGGATTTCCTAAAAAATCATCCCAGAAATTCAGGTAAACCGCAGGAGAACACAAAAACGCGCTGGCAATAAAGGGAAAAAGAAAACCCGGTGCTGTGTTATCTCCAGCAATGAAATATTGCGGGAAAAGCCCTGTTACTACTTATGCCTTGAAAAAGGCAAATTAAATGCTATATTAAAACTGTAAATGTAAAAATTACTTAGATCAAACGAGAGAATTTTAGGGATAGCGTATGAACCAAAGGATTCTGAAGCTTCCTGTATAATGCCTCCCGGGACACAATCCTGCGGAGGCTTTTAATTTTTTTGTGCGGGGGAAACCACAGGCACACGGAAGAAGGAATGCTTTGCGGTTACACCCAAAAATTGAATAAAGAAGACACAGGAGGGATACAGAAAATAGTTAGTAAAGAGCTGTTACAAGAGAGGAGATTAGAATGTTTATTCAGCAAACAGATCTTTTTAAGGGAATGGGTCAGTCTTTCCTTGAAGACTTAAACAAGTTTGTCGTTACAGAAAATTACCAGAAGGGAGAATTTTTATTTAAAGCAGGCGAACCGGCTCATCATTTTTATGTTTTGCAACAGGGGCGGGTGCGCATCATTGTCGGAGTGGCGGGGCACACCATAACGATGGCAAGCAATCCCGGCGAATCATTTGGCTGGTCATGTCTGGTAGGGTTTGATTCGTATACGGCAACTGCTGAATGCCTTGTGCCGTGCACACTGATAAAAGTTGAGAAGGAAAAACTGCTCAAGCTTTTGGAGAAGGACCCTACAAGCGGTATGCTATTTTACAAACGACTCGCCTTTGCCATAGGGCAACGACTTGTGAACACCTATAATATGCTTCTTGCTGGGCAGGCAGAAAGCAAAGAGCCGTCGTACGGTTAAACACATTTAAATTTTATATACAATTCTCGCGAGATTCGTCTATTCCCGTCATCCTGATCCGTAGCTGTGCAGGCCCGAGAGGAGAAAATTCACGCCGAGAAAGGTGAACAGCACAGCGGCAAAGCCAATTATTGAGAGCACTGCTGTTTTTCTTCCTCGCCAGCCGCGGGTCAAACGGGCATGGATGAAAGCGGCGTAAACAAACCAGGTGATAAGCGACCAGGTTTCCTTCGGGTCCCAGCTCCAGTAGCTTCCCCACGCATAATTTGCCCACACAGCGCCGGTTATAATACCGATACTGAGCAGTAAAAAGCCAATTGCGACTGTTTTATAAATAATTTCATCCAGCGCTTCCATTGACGGCAATAGTTCGTCGCCTGTTTTCTGAGCTGCAGCACTTTTAGGAGCAGCTTTTCTTAATTTGATAAGGTAGGTAATGCTCGAACCAAAAGAGATGGCAAAGGCAGAATAGGAAAGAAAGCAGGTCATAACATGATAGGTCAGCCAGTTGCTCTGCAAAGCAGGTATAAGCGGCTCAATCTCATCCTGTATGTTTGGGGATAGAGACGCATAGGCCATAGCAATTGAGACCAACGGGAAAATAAAAATACCCAGCGCCTTGCTCCGATAACGAAACTCTATAATGAGGTAAACCAAAACGGTTGTCCAGGAAAGCGACATGAGCGATTCATACAGATTGGAAAGCGGGATGTGACCATAGCCAAGCTGGTATGATTCATACCAGCGCATGCCGAGGGCCGCCGTGTGCACCAGAAGACCTGCAATAGTAATTCCAGTAATTATTTTGCCAAATTTTGGATTGCGAAAAAACAGATACGTGAAATAGCTCACCATGCACACGAGATAGGTAATGGTTGTGATACCCAATAGTTTGGAACTTATCATGAGAAGCCTCTTTAGGATTTTAAATTTTTGAACAATGTTTCAAATTCTCTGGCAAATGCCGCATGGTTTTTATTGGTGGAACCGCCCAGCACCGCTTTAAACTCGCCCTCCTTTTCTTCGATGCGCAACCAGATGCGCCGATGGGAGGTAAAAAAAGCGACAAATGTTCCGACTACCAGAAGCGCGCAGCCCAGCCATACAATCCACACCCCGGGATCACGCGTTACCTGTAATCCAGTAAAGTATGTCGGTTCAAAGTTGAGTAATTGGATGTCGAACGGCCGGTCTCCTTTGCCATGAAAATCCGGATACCGGGCAAACACCCAGGTGGTAAAATTTTCCGTGCCGTCTTTAAGAACCGTGAGATTTAGCGCCGGGTTGTTTAACTGCTCAGACCGCGAAAAAGCCTTTCCATCAGCGCCCAGGGAAAAATCAGCAAGAAACTCATTAGCCCGGATCGCAAAAGGCGTTCCCGGTATTGATGCCGTTGAACCAACCTTTACCTCAAGCTCATGTTTCCCTCCCCCGTCTTTTTGTGTCAGTCTGATACGGGCACTGCCACTGCCATCAGGAGCTGCACCGTAGGTTGACTGATAAAAAAAGATTCCCCGGTAGATCAGAGGATCGTTAACCTCAATCGTTTTCTGCAGGACTTCTTTATTGTCCTCAATTATGGTGAGAACGCTTTTATAGTCTTTTGGGCGCTGCGAGCCCTCATAATAGGACACTTCAAATTTATCGCAGCGAACCCCAAAATCAAGTTTCTTAATTGCATTGGATTTTTTCATCTGGATAACATTGGAGGTCTGTCCTTCAACAATCTGCATGTACCCCTGGAAGCCAAGGAGTCCTGCTATCGCGCCCACAATTATGATTACCAGGCCAAGGTGCGTCAGGTAAAACCCCAACCTGGTATAACGGCCGCTTTCAGAAAAAAAATGCCACTCTCCCGCGTTTTTTATCAAAGAAGGTTTTTTTAAATAGTTCCCAATGGCAGTTATGATTTGCTCTTCATGCTGTGGGGTAAATTTTTTCAAATTAAATTTCTTTACCAAAGCGAGGCCTTGGAGAAGCCCGTCGTCAAGAATTGTGGCACCATGAAACATAAGGCGCCAAATGCGGGGCAGGCGATTGATAGAACAGGCAATCAGGTTCAGGGTAAAAAGGCTTATGAGTGCGATAAACCACCAGGTGTGAAACAAATCAAAGAAGCCCAATGCGCTAAATAGGTTATAGGTTGACTTACTATACAGTTGCAAATACCGCATGGGTGCTTCGTTTTGTGGAATGAGCGTCCCTATAACGCATACGGCGGAAAGCAGGATGAGCAGCGCAATGGTAAGCTTAATGGAAATTAAGAAATTCCATATCCGGGCAAAGGCACTTTTTTTATTTTCAGCGCTCATGCAGCAGGGTCTCCGTAGAATAAAATTTTTTTTGCAGAACTTGGCTTATTAGTTGCTGATAATTAATAACAGAACTTACTCTATGAATGCAAGTGCTACGTGATGTTTAAAATATTTTCAATAAAACGTCAAAAACCTATTGACATCCGTATTCTTTTTTTGATACTAAAGCATAAAATTTTTAACAATTTTAACCTAAGGATGCAATTGTGAAAAAATGGGTCATATATACACTGCTTGCGCTGTTGCTTTTTGGGTTGCCTTTCATAGCCTATACTGCGGATGAGTATGTCGGAGCAAAAAAGTGCAAACTCTGCCATATAAAAATATACAAATCCTGGGAGAAAACCAAGCACGGCACCGCCTTTGATACGTTAAGCGCCGGTGTGGCTGCTGAGGCGAAAAAGAAAGCCAACCTCGATCCGCAGAAGGACTATTCATCTGATCCTCAATGTATTGATTGCCACACCACCGGCAACAATGTTCAATTCCCGGGAATACAATGCGAAGTGTGTCACGGCGCTGGGAAGAAATACACTGCTATCGGGATTATGAACAAAAAGCTGTGGAAAGAAAACCCCGAAAAGCAGCGCAAACTTGCTTTAGATGCCGGCCTTATTGTAAAGCCTGATGAAGCACTGTGCAATAAGTGCCATAACGAGAAAAGCCCCACCTATACCCCGTTTAATTTTGATGAGCGATATAAAGAAGTAGCTCACAAAAATGAGTGATCCCTTTCAACACTTTCTCCAAAATTAGCCCTGAATCAGGCAAACCGCATGAGATCACTGTATCGTGTCAAAAAATTAATACCCGAGTGTTTGGGGATTTTTCTCTGTCACAACAATGTGCTTATCCGCTGGCATCACGACCCTGGCGCAGACGGTTGTGTTGTGGCGATGGAAACCCCATGGACGCTTCTTCATCCCCATCAATAAAATATTTTGGAGAAGATCCTTTCTGTTTTTTAGTTTGGTATAAAAAGAGGCCGGTCATATTTGACCGGCCTCTTTTTATGGGTGTTGTCTGAATCCAAAGGTTTCTGTCTAATAAGTCGTGGCTGACTTTTTTAGCGTTTACACACTGGACAGTTGGGATCTTTATTAATAGCCACTTTCTGAAACTCCATCAACTCACCATCCCAGATTAGAAGCCTGCCTTTAAGATTTTTCCCAATTCCTGTTAGCCATTTAATGGCTTCTGTTGCTTCCAGCACGCCGATTACGCCAGGTGTGACACCGGCTACCGGAAAAACTGCCGGTGGCGGAGAGCCGGGGAAAATGCAGTACAGGCAGGGAGTTTCCGGTGCATGAATAAAAGTGAGCTGTCCTGAAAGGCCGTAGATACCTGCATGAATGAAGGGTACCCCTTTTTTTGCCGCATAGCGATTAAGGACATGGCGGGTGGGAAAGTTGTCCAGACAGTCCAGAATAATATCGCTGGCGCCGACCAGTTTGTCAACTGTTTCATCGTTTATCGTCGCATTCAGCGGCTCAATCGCAACATGAGGATTGAGCTTTCGGAGAGTTTCCTGGGCGGAATCCGTTTTGCTCCTGCCAATATCCTTCTCAGTGTGGAGCAGCTGACGATTCAAGTTTGAGAGTTCTGGCGAGCCATTATCACAGATTCTGATCGTGCCAATGCCTGCCACGGCCAGATACATCGCAACCGGCGACCCCAAACCTCCTGCGCCGGCAATGAATACCGTTGCGGAACGGAGTCTTTCCTGCCCCTCTTCGCCCCAGTTCCGAATCAGCATCTGGCGATGATATCGTTCCCGTTCTTTGTGAGTCAGCATGATAACCCTTGTTTAATTGCCTTACGGCTGTTCGTCAATAATGTTCTACAATGTTTTCCAGACGCCGGGCAATAACATCAGCCAGGTTATCCATTACTTTTAAGCCGAGGGAATGGTTTTCTCTGAACAGAGCCATGATATCAGAAGCCGGTATGCGAATAAATGTCGAATCTTCCACGCATTCGGCAGTCGCCGTGTAATATTTATTGTATTTTACAAAGGCCGACCAACCCAGGATTTTCCCGGGTTCCGTGATTTCAATTATATTCTTGCCGCGCAGGTTGATACGTGCTTTCCCTGTTTGTAGGATATAAATTCGGTCAGCAATATCGCCCGCTTTCCAGATGACGGTATCCTTCGGCAGTGCTTCTTCCTGACAAATAGGCAGTATTTTTTTTAGTTCTTCATCGGTCAGGCCTGAAAATATTTCAGCCTTTCTAATATGTTCAATGGTTACCATGGCTGCCCCCTTTTGTAACAAGGCGTTTTAAATCGATCTGACAGGACAAAAAATTAAATCTTTGAGCGGTGGCGCTTCTTTTCAATCCATACATTATATATCTCAATAATCTCCCCGGCAATTCTGTCAATCGTTTTTCCTGCCGTTTCAACAGTAACATCCTGTGCTTTCTGGTAGAGGGGTGTGCGTTGTTGTAATATCTCCTGAACCTCTTCAATAAATGTTTTATTGCCCGACAGAGAAGGACGGCTGGTATCGTATTTTATGCGGTCAATAATAGTATCCACATCAGCTTTTAACCAGAATAAAAGACCATTCTGTTTAAGTGTGCGAACATTCTGTTCTCTGAGAATCACCCCGCCGCCGGTGTCTATGACGCAGGCGTCTTGCTGGGCTGCTTCTGCGACAGCCTGTGATTCAAGATCCCGAAAATATTCCCATCCGCATTTTTCTACGATTTCAGTAATTGAACAGCCAGCGCACTGCGTTATCATAGCATCCAATTGCAGTAACGGCCACGCAAGTCTCTGCGCCACTTTTTCACCCACAACTGTTTTGCCAGCTCCCCGATACCCAATAAGAACTATATTCATAAGCGAGAAATCTTAAATGTTTATTCCGCAATTCGGAAGTATTTGTCCACGGGAAAGAACGCTCAATGCATTATGTTCCCTTCAAAGCCCGCACTTTGATCGAACGTTATGCGCTCGTAAGGGCTCTTTGCAGCACTTTACGCATAACATCTTGGGGAGCCTCCTTTCCCGTCCACAGCCTGAATTGCACTGCAGCCTGATTGATAAACATTTCTGTGCCGGGTATAATAACACACCCGGCACGCTCAGCATCCGCAAGCAGGCGGGTTTTCATCGGATTATAGACAATGTCAAACACGACCAGGTTTTTGTGCAATAGGTCTGCAGACACCAGAGACTGTTCAGGATGCGGATACATACCAATCGGTGTTGCATGAATCAGTATTGTGGATTGATCTAATGCACGAGACAGTGTTTCAGCCGTAAGCAGATTCCCCACCACGGCACCGCGCAGTATGCGCGAGCAGTCATGGGCGAGCTTCAGCACTTCATCTTTTATCGCGCCCAGGATGGTCAGCTTTTCAGGCGGGGATTTTAATGCCAGAGTCATAACAATTGCCCGCGCCGCGCCGCCCGAACCGAGCATGACAATTTGCTTTCCTGACGGGTCAAAACCGGCATGCCGCAACGCCTGAAGCGCGCCATCTCCATCACTGTTGTAGCCGATAAGCCGCCCATCAGCATTAACAATGGTATTTATACTGCCAATGGTGCGGGCTGCTGAATCAATTTCATCAAGTAACGGTATCGCAGCTATTTTATGCGGCAGCGTTACACTCACGCCGCGTATGCCCAGCGCCCTGATGCCTCCTATCGCCGGCTTCAGGTCGGTAACCCGGCATGCCACATACACCCAGTTAAGTCCGCAGGCGTGGAACGCGGCGTTATGAATGAGCGGTGAAAGAGAGTGCTCAATAGGATCTCCAATAACTGCACAAATAACAGTTTTTGCGTCTATTCTTAGTTTATCCATAGTGTTAAGATAGTTGCAGAGGGAGGAACCGCTTTGTGTTCGGCGGGTAATAATAGTTGGGAACAATTAAAAAGGAAGAGTCCGTATAGCAGACTCTTCCCCACTATTAAGAATCACTCTAAGATCTCTAAAATAGTTCGTTTACCGAGTTTGGCTGAGGCAGCGCTTAAAATGGTGCGAATTGCTTGGGCTGTCCTGCCTTTTTTGCCGATAATTTTACCAAAATCAGTACGGGCAACCCGCAACTCAATAACCGACGTTTTATCTCCATCTACTTCCTTTACCTGAATCTGTTCCGGATTATCAACCAGCGACTTAGTAATTTCTTTAATGAGCTCTTTCATGTCCATAATCCCCTCCGCTCAGATAATAAGATTAACAGTTTAAAATAAAAACAACGGCGCTTACCAACATGCTGCTGAAGCTGCTATTTTTTTTATTCTATTAATTTTACCAACCTTGTCAAGCAGAATGAAAACCAGGGCGTTCCCCAAAATTTATTTATCGTGTGGTGTAGAGAACACCTGGAAGGTTTTAATTTTCTTTTTTTTGCCATTGCGTTTTTGTGTTTTATGCGGTTTATCGGAAATTCAGTAGTAAATTTTTGGGGGAGAAAGGAAATAAAAGCATGCGTAATGGGCAAGTTATTAAGCAAGTAAATGTTATATCCAAACTGTTTATGAGTTGCAGTCCGTAGCAATGAGCGCAGAGAAATCTTCCGGGGTGTAGGGAAGGCGGGAAAATATTTTTTGCTCGATAGCGCGTGTTTGAATTTTAAGCCGGGCGATGCGATTCTGTGACTTTTTAGTTCTTCCGTAACGATGCATAAGATCCCTGAAACGCTCATCAAGGCTGACGAGCGTGCTATGACGCACCCGTTTATCAGCATAGTTTACCACTTCTTCTTCAGTGACACGTGAACTGTTCTGTAACGGGGGAACGGTGATATGGGCATTGACTATAGCCGCAATACGTTTATAGCCTAATGAAGCCAACAACTGTGCAGCTGTTTCTGCATGATTTTCGCGCGTGTTGATGCTGTTTGATTTTGTTATATCGTGAAGAAGGGCGGCTGCCTCAATTTCATTAATATTAAGAGTTTCACCATGTTTGTTCAGTTCCTTTGCCAGAGCACACGCAACCCGACAAACGATTGCGCAATGCTCTCTGATATGCCGGGGCATGTGATAGCGCTCCATGAGCTCATGACACTGCTCTTTATCCGGAACAGTTTTGTCCATAAATATTTTATACAGCAACGATATAATAATGCCCCGCTGGAACGAAAACAGCGGGGCACCACTGTTTAAAAAAATAAAAAGAGTTTATTTATTTGTCAAGAGCGACCTTTACGTCACCCTTTTCTCGTATGACCGCCTGGGCCGCTGCCAACCGTGCAATGGGCACCCGGAATGGCGAGCAGCTTACATAATTCATGCCGACACGATGACAGAAATCTATCGTTTTTGGTTCGCCGCCGTGTTCCCCGCAAATGCCAACCTTAAGATCTTTTCTGGCGGAACGTCCTCTTTTAATACCCATGATAACCAGTTCACCAACCCCTTCCTGGTCAAGAACCTGGAAGGGGTCTTTTTCAAAAATCCCTTTTTCTATATATTCTTTGAGAAACCGTCCTGCATCATCACGGCTAAAACCGCATGTCATCTGCGTGAGGTCGTTAGTGCCAAATGAGAAGAACTCCGCGTCTTCAGCAATTTTGTCTGCGATCAGCGCAGCCCGCGGCACCTCTATCATAGTTCCAATCATATAGGGAATTTTTATTTTTTGTTCCTTAAAAACCGCAGCAATTGTTTCTTCAATTATCTGCTTGCAGATTTTGATTTCTCCTGTTTCTCCTACCAGTGGAACCATTATCTCAGGATGCACGTTGATGCCCTGCCGTTTAACCGTAATGGCAGCCTCCATGATAGCCCGTGTCTGCATCTGGATTATTTCGGGATAGGTAATGCCGAGTCGGCACCCGCGATGCCCCAGCATGGGATTAAATTCATGCAGCTCTGCAACCTTGGCTTTAACCTTTTGCATCGGAACATTAAGGATTTCAGCCATCTCCATCTGTGACGTGTCATCCAGCGGCAAAAATTCATGGAGTGGCGGATCAATAAGGCGAATCGTCACCGGCCGATTTTTCATGGCCTTGAAAAGCCCCTCAAAATCTTTACGCTGAATGGGCAAAAGTTCCCGCAGCGCAGCTTCTCTGCCGTGCTTATCATCTGCGAGGATCATCTTGCGCATCGAAATAATCCGATCTCCCTCGAAGAACATATGTTCTGTCCTGCACAGCCCGATGCCCTCAGCCCCGAACTTGAGTGCCTGCTCCGCATCACGGGGAATATCCGCATTGGTTCGGACACCCAGTCGGCGGATTTCATCAGCCCATTTCATAAGCGTTGAAAAACTTCCCGAAAGCTCCGGCTCAATGGTTTTGATCTTGCCTGCATAGACAGCGCCAATAGAGCCGTTAATGGAAATATAGTCCCCTTCCTTTATTACTCTGTCGCCGACCCTAAACTGTTTGGCGCGATAATCAATGCTCATGGTGCCGACACCTGCCACACAGCATTTCCCCATGCCGCGCGCAACAACGGCAGCATGCGAGGTCATACCGCCGCGGGAAGTAAGCACGCCTTCCGCAACATTCATACCACCAATATCCTCAGGCGACGTTTCAATACGAGTAAGGATGACCTTCTCGCCTCTTTTTGCCCATGCTTCTGCATCTTCGGCATTGAAAACCACACGGCCCGTCGCTGCCCCCGGGGACGCCGGCAAACCTTTGGCAAGCAGCGGCGCGCTTTTTTCAGCCTGAGGATCAAACGCGGGATGAAGAAGCTGATTGAGCTGTTCAGGTTCAATCCGCATTAACGCCTCCCGTTTGGATATGAGTTTTTCTTTCACCATATCAACCGCAATTTTAACCGCAGCCGCTGCAGTACGCTTTCCCGCGCGGGTTTGCAGCATATAGAGTTCGCCGTCCTGTATGGTAAATTCCATATCCTGCATGTCGCGGTAATGCTTCTCCAGTTTATCTTTTAAAGCAACGAGCTTGCGGTAGGCTTTTTTGTTTCTCGTGGCGAGCGTAGTAATGGGCTCCGGCGTTCTGATGCCTGCCACCACGTCTTCGCCCTGGGCATTCATAAGGTATTCACCATAAAATTTATTCTCGCCGGTTGAGGGATTCCTGCTGAAACACACCCCGGTGCCCGATGTTTCACCCATGTTGCCAAATACCATAGCCTGAACGTTGACGGCAGTGCCCAGCAGGCCTTTTATGTCATTCAGTTTGCGATAAGTGATTGCGCGCTCGTTATTCCAGGATTCAAAAACCGCATTAATGGATTTTACGAGTTGTTGCCAGGGGTCTGCAGGGAAATCTTCTTTTGTGTATTTTTTGTATGCTTCCTTATAGCGCGCGACAATCTCTTGCAGGTCTTCAGTGGTAAGATCGGTGTCAAGTTTTACATTCCTGGCTCTCTTTGTCTCTTCAAGTATGTTTTCAAACGCCTCGTGGGGGACGCCCATAACCACATCGCCGAACATCTGAATGAAACGCCGATAGGCATCCCACGGAAACCGATGGTTGCCCGTCTTTTGCGCCAGCCCCGCGATTACCTCCTCATTAAGTCCCAGGTTTAAAATCGTATCCATCATGCCGGGCATTGATGCTGCAGCCCCTGAACGAACCGATACCAGAAGCGGTTTTTTGGGATTGCCGAACTGGGCGTTCATTACTCGTTCAAGCTTTTTCAGGTTAATGAGAATCTGTTCCTTTAAGCCCTGCGGCCACTTTCTATTCTTTTGATAATAAAGTTGGCATGCTTTGGTAGTTATGGTGAAGCCGGGAGGAACCGGCATGCCAAGGTTGCTCATTTCAGCAAGATTTGCCCCTTTGCCGCCCAACAGCTCTTTCATTGCTGCGGTGCCTTCAGTTTTCCGTCCGCCAAAAAAGTATACATATTTAGGTGCCATACCAATCCTCCTTTTATGTGGATATTCTCAATTTATAGCCACCGATATTTATAATTATGTTGCGCGTGCCTGCGGATCAAATGCCGCATATTTTTGCTTGCTCCCTCGCATGCACCGCCCCTCACTGTATTCCCCGACCGTCACACAATTTAAAACGGGCGGGCGAAAAAATTCAGATAGTTATGGGCAGGAATCTAAAATCAACCCCTGACCATGTTCAAGACAGTCTGGTAAAATCGGCGAAATTCTTGAACAACGAGCCAATTTCGTGCAGCAAAGCCAGCCGATTATTACGCAGAGCAACATCCTCCACCATAACCATGACCCCGTCAAAAAATGCATCAACCTCAGGACGCAGCGTTGCAATGCATTTGAGAGCGGCAAGATATTCTTTGCTGTCCATAAGCGATATGACCTGCCGGGAAAGAGCATCATACTTTTCATGTAGGGCGATCTCTGCCGGGTGTTGCAACAATGCAGTATCGACCGGTCCGGCATCTGTGCCGGAAAGAATATTAACGACGCGCTTAAATGCTATTGCCAGCGGTTCAAAATCAGGAGCCTGTTTTAACTGCTGAAGCGCTTTTACTCTTTTTACCATATCGGTTATATCATCAATACCGCACGAAATAACCGCATCCACCACATCAGCAGGATGCCCCTGGGACACGAGAAGATTCGCCAGGCGACCAGCAAAAAAATTCAACACATCCTGACTCACCGTTTGCGCGGGGCGGGTCAACTTGTCTTCCAAGAGGTCTATTGATTTGTTAACTATTGCAGAAAGAGAGATATGGTAGTGCCGTCCCAGGATTATGTTGATAATTCCCAGGCACTGCCGTCTCAATCCATACGGGTCAGCCGTGCCGGTCGGCACAAGGCCGATGCCAAAACATCCGGCAATAGTGTCAAGCTTGTCGGCAATGCCGACGATAGCGCCAATATCTGAAGCGGGTATCCGGTCCTCTGCAAAACGAGGGAGGTAATGTTCAA
>Ga0101944_10005118_pt1 | contig 15302 bp, 16 predicted proteins | sample DewCreD2012metaG_FD_75245 | JGI IMG/M metagenome (GOLD analysis project Ga0101944, IMG submission 75245) | Hot spring sediment bacterial and archeal communities from British Columbia, Canada, to study Microbial Dark Matter (Phase II) - Dewar... ...
TCGAGCATCCTGGGTCATCCTTTCCGGGGCGATTCGTGGAGTATCTCACTCATCCGTTGTCATCTCGACCGTAGGGAGAGATCTTCATAACCCGTGCCCCCCACAGGATTTCTCTCCCGCTCATGGAGCGGGATCGAAAGGACAGGCTGTAAACGGATTGCTGAGACACCATACTAGGGCCTTTCCTTGAGCAACATCTCCTTCAAGGCCCTGATCTTCTCCTGCCTGATCTTATCCTTAATCCCGTCCGCCGAATAATCCGTTCCCCCGTTCTTCAAAACGCTTTCAAGAATGTTGCTTCTCTCCACGCGAGTGATCTTGAGGGTGCTCATAAGATTTCCCAGGTCAGCCCCTGCCGCGTCCAGCCGCCTTTTCAGAATGGTCGACTCCCCGGTATCGAGCCTTGACTCCGAAGTGACGTCGAATTGATGCAAGACCTTGCCCAGCACGTCCATGGCGTTTAACGACACCTTGACCTCACAGGGATCCCCTCGGTTCGTAATCTCAATGACGATCGTGGAAACAGCTTGCGGAGGATTTTGCCCTCTATTTGCAGAAAGGTCGGTTTTGGCGGGGTTCTCCGGTGCACGAATCACCCGCACGTTGGAGAGGACGATGTTCTCGTCCTGGTACCTGGGACCGGGATGGACAAGGAGCACTGTCTCTTCCGGCGGTTTCTTGTATTTAGGGAAGGTTCTTGCAAAATCGACACTCTGAAGAGGCAGGGTCATGTTCCCGCCGAATTTTCGGCAGATCATCCTCGCGCCGTCCAGCCATCCCATCTGACATTCGACCACCTTACCGTCATTCATGTAAATCTTCCTTACAGGATCAAATACTTCTTCGCTAAAGGCGATCGACGGAATCAGTCCCGCTATGACCAGCGCCAGAATCAGAAAATAGGACTTTCTCATCCCCACCCTTTCCCATGTTGTTTTATGATAGGTGTCATTGGGGTAGAATTCATAACTGCCCTCATTTTATCATAAATAATCCATTATGCAATGATTATACCATCAATTTACCCAAAAGAGCATCCGACCAGTTTCAATTTTTATACAATCATTTCAGGGTGTTGACTAAAGGATACAAAAATACCGAAATGAAGTGAAGTGATCGAAAATTGTCACCATTTAGCAATTTTGGGTAAAGATTTCATTTTTTTAAATCATTTGACAGAACTATATCTCTGGCCTAATTTTGATGAATTCGTAAGAAGTCCTTCAGGTCGTCACTCCCGCGCAGGCGTGAGTTCAGAAGCCCTTGGAAAGACTGGATTCCCGCCTGCGCGGGAATGACAAGAAAGAGCGTTTTTCGACTTCTTACGAATTCATCAATCTTCATTAAGTCATAAGGAGGGAGCCGTCTGACAAAACGACCCATCATAGGCATCACCATGGGTGATCCGGCCGGTATCGGACCGGAGATCATTGTGAAGGCTCTTGCCGATCCAAAGATCCACGCCTTATGCCGTCCTGTGGTTTTCGGAGACCTGGGGGCTCTCAACATGTATTCCGGAGATAAGGCTCGCATCTCTGTCCACACCATCACCCATCCCTCCCAAGCACGGAACCATCCGGGGCAAATCGAAGTGATCGCGGTATGCCGGTTGAAGCAAGAGGTGCTCACTCCGGGAACCCCCAAGATCGAGGGCGGTAAGGCCATGGTGGACTGCATTGTCACCGCCGTAGACTTTGCCCTGAGAAAAGAGCTCTCCGCGGTGGTCACCTGCCCGATCAGCAAGGCCTTGATGCAGCAGTCAGGGCATCCCTATGAAGGCCACACCCAGCTCATCGCCTCGCTGACCCATTCCGAAGACGTGGTGATGATGCTTGCAGGGAAGAAGCTCCGCGTGTCGCTGGTGACCATACACAGCGCGCTGAAAGACGTGCCGTCCCTGCTGAGCAAAGAAAAGGTGTATCGAACCATAGAGGTGACGGCCAAAGCCCTGGAGCAGGACTTTGGGCTCTCAGAGCCCCGCCTTGCCGTGGCGGCCCTCAATCCTCACGCCGGAGAGGAAGGCCTTTTCGGCCTGGAGGAAAAAGAAATCATCGAGCCCGCTGCCCGAAAAGCCCGGAACCAAGGCTACCGTGTGGAAGGCCCCCTGCCGGCAGACAGTCTTTTCTTCAAGGCAGCGCGCGGGGGATACGATGCGGTGGTGGCCATGTACCATGACCAGGGGCTCATTCCTTTGAAGCTTCTTCATTTCTCAGACGCTGTGAACGTCACCTTGGGGTTGCCGATTATCAGAACCTCGGTCGATCATGGGACGGCCTACGACATTGCAGGAAAGGGCATGGCGGATCCCGGGAGCCTCAAAGCGGCCATTGAGATGGCAGCACAGATCGCAAGAAACAGAGAACGTATAGCCGGTAGAGCGTTCCCGAATTAAGATGTCATCTCGACCGAAGGGAGAGATCTTTGTATGCGCCTGGGATCGGTAAGATTTCACGCTGCCCCCGAAATGACAGGATTGCAGCGTTATTCCCGGAACGCTCTAACCGGTGGCACGGACAAGCTTCCCTCGTCCGTGGCACCGGGTCACAACGTCAACGATCTATGACAACAGATTCCATCAAAATTCGCGGGGCGAGGCAGCACAACCTCAAGAACCTTTCCCTGGATATCCCTCGCAACAAGCTCGTGGTGATCACCGGTCTGTCCGGTTCGGGCAAATCGTCCCTCGCCTTTGACACGGTCTATGCCGAGGGGCAAAGGCGCTACGTCGAATCCCTCTCAGCCTATGCACGCCAGTTCCTCGAACAAATGGACAAGCCGGATGTGGACGCCATCGAGGGGCTTTCACCTGCGATTGCCATCGAGCAGAGAACGGCCAGCACCAATCCCCGCTCCACTGTGGGAACCGTCACTGAAATCTACGACTACTTGCGGCTTCTCTTTGCGAGGATCGGCAAACCTCACTGCCCCCAGTGCGGCATGGAGATTGCGCCCCAGACCACGCCCGAGATGATCGATCAGATCCTGGCGTTGCCGGAAGGGACCCGGATCCAGATTCTGGCGCCCCTCGTGGAATCCAAGAAGGGAGAGCACCTCCAACTCCTCCAGAAACTCAGGAAAGACGGTTTCACACGCGCCAAGATCGACGGGGAAACCAGGCTCCTGGATGAACCCATCCTTCTCGAAAAGAGCAAGAAGCACACGATCAGCGTCCTTGTGGACCGGTTGGTGGTGGACCCGGGGATCCGGCGCCGCCTCACGGACTCCATGGAGCTCACGCTCGGCCTTTCCGAGGGCCAAGCCTTTGTCGAAATCCCAGGCGAAAGGGAGCTCTTTTTCAGCCAAAAAGCCGCCTGCAGGAAATGCGGCATCAGCGTTCCCGAATTGACACCTCAAATGTTTTCCTTCAACAGCCCCCAAGGCGCATGCCCCGAATGCGGCGGCCTCGGCACCAAGCGATACTTCGACCCGGACCTCATCGTGCCCAATCCCGCTCTGTCGCTCCGGGAAGGAGCGATCGCTCCCTGGGCCACCCGCCAATCCATCTATTACCAGCAGATGCTTGACGCCATTTGCCGTCACTACCATGTCGACGTTTACACGCCTTACAAGGATCTGCCCAAGAGCGTCCAGGACGTCTTTCTCCGCGGCTCCGGCGAAGAAAGCATCAAGTTCTATTTCGAACAAGACGACCACCGTCATCACTACAGGCGGCCTTTCGAGGGGGTGATTCCGAACCTCGAAAGGCGGTATCGCGAAACCGAGTCCTTCACGATCCGGGAGGAAATCGAGAAGTACCTGAGCCTTCAGCCGTGCCCCTCGTGCAAGGGGGCGAGGTTAAAGCCTGTGGCTCTTGCGGTGACCCTCCAAAACCTCTCCATCCATGAGCTCACCGCCCTGTCGATCGAGAAAACCTTCGATTTTTTCCAGGACCTTCCGCTCACTCCCAGGGAAAGGGCCGTCGCTGAAAGGATTCTCAAGGAGATCCGTGATCGACTATGGTTCCTGAGGAGCGTGGGCCTGGATTACCTCTCCTTGGACAGGCCTGCCTCCACCCTGTCCGGAGGCGAGGACCAGAGGATTCGCCTGGCCACCCAGATCGGCTCGGGACTGGCCGGGGTTCTGTATGTTCTCGACGAGCCCAGCATCGGGCTTCACCAGAGGGACAACCTCCGCCTTCTCGAGAATTTGAGGCGATTGAGGGACCTAGGAAACACGGTTCTCGTGGTCGAGCACGACGCAGAGACCATCCTTTCCTCGGATTTCGTGGTGGACATGGGGCCGGGAGCGGGCGTCCACGGCGGGGAGATCGTTTTTCAGGGAACGCCGGCCGAGCTGTTGAAAAGCGCGGCCTCTCTGACCGGGAAGTATCTCTCAGGAAGACTTGCCATCCCTCTGCCCAAATCGAGAAGGGCCTCCAAGGGCCCTTCTATCGTCATTGAGGGAGCCAGACACAACAACCTCAAGGACATCCGCGTGGAAATCCCTCTCGGCACTTTCACCTGCGTGACCGGGGTTTCGGGATCCGGCAAGAGCAGCTTGATCAATGAAATCCTCTATCCTGCCCTGGCCCAAAAGCTCTACCGCTCAAAGGAAAAAGTCGGAGCCGTGACGGCGGTTCACGGGATCCACCACATTGACAAGGTCATCCGCATCGACCAAAGCCCGATCGGGAGAACGCCCCGGTCCAATCCAGCCACCTATACCGGAGTCTTCGGCCCCATCCGGGAACTCTTTGCCATGCTGCCGGAAGCCCGCGTGAGAGGCTACAACCCGGGAAGGTTCAGCTTCAATGTGAAGGGAGGACGGTGCGAGGCTTGCAACGGGGACGGCATTCTCAAGATCGAGATGCACTTTCTCCCCGATGTGTACGTCACTTGCGACGCCTGCCGGGGACTCCGCTTCAACCGGGACACCCTGGAGGTGAAGTACAAGGGTTTTCACGTTGCGGATGTCCTTGCCATGACCGTCACCCAGGCCTTCGGTTTTTTCGAACACGTGCCGGCCGTCAAAAGCAAGCTCAAAACCCTGATCGACGTGGGCCTCGGGTATATCACCCTCGGCCAGTCGGCCGTCACGCTCTCAGGAGGAGAAGCCCAAAGAGTCAAGCTCGCCAGAGAGCTCAGCAAAAGGGACACGGGAAGAACGCTCTACCTTCTGGATGAACCGACCACCGGACTCCACTTTGACGATATCCGGAAACTCCTCGAAGTGTTGAATCACCTGGTCGGGCTGAACAACACGGTGGTGGTGATCGAACACAACCTCGACGTGATCAAGACAGCCGACTACCTTATCGATCTTGGTCCGGAAGGAGGAGACAGGGGAGGGTATCTGGTGGCTTCGGGCACGCCGGAAGAAATCGCTCAAGTAAAGGATTCTCACACGGGACGGTTTTTGAGCAAAATGCTCGCGTAGCGTCCCGGGAAGCCCTTTAGCCTTTTGTCCTTTCCATCCCGCTCGACGAGCGGTGGAGACGTGAGAACGCTGGGCGGGTGGATCACCCGCCCAGCCGGTGATTCCCTCATTAGCCGCCGATGCTTTTCAGGATGGCGTTGTACATCGGTCCAAGATCCGGGATCTTGAAGACCATAATGAAGCAGATGACGAGGGCATAAATACACAGGGACTCGATCAGGGCCAGCCCGATGATCATGGTGGTCATGATCTTTCCGCCCGCTTCAGGATTCCTTGCCGTGCCTTGAAGCGCTCCATTGATGGCATTGCCCATGCCGATCCCTGTTCCCATGGCTGCCAGCCCGATTCCGAAGCCGCAAGCAATCGCGATCCCGAAAAAGGACCACAGCCCGGCAGCCTGTGCCGCCCCGTCCGCGGCCAGAGCCGTCGAGGCCAATCCAAACACCATCATTCCGCCCAAACTTGCCACAAAACCTTTCTTCATCCTAAGAACCCCCTTCTTTGAATTTTTCAGCTTCTTGTGACACTCTCAATTTTCAGATTCACAGACCGATTGTTATGGCCCGTCTCCATCGATGGCCGGCCTCTTCCATGCGTCCGTCTAGTGGGCTTCTTCCATGGCGCCGGCAAAATACATGATGGAGAGGAGCATGAAAACCACCGCCTGAATAAAGCTCACCAGTATCCCCAGGAACATGATAGGGAGCGGAGCCAGGTACAGCCCTGCCAGTCCGAACAGGATTCCGAGAAGCTTTTCTTTTCCGAAAATGTTCCCGAAAAGCCGCACGCTCAAGGACATCACCCTGGCCAGGTGGCCGATCAGCTCAATCACGAGCATCAACGGCGCAAGCGCAGGCATAGGGCCCAGGAAGTGCTTGATGTATTTCGCTCCATGGTACTTGATGCCGATGGCATGAGTGAGCACAAAGGTGCACAACGCCAGCGAGAGGGTGGTGTTGATGTTGGCCGTGGGAGAGATGAACCCCGGAATGAGCCCTAACAGGTTGGATACGAGGATGTAGAGGAAAATGGTGGCGATATAGGGGAAGAACGATTTTCCCTCCGGCCCCGTGATCTCCACCATGAAATTCTCCAAACTCTGCAGGATGACCTCGACCACATTCTGGCCCCTGGTGGGGATGAGCGACAGGCCTTTCACCGCAAGGTAGGAGGCGACGATCAAGATCGCCATGACCAGCCAGGTGTGGATCACTTGGGGGGAATGATGCCCGAAATGACCCAGACCCATTTTATCCAGAATTTCAACGAGGTAATAATAGTGGTGCTCCATTCCTAAACAGCCTCCTTGGTCCTTGTCCTCAAAATCATGTGAATTCCGATTCCGATGATACTCAGGATCACGGTTGAAAGACCGACCGCAAGCCCCACAGGGTCAATCCATCCTCTGGTGATCAGAACATAAAGGATGATACCCAGCGCCAGAAGCCGCAGGTAATATTTGCCGACGATGGAGAACCTCGCGCCTGGGTGGATTCCCCCAGGAGAAAAAGCCCTGCGCACGGTGTGCTGCAGCACGCTGAAATTCGCAATCGCCACCAGCCCCCCCAGGATCACTCCTGCCGTCCAGAAGGGACTCATGGTGAAATAGGCCAGCCCCGAGAGCAGCAGGAGCACAAGCCAGTTCAGCTTTCGCAAAAGGCTCTGGAGGGTCTCCCATTCCATCCGCGGTCTCACGTCTCCTTATCCATCCGGTTCAGCTTTCGATACATGCGGTAAAGATTTCTGAATGCCGCTGCAATGCCGAAGCCCAGGAACACAAAAAAAAGGTACGGGGTCGTGCCGAACCGGTTGTCAAGCCAATGTCCCAGGATGGCTCCGATGCCCACCGAAAACGCCATCGTAAGACCTATCGTACTCAGGTATCCTAAGGTCTTCCAGAGCTTCCTGGTTTCTTTATCCATGGTGGACAATCAAGGCCTGTCGCCTTTAGCGGGCGACCTTGCGGGTCAGCGTTTTCGTCTACCACACGCATTTTGGAAAAGTCAACGAATTTTTGCTTTCCTCACAGAGGCGAAGCTCCTTTCCGCACACTGGATCGTTTTACGGATAGAGGCGTGATCGTGAGCCGCCGAGAGGAACCACGCCTCAAAGGCGGAAGGAGCCAGGTAGACCCCTTGTTCCAGCATCTCTGCGTAAAAGACCCGGAAGCTCTGCTGATCGCTTTTCTTTGCAGAGTCAAAATCCGTCACCTCTTCGCCGGTGAAAAACACGGTCCCCAGAGATCCGATCCAGTTGACCGTCACCTCCAATCCCAACGCCTTGGCAGCCTCCTGGAGACCTGTAAAAAGCATCCTGCCCTTTTCCTCAAGGCCCTGGTAGACCTTCCCTTTCTCAAGCTCCTTTAAGGTGGCCAACCCCGCCGCCATGGCAAGAGGATTGCCGGAGAGGGTCCCTGCCTGATAGACCTCGCCCTCGGGTGCCATGCTTTGCATGATCTCTTTTTTCCCGCCGTAAGCCCCCACCGGAAGGCCGCCGCCGATGATCTTGCCCAGACAGGTGAGGTCCGGCGTGATTCCGTACAACCCCTGGGCTCCGGCCGGACCCACCCTGAAGCCGGAGATCACTTCATCAAAAATGAGGAGTGACCCATAATGACTCGTCAGCTCACGGAGACCCCTGAGAAAATCCGGATCCGGCAGCACGACCCCCATGTTTCCTGGGATCGGCTCTAGGATGACCGCTGCGATCTGAGGGCCGTGTTGCTCCATCGCTTTAACCACCGGATCGAGCTTGTTGAAGGGCAGGGAAAGGGTGTGACCGGCCAGATCCTCCGGAACTCCCGGGCACCCAGGGATCGCGAAGGTCGCCACCCCTGAACCTGCAGACACCAGGAGACTGTCGACGTGCCCGTGATAACACCCCTCGAACTTGATGATCTTTTCCCTGCAGGTAAACCCCCGGGCCAGACGAATAGCGCTCATGGTCGCCTCTGTCCCCGAATTGACCATCCTCACCATCTCGATGGAAGGCACCATGGAGGTGATCTTTCGAGCCATTTCCACCTCCAGTTCCGTGGGCGCACCGTAGCTCGTTCCCTTTGGAATCCTTTGCTGCAGGGCTTGGACCACGCTGGGATGGCTGTGTCCCAGGATCATGGGACCCCAGGAGCAGACGTAGTCGATGTACCGCTTCCGGTCCACATCCCATAGGGAACATCCCTTTGCCCGGGCAATGAAAGGAGGATCCATGCCCACCGCCTTTCCGGCCCGCACAGGGCTGTTCACGCCGCCCGGGATGAGTTGTTTAGCCTTTTCAAAGAGAAGTTTCGATTTTGCTCCCATATCCGAGCTCCAAATGGCAGTCCGTTGTCAATGGTCCGTTGTCCGTTGGTTCATCAGTAACGAGTCACGAGTGAGAGGTCACGAGGAGTTCTTCCGTTTTTGTTGTCTCCTCACTTGTCACTTGTCACTAGAAATATTTCATACTCGTTTTCTTGAATTCCTTTTCGCTGAAAAGGAGCACATAATCGGCAATGCCCGCTTTCCCGGACATTTTCTTCGCGATCTCTTGGCACTCTTCCCGGTTGTCCCCGTGGATCATGGTGTAAAGATTATAGGGCCAGCCCTTGCAGGTCTTCCTTTGGTAACAGTGGGTCACGGCTCTGAACCTGGCCAGCGCCCTGCCGACTTCTTGGATCCGCTCCTCAGGCACCCTCCACGCCACCATGGCGTTCGAGCTGAAGCCGGCTTCCTGGTGCCGCAACGTGGCGCCAAAGCGCCGAAGGATTCCCCTTCTCTTCAAGGACTCCACCCTGTGAACAAATTCCTCTTCAGAAATCCCCGCTTTCTCAGCCAGAAGGGCAAATGGTCTGAGCTCCAGCGGCAAATCCCCCTGAATGAGTTGGATCACCTTCTTGTCCACGTCGTCGATCATGGAACTGGGATTATCCAAAGGGGGTTGGGCTGTCAAGGGTAAACTGACGGTGCAGGGACAAAGAGGCAAAGGGGAACAGGAAATCAAATTGGGCTTGCTAATTCCCAAAAAATCCTTTATGGTTGTGTGCCTTCCGTGCGGATGAACCCACCTATTCCTCCGCCGGATATCCTCGCAGCGGCGGAGATCTGATGGCAGGAATTCTTCCGGGATACGAAAAAATCGTCGAAGAAAGAATCAAGGAAGCCCTGGAAAGGGGAGAGTTTGACAACCTTCCCGGTAAAGGCAAACCTCTCGTCCTCGAAGACGACAGCCATGTCCCCGAGGAACTGCGGCTGGCTTACAAGCTCTTAAAAAACGCCGATTGTCTTCCCCCGGAACTTTTGGAAAAAAAAGAAATCCTTCAAATGGAGGACATGCTGGCCAAGATCCCGGATGAAAAGGAAAGGTACAAGCTCATCAAGAAAATCAATTTCAAGATCATGAAACTCAACGTGATGGGCAGGAAGTCCCCTCTCCTTGAAGAAAAGCAGATCTATTACAAGAAACTTGTTGACAAGCTCGCTGATAAATAGCTATCCCCTTTCGGTGCGCTTGTACCGGAGAAATCGCTCATGGACATGAAAAGGGACTACTACGAGGATGTCCAGTTCTTCAGCTCTGGAGTGACCCTCTTTTGGTTCCTCGTCCTCATGGCCTTTCTTGCCCTCTTTCCCTTCCTTTTTAAGAACTACTACGTCTATGTCGCCAACTACATGGCGATCAACGTGATCGTGGCCATAGGCCTCAACATGTTGGTCGGCTACACGGGACAGATCTCCCTAGGACATTCCGGCTTTTTTGCCATCGGCGCCTACGGCACCCTGGTGCTCATGTCCAAGGTCGGCTTGCCTTTTGTCATCGCCCTTCCGGCCGCTGCCCTCGCCACTGCCGTGTTCGGTTTTCTGATCGGCCTCCCGGCCCTTCGGCTGGAAGGCCCTTATCTTTCCATCGCCACCCTCGGATTCGGTCTCACCATCACCAGGGTGATCGGCCGGATTGAGTTTTTCGGAGGACGGCAAGGCCTCCACGCGCCGGAATTGACCATAGGGCCCTGGCATCTCAACACGGACAGGGACTTCTACTACCTCCTGATCACCCTGACGGTCATCCTGACGGTTGCAGCGCGCAACATCATCAAGACCAAGGTGGGACGGGCCTTTATTGCCATCCGGGATGCGGACATCGCCGCGGAAACCATGGGCGTCAACCTCATGTATTACAAGACCCTGGCCTTTGCCGTGAGCGCTTTCTACACGGGACTGGCGGGAGGCCTCTATGCCTTTGTGCTTCGATTCATCGAACCGGAGCTTTTCGGCCTTCTTATGTCGATCCTGTTCCTGGCCATGGTGGTGGTCGGAGGCCTGGGCTCCATCTTCGGCAGCATTGCCGGGGCCTGCCTCCTGTCCTGGCTGGATCTGGAGCTTCGCAATATCTTGAGCATCCCCTATGTGGGACTTTGGCTTGAAGCCCTTTCCAAAAGCTATTTCTCCATCACCGGGGTTTCCAACATCCAGTTTATCCTTTATGGTTTGATCATGGTGCTGATCATGCTCTTTGAGCCCTTGGGGCTGTATGGGTTCTGGATCCGAACGAAGATCTATTGGCGAACCTGGCCGTTTTAACGGTGCAGGGTCAACGGTGCACGGTACACGGCCAGAGACCAGGTAGAAAAAAGTAATGCTGGAACCAGGGAACATTGATGAACTCTTAAAAAGTCAAAAAACGCCTTTTTATGTCATTCCCGCGAAGGCGGGAATCCAGTCTTTCGAAAGTCTTCTGGACTCCCGTTGGAGTTTATCCGCCTCCGGCGGGCGGGAGTGACGCCCTCAGGCACTTTTTACGATTTCATCAACATTGGAGTGCCGGTCAAAAGAGATTGCGTGGCCTTAATGCGATTTTATAGTCCGTGCACCATGCACCGTATGCCGTGTACCTTTTATGCTCTAGGCACTTCTTCCTATGCTTGATTTCTTACAAATGATAGCCAGTGGAATCGCGGTGGGGAGTTCCTATGCTCTCATGGGCCTTGCCATGGTGATCATTTATAAGACCTCTGAGGTGGTCAACTTCGCTCAAGGGGAAATGGCCCTGATCTCGATTTTTATGACCTACATGGTGCTCGAATTTTACGGTTTCCCCTTCTACATCGCCTTTCCGGGGGCCCTTGTATTTTCGGTCCTGCTCGGCTTTGTCCTTGAATTCGCCGTGCTGCGGAGAGCCAAGGAGCCCAATGTCCTCGGAATGATCATCATTACCATCGGCCTCGAAATGATTCTTATGGGAATTGTGTCGTGGAAGTTCGGCGCAGATCCCAAAACCATGCCTTTCCCCATCGGCCCCTATGAGAGCGTGACCCTCGGCGGCATTTTTATCAGTTCCCTCGAGGCGCTGACCTTTTTCGTCGCTCTCATCGTCATGATCATCCTTTTCCTTTTCCTGAGATACTCCAAGCTCGGGATTGCCATGAAAGCCACACAGCAGAATCCCACGGCTGCAAGGCTCATGGGGATTCGGACCAACCGCATCCTGATGTTCACCTGGGGTATCTCCTCCCTGGTCGGTTGCGTCGCAGGACTGCTCATCGCCCCAACGACGATGCAGCCTTACATGATGTGGGACCCCATGCTCAAGGGATTTGCCGCAGCTGTCCTGGGCGGCATGACCTCTTTGCCGGGCGCGGTTTTTGGAGCGTATGCGGTGGGCATTATCGAAAACCTTTTCGGCGGATATGTATCCATCGAATTCAAATCCGTGGTGGCCTTTGCCATTATTGTGCTCGTCTTATGCTTTAGACCGAGCGGACTCTTCGCTCGCCACTATGTGAAGAAGGTATGATGTTTTCGCAAAAAGTCAGCCAGGCCGTCACCCCGGCGAAAGCCGGGGTCCAGAAGTGCTCAGCACTCCTGGATTCCCGCCTCCGCGGGAATGACACAAAGAGGGGTTTTCTAACTTATTACGAATTCATCCAGGTATAGGGTTAGGAAACAGGGAATCTCCGTTAACCGAGAGAAAGGAGCATGGTATGAAAAAGAGACATTTGGGGATTTTGCTCGCGATTGGCTTTTTTGTTTTTGGTCTTTCCCTCACGGCCGTGGCCGAGGAAGGGGTGACGGACACCACGATTCGTATCGGCCAATGGGGGCCCCAGACAGGCCCTGCCGCTCCCTGGGGGGCTGTGGCCCGTGGAACTGGAGTCCTCTTTCAAATGATCAATGACGAAGGGGGAATCCACGGCCGCAAGATTGAATATCATATGTTTGATGACGGCTATAACCCGGCCAAGACCAAAGCCGGGGTCAAAGAACTCCAGGAAGGCAAAGGCATGTTCGGCTGGGCATCAGGCGTGGGAACCGCCTGCGGGCTCGCGGTCAAGGATTATCTGATGGAAAGGAAAATCCCCTGGGTAGGGCCCGCAGCAGGATCACTCAACTGGATCTCCCCGCCCCAGAAATACCTCTTTGCCGTCTATCCTCTCTACTACACAGAGGCGCAAATCCTCACCCGTTATGCCGTGAAAGACATGGGCAAAAAGAAAATCGCCATTGCTTACCAGAATGACGATTACGGCAAGAACGGCGTTCAAGGAGCCGAGAAAGAGCTGGCCAAACATGGGATGAAGCTGGTCGCCCAGGTGCCTGTGGAACAGGCTGACACGGACATGAAGCCACTGGTCATGGAATTCAAGAAAGTGGATGCCGATGTCGTGCTCCTGTGGGTGACTCCAACCCACGCGGTTCGAATTGTGGGAACGGCTGCCGCCATGCAGTTCAAACCCCAGTGGATGAGCACCAGCACCTGCTCGGACTTTCCTCTCATGATGAATATCAGCAAGGGCCTGTGGAAGGATACCATTGTGGCGTATTTCGGCGATGTGCCGGAATCCACGGCTCCTCTGATGGTGAAATATAAAAAGGCTTTTGAAAAATTTGCAGCCAAGGACGAGCGCTGGGGCGTCTTCTTTTACGCAGGCATCGGTTTTGTGGAGCCCATGGTGGAAGGGCTTAAGAGGGCCGGCAGAGACCTCACCCGCGAGCGCTTCGTGAAAGAGATGGAAGGCATCAGGAATTTCAAAGGCATCTTCGGCCGAATCGATTACTCTCCTTTTGAGCCGAGCGATGTCTACTCCAGGCAGGGACAGAAGGAGGTATTCCTGGCCCAGTGTCTCGAGGACGGGAAGTCCAAGATCCTGACCGACTGGATGGAACCTTAGGGCAATTTCGAAATCCGAAGTACGAAATTCGAAATGGTTCGACATGCTCACCACCCTGAGCCACGTCGAAGGGCAATGCCTAATGGCCGAAATTCGAATGCCCAAACATGACGGCTTCGTAAAAAGTCCATCTGCGGCGTTGCGCTTCATCCTTCGTCATTGCGGCGTACTTCTATGTACGCCTCATTCCTCAGGATTCGCGCGCCTTGCATCTGGAGCTTTTTACTGTGCCGTCGGTTTTGACGACTTTTTACGAAGTCATCAAACATGACGGCTTCGTAAAAAGTCTTGCAAGTCGTCACCCCGGCGCAAGCCGGGGTCCAGAACTCCTTGGTTTTTCTGGATTCCGGCTTCCGCCGGAATGACGGAAAACAGCTTTTTTTGACTTTTTACGGGTTCGTCAAACATGAAAGATTAGGTCTTTGTCATTCGATATTTGAATTTGCAATTTGTTTCGGATTTCGGGTTTTGAATTTCGGATTTTGATTCGCCCATCCGTTAATCGTATGCATCATGAGAGGGAGGGGGTGCTCCCCTCCCAAATTCACTGCGAGTATCTATGACTTTCTTCAAGGTTGAAAAGCTGTCCATTTCCTTCGGTGGCATTGAAGCCCTGGCGGACATTTCTTTTGAAGTGAAGCAGGGTGAAATTTACGCCATCATTGGTCCCAATGGGGCCGGCAAGACCACCCTGTTCAACTGCATCAACGGCATCTACCGTCCCAGCCGGGGAACCATTGTTTTCAAGGACACGGAAATCCAGGGAAAGCGCCCCGACCAGGTCGCCAAGCTCCGCATCGCGCGCACCTTTCAGAACATCGAGCTCTTCAGCCACATGAGCACCATGGAAAACCTGATGCTCGGCCGCCACAATTTCATGAGGACCGGCCTTTTTCGCGGCGCCTTTCTCTGGGGAAAAAGATCTTTTGCCGGTAAAGAAGAAGTCGCCCATCGGCGCAAGGTGGAGGAAATCATTGACCTCCTCGACCTTCAGTCCGTGAGAAACAAGTTCGTCGGCGCCCTTCCCTACGGGATCCAGAAACAGGTGGAGTTGGGAAGAGCGCTGGCCCTTGAACCGGAGCTCCTGCTGCTGGATGAGCCTTGCGCGGGCATGAACTCCGAAGAAAAACAGGACATGATTTTCTGGATCAAGGACATCCAGGACACCCTCGGCGTCACGATCCTGCTCATTGAGCACGACATGAAGATGGTGATGGACATCTCGGAGCGCATCCTGGTCATCAATTTCGGGAGGATCATTACCGAAGGCCCTCCCGAGGCGGTGCAGAAAAACCCTGAAGTCCTGAAAGCCTATCTGGGAGAAGAGGATGGAATCCGGGGCGTTGCTTGAAATAAGGAACATTGAGACCTACTACGGGCTGATCTATGCCATCCGGGGGACTTCCCTCTCTGTGGAGGTGGGAACGATCACCGCGATCCTCGGAAACAACGGCGCCGGCAAATCCACCATTCTCAAGACCGTCATGGGCCTTATCGAGGACCAGCCGGACAAAGGCACGATCGAGTTCATGGGAAGGCGCATTGACGGCGAAGATACGGAGAGAATCGTGCGCATGGGCATTTCCTATGTCCCTGAGGGTCGGGAAGTCTTCGAGGAACTCACGACCAGGGAAAACCTCCTCATGGGCGCCTATCTCAGGAAAGACCGCGCGGCCGTAAAAACTGATTTTGACCAGATTTACCGGCACTTCCCGGTGCTCAAGGCCAGGGAAAACCAGTGGGCCGGCACCCTTTCCGGAGGGGAGCAGCAGATGCTCAG
>Ga0101944_10001870_pt1 | contig 15300 bp, 6 predicted proteins | sample DewCreD2012metaG_FD_75245 | JGI IMG/M metagenome (GOLD analysis project Ga0101944, IMG submission 75245) | Hot spring sediment bacterial and archeal communities from British Columbia, Canada, to study Microbial Dark Matter (Phase II) - Dewar... ...
AAGCTCTGGCCGCCGAGGTAGGTGGGCGCGGTCCGCGTGTAGCGGAAGCGGACGGCTGGCAGCCTGCCCAGCGGCCCGCGCTGTCGCGCCCTGGCGCCCCCGACGCTCAACTGGCTCAGGAAGCTGCTGAGGTAGCAGTAGGCGAACTGGTCGTCGCGCTCGCGGAAGAGGGCGCCGAAGCGTGAGGTCCGAACGTCCGTGGGGCTGCCCATCTCGACGGTGAGGATGAAGTCCTGGAACTCCCCTCGGATGAAGATTGTGGCGGGATCGGGGCCACGCCCCTGGCCCACGAGGCGGCCCGCGGCGACGCTCCAACCCCCGTCCCCGACCTCCCAACGCTCGAGCTTTGGACCGTCGAAGGCATCGGCGAAGAGGGGCTTGCCGGCGACCTTGAGCCAGGCGGCCAGGCGGGCCACATCGGCGTGCGCGGGGTCGAGCGTCTGGGCCGACGCGAGAAGCTCGGCGCCCCGGGCGAAGTCGGCGGCCCGACATGCTGCGACGGCCTGGCCGAGGAGGACGCGGAGGGCCCTGTCGAGGTGGTGGCGCGCGGCGGGGTCGTCGGGCCGGAGGGCGCGGGCGGCCTCGAAGGCCTGGCGGACAGCCTTGTAGTCCCCGGCCTCGAACTTTTCCCTTGCCACTGACAGGAGCTTCTCAAAGGACGGGAGGGCGGCGAGCTCGATGACGGCAAGGGTGTCGGCGGACTCGGCGCCGGCGGCCTTTGCCGCGGCAAGCTCTTTTCGGGCGAGCGCGATGTCTGGCGTGCTGTCGAAGGCGGCGAAGAGTGCGAGCATCAGGTGGGTGTCGCCCGCCTTGGGGTCCAGGCCCGCTCGCGCCAGCATCAGCAGGTCGGCGGGGTCAAGGGCGGCCAGCTTTAGAGCGGTCTCGCCGCCGCCGAGGGCGAGTTGGAGGGAGTCGCCGCGCACCCCTGCGATGAGCGCGGTCATGTCCTTGCCTGGGATGCGGAACGGCTTGCCCTTGAGGGCCGCGGCCCCGTCGGCCACCGCCTTCCCGAAGCGACCGAGAAGCTCCGCCGCACGCGCGATGGGCTGGAGCTCCCTGCGGGCATCGGCTGTCCTGGCCTCTTCGAGAGCGGTCTGGGCAATGGCTGCAGCGGGCGCATAGGCCCGCTTCGCCCACAGGGGCTTAAGCTTCAGGAGGAGTTCCTCGGCCTTGCTCGGCCCCCGCGGGACGGCCGGCGGCGGTTCAGGGCGGGGCGTCTTCTCGGGGGGCCACCGCTTGGGCCAGTGAACGAGCGCCTTAGGGTCGGGCGGCGGCTCGAGCTTGGGACGGGTCTTGGGCTCGGGCTCCGCCTTGGCCTTGGGCGGCTGCTCGGTCTTGGAGGCGGGGGCCTTCTGCCGAACCATGGCCTCGACCTGGCTGCGGAGGTCCGCGATGTCGCTGCGATGGTCGGCGTAGAGCTTGGTGTCGCGGAACTCCTTGTCCAGCTTGTCGAGCAGGTCTTTGGCTGGCCCCCATTGGTCCTTCGCGGCGCGGAGGGATGCCTGGGCAAAGAGCTCGGCGGCCCGCTGGTCGCGGTTCTCCACCGGCGGCGGGGGCGGCGGGGGGGCCTGGGCGCGCGGCGTCTCGCGCGAGCGCCACGGGGCGACGAGCAGCGCTATGACAATGAGCGCGATGGCAGTGAGGGCCGCCGCGCCAGGCAAGGCGTAGCGGCGCCACGCCCCCGCGTCCCAGACGGCGGTGCGGCGGCGGGCGGGACGCACTCCGTGGATCACGGCATTTCGGAGGGCGGCGCGCAACTCGCCCACGCTCTTGAAGCGCTCGTCGGGCTCGGGGGCCAAAGCCCGGTTGACAACGTCGTCCACGGCGGGCGGCACGCCGTCGCCGAGCTCGCTGGGCGGCTTGAACTGGCCGACTGGCAACTCGCCCGTGAGCATCTCGTAGAACACCACCCCCAGCGAGTAGATGTCCGAGCGATGGTCCACTGAGGCCACGTCGCGCATCTGCTCGGGGGACATGTAGTGGGCGGTGCCCATGCGGGTCATAGCCATTGTGAGGCGTGGGGCGCCGGCCCCTTCGCCGCTCACCAGGCGGGCGATGCCGAAGTCGGTGATCTTCGGCTCGCCCTTGCTGGTCATGAGGATGTTCTCGGGCTTGATGTCGCGGTGCAGGATGCCCCTGGCGTGGGCGTATTCCAGTCCGGCGGCGATCTGGTCGAAGAGGGAATAAGCCTCGGCGAAGGCCATGCGCCCGCCTCTTTGGAGGCGTGCACGAAGGCTCTCGCCGTCAATGAACTCCATGACAAAGAAATACGTCTCGCCGTCCACCCCCTCGTCCAGGATGCTCACAACGTTGGGGTGTGAGAGCTGGGCGAGCGCGGCAGCCTCACGCTTGAAGCGTTCGACGAACTGCTGCTGCCGCGCCAGATGGGGGGCGAGGACCTTGAGGGCCACGGCGCGACCCAGCGAGAGCTGCGTGGCCCGGTAGACGGCGGCCATCCCCCCGCGCCCGATGAGCTCATCCACCCGGCAGCCGCCGAGCAGGTCGCCGGGCTTGAGCTTCAGGCGCGGAGCCTTCGTGAGGTCCACCACGGCGCCGCAATGGTAGCACTTGCCCTGCTTCGCCGTCGTGTCGTCGGGGACGCTGAGCACCCAGCCGCACTTGGGGCATCGCATCCGCATCAGGCGGCTTCCAGACAAAGGCTGCGAGACACACGTTGCGACTCTACGAAGATGCTAGCGCGTGCGGGGTGGGGAAGTCAAGCGGCCCGCGGCGATTCTCGCCACGGGGGCCCCTACCACAGCCCGACTGCCTTCCTAGTCTCCATCGTCCTCGTCGTCCTCCTCGCCGTCGAGGCTCTGCCCTTGTCTCGCCAGGGCTCGAGGACGAGGGCGACAACAACGACGAGGACGGCGACGCCGACGGCGCCACGATCAGCCTTGCCAGGCGCAGGACACGCCGACGCGCCCCCAGCTTCGGTAGTTCCTTGTGGAGAGCGGCGCCTGCATGCCACCCTCACCCCCGGCTTGAGCGTCCAAGAGAGTGAAGGAGTTCGTACTGCGGGCCTTGGCCCGTACGCTCCGGACGCGGCCTGAAGGCCCCACTACGAACGAGTTCTCCGCTTCGCGCGGGTGCGCCCGCGAGCGCTGCATGAATCATGGCCAAGGTAGTAGTTTCACCATCGGCGCTCATATGCTGTGCTGGGTATGTACGCGTGCACTCGGGGGTCGGTCCAGAGACCATGCGAGAGCCTTTTGGAGTGTGGGGCGAAGCGCCGCTTTGGATGGGGAGGCGTTTCGGCGGTGAACCCAAAGCGGCGCTCCGCGCCGCACTCCGAAAGGCTGACGCCCATCATCAACACGGCGTCCCGCGCCATGCGACAGCCCCCTCGACAGAGGACCAACTTGTGAAGCGGAGGCCACTGATCCCCTGTTCTCTAGGAGCGCGCCCAGTTCACAAGTGTCTGCTGGGCAGAAGCTTAGGGAGCGTGCCAAGAATTGGCACAGAGGGTCAAATCCTTGCGCACACATTGACCCTCTGTCCGGTGTCGGCGTCGGGGATGGCCGAGGTAGCTCCAGTTTCGGTGGCCGCGGCGTTGCGCCCCGTTGGGAACCAGGGCGTGTCGAAGAGCGAAACTGGGGTGGCGTCGGCAGTAGACGCCCTTGACGTCCCGGCGCGCCCGGGGTATGATCCCGCGATGACGCATCGGTTTCCGCCAACAATCCTGGGCGAGCGGGGATGAGCGGGAGAGCACGGCATCCCAGAAAGCTGGTGCACGCCGGCAGCTTTCGCGTGCTGGAGAGCGCCCTGTGGCGCGAGCTGGGCGAGGTCCGCGCCGCCGAGCCCCTGGCGCCGATCGTCGTAGCTGTGCCCACGAACCTGCTCCGTCGCCACCTGACCGCCGAGGCCGCCGAGCAGGGCGGATGCATCAACGTCCACTTCCTCACCCTTCTCGACCTGGCCCGCGCACTGGGTGGGCCGGTCCTGGCCCGCGCCGGCCGCTCGCCGCTGCCGTCCTTGGGCGGCGAGTTGCTCATCCGCAGCCTGTGCCGCGCGATGCCCAGCGGGTACTTCAGCGCCATCACCGACCGCCCGGGCTTCCACAAGGCCGCACTCGCCACAATAGAGGACTTCAAGGAAGCGGCCCACGCGCCGGCCGACCTGGAGCGCTGCCTGAACGCACCCCAGTCGCGCCGAAGCCCTCTGCTGCCGAAGCTGCGGGACTTTGCGGGCATCTGGAGCGCCTATGAGGCGCGCCTGGCCGAGCTCCGCCTGCACGACCAGGCCGACCTGATGGCCGCAGCAGCAGCGGGCGCCCCCGAAGACCGGTGGCTCGCCCGGGCGCCAGCGCTCTTCATCTATGGCTTCTACGACCTCAACGAGCTCCAGCGCCGCCTTTTGGCCGCGTGCGCTGAGGGCCGGCGGGCCGCGGCGTTCTTCCCGGGCGACCCAGAGGCCGAGGCATTCCGCTACGCCCGCCCCACCTTCGAGTGGTTCGTCGCCCAAGGTTTCAAGCCGGAGGCCGAGCCTCAGCCCCGCCCCTCCGACGCCCTGGACGCCTTCCGACGCAACCTCTTCGAACCAGGCTTGCGAAGTCCCGCGGACCTCGTAAGTCACGCCCAGCAGCGGGTGCGCATCGTGAGCGCGCCCGACGAGGCGCGGGAGGTCCGAGCCATCCTGCGTGCCGCTGCGGCCGCGGCGCGCGAGGGCACGCCCCTGCCCCGCGTGGGCGTGCTCCTGCGCCAGACAAGCGACTACGCGCCCCTCTTTGCCGAGGAGTGTGCCGCCGGTGGCCTGGAAGCCTACCACCACCCGCTGCCTCCCCTCTCGACCACACGGGCCGGCCGCAGCTTCCTCATGCTCCTCCGGCTGATCGGCAGCGACCTCTCGCGCCTGGAGGTTATGGACTTCATCACATATGCCGACCTCCAATGCGAGGGCACCCCGCCAACGGCGGACTGGGACCTCTTGTCGCGGCGCGCGGGGATCGTCCGCGAGCGCGAGGAGTGGGCCACGCGCCTCAAGGCACTGCGGAAGCGTTTCACTGAGCACAGCGGTGACGACGACTACGATGAAGACGACGAGGCAGAGACCCCGGCGCGCAAGGCCGAGCTGCGCGAGGCCCTGGACAGCCTTGAGAGGTTCCTGGGTGATTTCTTCCCGGCGCTGGAGGCCGTGCCGAAGCAGGGCGCGTGGGTCGCCGTCGTGGAGTCGGTGCTGGCGGTCTTTCGCCGCTTCGTGCGCCAGAGCTGCGAGCGCGAGGCCGTGGCCGAGGCCGTGGCCTCCCTTGCCTCGCTTGATGCCACGGGCGAGACGGCCGACGTGCCCACGCTGGCCCGCCTTGCGCGCGAAGCCCTGGAGAGCAAGCGCCCGAAGCCGCCGCCATTTGGCTCACGCGGGCCGGTAGTGGTGGACCTGATGGAGGGCCGCGGGCTGCCCTTCGATGTCGTGTGCGTGCCAGGGCTTGCGGAGAATGGTTTTCCTGCGCTCCCCACGCCCGACCCGCTGCTTTCGGACCGCGAGCGGGAGGAGCTGGCGAAGGCCGGGCTGCGGCTGCCGCGCAAGAGCCTGCGTGCCGAGGAGGAGCGGCTGCTCTTCCGTCTGGCAGCCGGCTCGGCCACCAAGGCGCTCCTCCTCTCCTACCCACGGCTGGAGGCAGTCTCGGACCGCGAGCGGGCGCCGTCGCACTTCCTCCTCCGCGCCGTCGAAGCCCTCACGGGCCGACGGTGCGACTACGCGGGGCTGGCGGGCTTCCCCGGCCACGAGGCCATCGCGGCTACGGCCTTTGCCCCCGCCGACCCCCAGGCCGCCTGGTGCGAGGCCGAGTATGACCTCTCGGCCGCCCTGGCGGCGCTGAGGGCGAAGAACGGCGCGGAGCTGGCCTACCTCGCCGCCCTGGCGCCAACCTTTGCCTCGGCCTGGCGCGCCGAGGAGAGCCGCTGGGGGACCAGCCGTTTCACACGATATGACGGCCAGATCACCAGCCGGGCCGCCCTGGATGCCCTCCTGGAACAGCTCGGGCGCCAGCCGTGGCGCATGCGCCCAACCACGATGGAGGAGTACGCTGCCTGCCCCTTCAAGTACTTCTTGCGGCGCATCCTGGCCATAGAGCTTCCCGAGGAGCCCGAAGCCGTCCGCCGCCTCTCGCTGCTCGACAGAGGCACCATCACCCACCGCATCCTGCACCGTTTCATGAGACAGGCCCGCGATAGCCAACAACTCCCGCTGGACGCCGCGGCCGAGCAGAGGATGCTCGATGTCGCGCGCGAGGAGTTCGCAGGCTTCGAGACGCTCGGGCTGATCGGCCTGCGGGCGCTGTGGGAACTCGACCGCGCGGCGCTGGAGCTGGACCTCCGCCGCTTCGTCCACAAGGAGATAAACGAGAGGGACTTTCTCCCGGCGTACTTCGAGGTGGGGTTTGGCACTCCACCACGCGCGGCCAGCGCCGAGCCGAGGAGCGGCCAGGGCCTCGTCCTCGACCTCAGGGAGGCGGGTAAGGTGGAGATCATAGGGCGGATAGACCGCATTGACCTCAGCCCCGACCGCAAGCTAGGCCGGGTAGTGGACTACAAGACTGGCAAGAGGAAGGTCAAGGCCGATGCCCTCCAGGGCGGCACGGCGCTCCAACTGCCCCTCTACCTCAAGGCCGCCGAGATGCTCCTGCCCGGGGTGGAGGTGCAGGCCGCAATCTATCGCTTTGTCACCGCGCGCGGCGGCTATGGTGAGGTGAGCTTCTCACGCCAGGCATTGGCCGAGCGCCAGGAGGAGCTGACCCAGGTCATTGTCACCATCCTCGATGGGATTCGCCAGGGGCGCTTTTTTGCGGGCGTGGTAGACCCCAACGACTGCAAGCGCTGCGACTACTCGGGCATCTGCGGCACCTTTGCAGCAGCCGCAGCGGAGCGAAAAAAGGACGATGCCGCCGCCAGGGCCTACATCGAGATGCGGGAGGTCAAGTGAACGAGAAGCCCTGCGTTGACGAGCAAGCCCGCGGGCGGGTGAGGGAGGACCTGGGGACGAGTCTCGCCGTCGAGGCCGCGGCCGGCGCGGGCAAGACGACTGAGCTCGTCACCCGCCTCCTCAACCTGGTGCGCAGCGGCAAGGCCCGCCTGAGCCGCATCGTAGCCGTGACCTTCACCGAAAGGGCCGCCGCCGAGCTCAGGATGCGCGTCCGAGAGGAGATTGAGCAGGCCCTCGATGGCGACCTCGACGATGCCGCCCGCGAGCGCTTCCGCCAGGCCCTGGAGGACCTCGGCCACGCGCCCATCGGCACCATCCACTCGTTCTGCGCCGCACTCCTCCACGAGCGGCCGGTCGAGGCCGGCGTGGACCCCCAGTTCCAGGTGCTGGACGAGCTGGCGGCCTCGCTGCTCCGCGAGCGGGTGTGGAGCGAATGGCTCGACGACGAGCTTGCGCGGGGCAACCCCGCCCTCATCCGCGCAATCGCCCACGGCATCAGCCTCGAGGACCAGGGAAGCGCCAACTCCATCTACCAGCTTGCGCAGCGGATGCTGGGCTGCCGCGACCTCATCGAGGGCCGGCCGAAGGCGCCCCCGGCCCCGGACCCTGACGCATTCCTTGCCTATGCCCGCCCCAAACTCGCTGCCCTAGTCACCATGCTCGACGACAACTGCGACCTGGCCTACGACCGCGCAGCAACGTTTCGCAACCAGATGGAGGACGCCCGCCGCACCGCCGTCCTATGCGAGGGCCTCGATGCCCTCCAGCGCGAGGCCGCAATCTTTCAGCTCAACCTCCGCCGCAGCTTCCCGGGCAAAGACCACTGGCGGCGCAAAGAAAGCCACACCCAGGCAAAGGCGATTTTCGAAGAGCTAAAGGCGAGACACGATCGCTTCCGGTCTGAGGTCGGCGCCGCCGTCGCCACAGGCGTCGCCGAGGCGCTCACCGGCTACCTCGACGCCTTCCGAAAGGCCAAGGATGAGGAAGGGGCGCTCGACTTCGACGACCTCCTGCTGCTGACCCGCAACATGCTCCGCGACAACCGGGCCGCGCGCGACCACTTCAAGGCCACCTACGACTTCATCCTCGTGGATGAGTTCCAGGACACCGACCCGCTCCAGGTGGAGATAGCCTTCTTCCTGGCCGAGCGGCCCGACCGCCACGCCGCCTCCTGGGACCAGGCCGAGCTTGCGCCAGGCAAGCTCTTCATCGTCGGCGACCCCAAGCAGAGCATCTACCGCTTCCGGCGCGCCGACATCGAGATATACGAAAAGGCCAAGCAACGCCTCAAGGCACAGGGCGACGAGGTCACGCTCTCGCAGAGCTTCCGCCCAGTGCCTGGCATCGCGGAGGCGGTGAACGCCATCTTCGAGCCGATCATCGAGCCGCCCGACGACGGCGGGCGCTACCAACCGAGCTACGTGCCCCTTCACCCCTATCGGGAAGCCGCCTCCGAGCGCCCAGCCGTCCTTCTGCTCTATCCGCCACCAGGCCACGAAGAGGCGCTCAGCAAGCTGGACACCGCGCGCCAGCTCGAGGCCCGCTGCGTCGCCGCACTCATCTCCCGCATCGTCAAGACCGAACACTGGGAGGTCTGGGACAAGCGGGAGAAACACCTCCGCCCGGCCAGATACGGCGACATTGCCATCCTCGCCGAGAGGTTCACACACTCGGACGCCTATCTTGAGGCGCTCGAGGAGGCCGGCGTGCCCCTCCGCGTCGTCGGCGGAAGGCACTTCTACGTCTCTCACGAGGTCCACAGCCTCGTCTCGGTCCTCAAGGCGCTCGACAACCCCCATGACCGCGCGGCACTCGTCGCCGCCCTGCGCGGCCCATTCTTCGGCGTCTCCGACGACGAACTCCTCCTCACCAAGCACCACCAGGGCACGCTAAGCTACCTTGCCCCGCCAACTGGCACTGGGCAATCGGCAATAGGCGATGCGATGGCGTTGCTCAGCGAGTTCCACGCGCGGCGCAACGCTGAGCCGCTCTCGCTCCTCCTCCAGCGCCTCTACGAGCGGACGAAGGCCCTCGAGCTCTTCCTCCTGCGGCCGCGCGGCGAGCAGCGGGTGGCCAACCTCCTGAAGGTGGTGGACCAGGCCCGCGCCCTGGAGGCCACCCAGCGCGTGAGCTTCCGAGGCTTCGTCCGCTGGCTCGACCGCCTGCGCACGACCGCCGCCCGCGAGACCGAATCCCCCTCCGCCGAAGCCGGCGACAACGTCGTCCAATTCCTCTCCATCCACGGCGCCAAGGGGCTCGAGTTCCCCATCGTCTTCGTCGCCGACATGACCAAGAGACAGGAGCCGCAGGCCAGATTCGTCGTCTTCCGCGACCGCGCGCCCGCCGACGGCCAGTTCGCATTCTACCTCGGCGAGAAAGACGACGGTTTTGCGACGCCGAACTGGCCGGCCGGCGACCACGAGGCCCGCCGCGAAAGGGCTGAGGACGCCCGCCTCTTCTATGTGGCTGCCACCCGCGCCCGCGACTACCTCATCCTGCTGCCAGGCTGGGGGGGCGGCGATGCCGGCCTCGCGCGCTTCCTCGGCGAGGACGCCCGGCCCGAAAACCCCGCGTGGGACACGCAGAGGCCGTGCGGCCTCGTCTACGACACCAGCGCCCTCGCCATCAGCAACAGAGCCGCCCAGCCGTTCCGCATCAAGCTGCCCGACCCCGCCACGCTCCCCCGGGCAGCCCAGGAGCGTTTGGCGGCGCGCGCCCAATGGCACCAGGCCACAGGCCAGACCCTCGCCGACGCCAATAGAGGTCCCACGGTCGTCGTCCCATCGCGCCTCGGTCACGGGCTAGAGCCCATGCCCATGGACGGCGAAGAGGCCGCGGGCAGCGACCTGGGGCGCCAGATCGGCTCCATAGTCCACCACTGCCTCAGCCGGGCGGGGCTGGAGGACGCCGCACGCCTCCACGCCATGCTCAACGCTGAGGCGCGCAGGATGGGCGTGCCGCCCGCGGGCGTAGAGGAGGCCCGCCGCCTGCTCCAGGCCGCGCTTGACTCCCCGCTGCTGCGGAGGGCCGAGGCCGCCTCCGCCTGCTACCACGAGGTGCCATTCTCGCTCAAGGTGGGCGGTGTGGTGCTGGCCGGGGTGATGGACATGCTGTTCGTGGAGCCCGACGGGGCGGTCGTGGTGGACTGGAAGACCGATGCGGTGAGTGACGAGGCCGAGGTCGCCCGCCGAGCCGACGCCTACAGGCCCCAGATGGTGGCCTATGCGCTGGGCGCGCAAATGACCCTTTGCAAGCCGGTGAAGGAAGTGGTATTATCCTTCCTGTCGTCGGGCCGGGAGTGGCGGATTCAGGTGACTGATGCGCTGCTGCGCGAGGCCGCAAGCCGCGTGGCGTCTGACCAATAGGGGCGGGACATGGACCGCGTGCGCATTGCCCAGTTCTCGGACCTGCATCTCGGCGTTGGCCTCGGCGGCGGCAAGCTCGCCCTCCCCCCCACCAAGGTGGAGATTCGGCGGAGAGAGCAGCACGCCTGCCTGGCCGGGTTTGCCAACCACGTGCGTGCGGCCCGGCCGGCCGCCGTGCTGATCCCCGGCGACCTCTTCGACAGCGCGGAGCCGAGCGTTGACGACCTCAACTTCGCAATCAGCACCGTCAACGCAATGGCGCCCGTCCCCGTCTTCATCGCCCCGGGAAACCACGACGGCTACTCCCCATCAAGCTGCTACAACACCCACAGCGCGCTCTATCAGAGCCGCGGCAGCGGCCCGAAGTGGGGCAGCCACGTCCGCATCTTCACCGCCGAGCGCTTCGAGACCATGCCCGTCCCTGGCCACCCAGCCATCACGGTGACTGGGGCAGCCTTCCACCGCCACACCACGGCATCACGCGGCCCGCTGGCCGACCTGTCGCGCGCGCCCGCCAACGGCATCCGCATCTTACTCTTCCACGGCGCGCTCCAGACCTATCCCTGGCCGGGGCCAAACAAGGAAGTACTGCCCTTCACCACGGCCGACCTGGAGCGAGCGGGCTACACCTATGCCGCCGTAGGCCACTACCACCACGGTGGGCCCATCGTGGGCGACCGCGGCCGCCTCCTGGGCGCCTACGCCGGCGCGCCTTTCGCAGCCTCCCTCACCGACGAAGCGGCCGGCACCTGGCTCGAGATCGAGCTCGGCCCCGACGCCGCCCCCAATGAGGGCGCCCTTCACTGGCACCGCGCCGACGAGCGCTCCATCCACCGCATCGAGCTCGACGTCACCGGGCTGACCGACACGACGGCCCTCAGCCAGCGCCTCGACGCGGCGCTCACCGCGCACCGGGCCACGCCGCGCGACATCGTCTGGCTCGTCCTCCGCGGCCGCCTGGCGCGCGGCCTGGCCTTCGACCCCCAGCCAGCCCTCGCCGAGCGATTCTTTCACGCCGGCGTGGATGACTCGGCTGTAGAACCCGACTACGACGTGGACTTCAGCAGCGAACTGCCTCCCGAACCACAACTGGCCGCCACAAGCGAAGAGGTCTTTCGCTGGAAGATGCTCAAGCTCTACCGGGAGGCCCAGGACGACGACGAGCGCGCCGCCATCCGCGAGGCCCTCTACTACGGCCTCGATGCGCTGGCAGGCAACGAGATACACCTGCGATGATCGAGCTCCGCGAGCTTTGGATTGACGGCTTCGGCTGCCTGCGCACGCCCAGGGAGCCGGTCCGCTTCGAGCGCCGCCGCATCAACCTCTTCCTCGACGACAACGAGGCCGGCAAGACCACCCTTCAGATGGCCCTCCTCGCTTCCATCTTCGGCCTCGAGGACGACAGGCGCCGCCTCGGCACCAGCCTCCGCCCACACGCAGCCCACTGGCAGCCCCTCGCAGGCCCCCCATTCGGCACCAGGCTGCGCATCCACGACGGCAGCCGCCTTGTGGAATTGCGCTGGAACTTTGCCAACGGCGAGCTCCAGGCCCTGGACCTGGGCACCAACAAGCTCATCACCGACGAGCTCTGCCCGGGCGCGGACCCATCGGTCCTCGGCCAGAGCCTCCTGGGCATGTCAGTCCAGGAATTCGTCAAGACCTGCTTCGTCCGCCACGACGCCCTGGCCGCCGTCAGCAACATCGAGGGCCTCAGCGCACTAGTCCAGCGCGCAGCCGACACCCAGGCCGGCACCAGCACCGTCGCGGCCGCTCAGGAAAGGCTCCGCAGCCTCCTGCGAAACTACCGCGGCGTCATGCTCAAGGGCGGCGGCCTCATCGAGAACGAGATACGCCGTCTCGAAGATGAGGTCAATAACCTCCGAACCAGGCTCGATGACCTCGAGCGGAAGCGTGCGGCCGTCGCCGCCGAGGACGCGGAGTTCCAGCGCCTCGTGGCCGAGCGCGAACAGCTTCGCCAGGAGGCCGCGAAGCTCGACTATCTGGCCCAGGCCGCCGAATGCGAGGAGCTGCGCCAGCGCATCGAGAAAGCCGAGCGTCACCGGGCCAAGCTCGCCGCCCTCGAGGTCGAGCGCGACAAGGGGGCCTGGCTGCGCACCTTCCCAGCCGACCAGGCCGAAGCACTCCAGGGGTGGCAGGCCGAGCGTCTCCAGCGCCTGCGCGAGGCAGAGGAGGCCGAGCGCGCTATCGCCGAGCGCCGCGCCAGCGCGCTCGAGCCCGCCCGCCAGGGTCTCGAAAAGCTCGGGCCCCTCGCCCCAGCCTCGCGCGAACAAGCGGATGAAGTGACCGAACTCCTCGGCAAGACACGCGACTTCGAGACCCGCGAGAAGCGCCACCGCGAGGCCCTCGAGCGCGAGGAGGCGCGCCTGGCCGCCGAGGGAGCCTCCCCCGATGAGCTCGACCGCCTCGAGGCGCGCTTCGAGGCCATCGAGGCCGATGACGCAGAGTTCCTCCTCGCACAGAGCCGGGCCACCGACCAGACCGAAGCCGAGCTGCAGGACTGCAAGCGGCGATCGGCCGATGCCACCGCGCGCATCGAGCGCATCCTGGCCGAGCGCAAGAGCCGCAAGGAGGCGAGCCGGCGGGTCGTCGTCGCCGGCATAGCCGCCGGCGCAGCGGCCCTCGCAATCGCCGTGGGGCTGGCCTTCATGAGCTACATTGCCGCAAGCGCTGTGGCTGTGGTGGGCATCGCCGTAGGAGCGGGGCTGATCACCAAAGGCCATCGCTCGCTGGTCGCCGCCGAGACACACCAGGGGGACGAGCTAGCCCAGGCCCGCCTGGAGGTCACCCAATCGCAACAACGCTACGACCAACTGCTAGCCGAGCGCTCCGCGCGAGAGCGCCGCCTCCGCTCCCTCGCCGCCCGATTCGGCTACGAGCAGGGCGATGTCCTGGTGGAGGACTTTGCCTCGCTCCGCGAGTTGCGGGTCCTCTGCGACACCCTGGCCCAGTTGCGAAGCCGCGGCGCCGAGCTCGCCGCCCAGCGCCAGGAACTCGAGGCCGAGGTCGCGGCCCGCTTCCGCGCCTTCGGCCTGCACATGCCGGCAGGTGTCACCCTCTCGCGCGCCCTGGCGGACCTTCAGGATCGCATGCAGCGAGCAGTCGAGCTGCGCACCCGCATCACCGAGATCGAAGGAAAACTCGGCGAAGAAGCCGCCAGCCGTGACCGCGCGCGCAAAGAGGCGGAGAGACTGACGGAGCAGATTCGAGCCCTCCTCACCCGCGCCGGCGTCAACCAGGCCGAGTCTATCGAGCAGGGCCTTCACACCTTCAACGAGCTCCTCAAACAGCACCAACGATGGCGCCAAGTGACCGAGGAGCTGATTCCCGCAGAGAGCGTCGGCGTAGAGGACCCCAAGACGATCGAGACCTGGCGGGCAGATGCCGAACGCCTCCACCGCGCCATCGCCAACATGCGCGAGGAGCGCCCCGAGCTCGTCGCCCTCCAGGTCAAGGAGAGCTCCCGCGAGTACCGCCGCCTCCGCGATGACGTGCGCGAGAAGGAGAGGGCCGCGGCCGCGCAGGCGGAAGCGAAGGGCCAGGGCGTGGTAGAGGTCCTCAAGCGTTACCACGCCGAGGCACCGGGCCTCCAGGAGGAGCTGGCCGAGCGCCAGCACCAGCTCGCTCGCACCCGCCGGCACGCCGCCGCACTCCACCTGGCCTCGAGGGTCCTCTCCGAGATCGGCGACAAGGTCCACGGCCGCTGGGCCGAGGACCTCAACGAGAGCACCTGCGCCTTCCTCCAGCGCCTCGCCCCCACACTGTCCGGCCTGAGGTTCGACAGCGACCTGTCGTTTGGCGTCACCCACCGCGCCCTGCCAACGCCCGTCTCCAGCACCAACCCCACGCCGCTGCTGAGCGCGGGCACGCTCGACCAGCTCTGCCTCGCGGTGCGCCTCGGCCTGGCCGACTTCGTCGCCAAGCAGGCCGGTGGCGGCCTGTTGCTCCTCGACGACCCCTTCGCACACTTCGACGAGGCGCGCTTCGATGCCGCCGTGCGGCTCCTGGCCGAGCTGGCACGCGGCCGCCATCAAGTCCTGGTTTTCTCCTGCCAGCGGCGACGCTTCGACTCGCTCCGCACCCACGACCCACAGTGGTTCACGGCCAATATCGTCCAGCGAAGCATTCGACCTGCCAACTCAGCGGCGCGCTAGCCAGGCGACAGGCCATCAGTGGCCTCCACAAAAACCGCGGCAGCAAACACCCCGTTCCAACGACTAAAGTGGTGGAACCATAAGCGACCGGCGCCGGCCAGCAGCGGCTGGCCGCGTCCTGAGCGCTTGCCGCCACGCTGCCAAGGTGCTCACCATGCTATGCCAGAGGTGCTGGACACAGGAGGCTCGGGTCCACTTCACAACCGTCGCTCCCGATGCCTCTCACGAGCGGGCCTACTGTCTGGCCTGCGCGCGGGAAGAGAGGCTAAGTTGGCTCCTGGTCTGGGCCTATGGCCAGCCTGAGGCAGGCGCAGAGAAGTGTGGCTGGCCACCGCGCCGGCCCCCCGATGTGCTTCCGGCCGGTTCAGCCCTCACCAGCTACAGCGAGCCCGCCACCCTTGTCGCCCTGGGCGTGGCACACTGCACCTGTGGCTGCCGCGTCGCCGTCGGCGCCGAGCTCCCCTGCGGCCACGGCACGTATGGCCTGCTGAACGCCCCGCCCCAGCTCATCGAACACGTCTGTCACTGCGGTCGGGAGTTGCGGCTTGTCGTCCCAGCCATCTGCTGCCCGACCTGTCTGTCGGTTCAGGCGGGGCTCGTCGTGGCCTCGGCGGAGACCTGTTTGTGGGACGAGCAGCGCCGCCGAATCGTGACCGTGGACCACGAAATGCGCCGCGGCAGGATAGGCTGGGGCACCTTCGCCATCCGCAATTGATCCCACACCCCAACGGGCAGATTCAACGCCGAATGGGGGCGACTGCGGCAGGCTGTAACAACAGCGGTCTCCTCAATCGTCGTCGCGGTCCACCTCGCCGTCGCGGTCCACCTCGTGGTCGCGGTCCACG
>Ga0101944_10004489_pt2 | contig 15293 bp, 14 predicted proteins | sample DewCreD2012metaG_FD_75245 | JGI IMG/M metagenome (GOLD analysis project Ga0101944, IMG submission 75245) | Hot spring sediment bacterial and archeal communities from British Columbia, Canada, to study Microbial Dark Matter (Phase II) - Dewar... ...
TTTTTATATAATAATGCTTCCTAATTTTAATATTTACTCCTTAATAGGAATAAACCCTGCTTCTTTAACTATCGCCTGCCCCTCAGGAGATAATATAAAATCAATAAATGTCTGTGCTGCAGGCTTTATCTTTACTTCATTAACGTACATATAGAGCTTTCGGGCAATAGGGTATTTTCCAGCTTTTCCATTTTCTATGGTTGGCTCCACAGTATTAACATACAGAGGTTTAACTCTATCATTAAGATACCCAAAACCAACATACCCGATGGCTTTAGGATTTTGTGAAACAGTCTGCAAAATGGCCCCATTTGAAGCCTGCAGCAATGCATCCTTTCGCACCTCCACATGCTTCATTACTTTGGACTCCCACACCTCAAATGTTCCCGAGCTTGAATCCCGTGATATAACAACTATGGATCCATCATTGCCACCAACATCCTTCCAGTTTTTCACTGAACCTTCATATATTGCTTTCAGTTGATGTAATGTAAGGCTTGAAACAGGATTGGAAGGATGTACTATAGGAACTATCATGTCAAAGGCAATTGCTACTTCTTTGATTACCTCACCTTTTCGTTTTGCCAGTGCCAGTTCTTCCGGATGCATCTCACGTGAAGAGTTTGCAATATCACAACTCCCATCAATAAGTGACTTTATACCATCACCCGAACCGGTACCGGAAAGTGAAATAACAATTTTATACTTTTCATAAAAAGCCTCTGCAGCTTTTTGAGTTATTGGCAACACCGTTGTTGAACCTTTAACAACAACCTTGTCTTTTGATTCTTTTGAACATGATGGTATAAGTGCTATTGCTAAAGCAATTGTTATGATAATCAATACGATGCTATTTTTGCTTTTCATAAAAAACCTCCTTTAGAAATAAAATTTCATAAATATCTTTATATTCCCCAAATTACTCTGGAATATACATTCCATTATAGACATTTTCAACACTTTTTTAACAAAAAACGCTACATTTCTGTAGCGTTTTATAAAAATCAGCACATTGAATGTACATTAATCAGTTAGCGGTATAAAGCCTGCTGCCTTAACAATCTGCTGCCCTTCTTTTGAAAGGATAAAATCTATAAACTGCTGGGCTTCAGGTTTTATCTTTACTTCATTCACATACATGTATAATTTGCGCGCTATTGGGTATGCACCTGATTTGCCATTGGGTATTGTAGGTTCTACATTATTAACGGTAAGTCCTTTTACCTTGTCATCAAGATATCCATAACCAATGTAACCTATAGCTCTTTTATTCTTTGATACAACTGATACTATGGCACCGTTTGAAGCCTGCAACAATGCATCTTTACGGACTTCAGATTTCTTCATAACCTTTGATTCCCACACTTCAAATGTGCCTGAGCTTGAATCTCGTGATATTACTACTATCCTTTCGTTATCGCCACCAACCTGGCTCCAGTTAGTTATAGCTCCTTCATAGATAGCTTTAAGCTGAGCCATTGATAAATTTTTCACTGGGTTTGAAGGGTGTACAATAGGTACTATCATATCATAAGCGATAGCAACTTCCTTAATCTTTTCACCCTTTGATTTTGCCAAAGCCAATTCTTCTGGCTTCATTTCCCTTGAAGAATTAGCGATATCACAACTGCCATCTATCAGCGACTTAATACCATCACCTGAACCGGTACCCGAGAGGCTGATTACAATCTTTGTCTTTTCATAAAATGCTTCCAGAGCCTTCTGAGCTATAGGCAATACAGTAGTTGATCCCTTAATAACTACCTTTGACCCTTTTGTTTGTGAAAAACCAATTGATAATGAGCTTACTAACGCTATTATCATAAAAATTAAAAAACTCTTGACCTTCATTATGGCCTCCTGTTATAATTTAAAAAACTTTATGTAAAACGCAATTCGCATTTTTACTCACTAAACTAAATACACAGTCATTATGAATTTTTTATAAAGATTAGATTAATTTTCTATTTGATTTGAACCAGTTGATCTTTGAATCATACAATTTCATCAGCTTGGGCGGAAGAAAGGCATTAGTATATTACAAAAACTTTATATTTTCTTTACATTTTCATTATAAATCCTTAACATTTCAGTGGTTTGATAATGAAAAGATATACTACAAACAATGTTACAGTAAAAGAAATAACGGTGATTTATGTCTGATAACACAGTAAAAGTTAAAGCGCAAAACCTTTCTTTTTTTTATGGGGATAACCAGGCATTATTTGATATTAATTTATCAGTACAGCCAAATACAGTAATGGCACTGATTGGCCCTTCAGGATGTGGTAAATCTACATTCCTGCGTTGCATTAACAGAATGAATGATATTATACCCTATACAAAAATTGAAGGCGAATTGACCATAGATGGCCAATCCATATACCATACTAAGTATGATGTCACACAACTTAGGCGCAGGGTGGGCATGGTCTTCCAGAAATCAAATCCATTCCCAAAATCAATATTTGACAATATTGCCTATGGATTAAAAATAAATGGCATAAAAGATAGGTACACCATAGAACGTATTGTTGAAGACTCCCTTAAACGAACTGCACTGTGGGACGAAGTAAAAGACAGGTTAAACGATTCAGCAATGAGCCTTTCAGGAGGGCAGCAGCAGCGTCTTTGTATTGCGCGTACTATTGCTGTACAGCCCGAGATAATTCTAATGGATGAACCGGCGTCAGCACTTGACCCAATATCAACACAAAAAATTGAAGAGCTTATTCAGGATTTAAAGAAACAATATACAATAATTATTGTTACACATAATATGCAGCAGGCAGCCCGTGTGAGCGATTATACTGCTTTCTTTTATATGGGTAAGCTTATTGAAGTAAATAAAACCGAAGTGATGTTTACAAAACCAGAAAAGCAGATGACAGAAAATTACATAACCGGTAAATTTGGATAATCATTGAAAGGAGACCATCATGCCAACCCATTTAGAACAGGAACTCAATGACTTACTGCGCAAAATACTTGAGATGGCTGATATTGCCATTGAAGCAGTTACTGATGCAGTGCAGTCACTTAAAACTATAGACGTAAAATTAGCTGAAAAAGTAATACAAAAAGATTCAATTCTTGATAAGCTGGAGATAACAATTGATGAAGAATGTGGCAGGATTTTAGTAACCAAACAACCCGCAGCAGGTGACCTGCGATTGATTTTAGCAATCCTTAAATCCAACACTGATTTAGAGCGCATTGGTGATTTAGCCACTAACATTGCTAAAGAAACCATACGCCTTGAAGGCAAGTCTTTGCTCAAGCCACTCATTGACATTCCGCGGATGACTGAAATATGTATCCGTATGATTACATTAGCATTTCAGGCAATCACTGAAAAGAATATTGACTATGCCAAGCAATGCATAACTCTTGACAAGGATGTAGATGAACTCAACATGCAGATTAACCGCGAGCTTTTCAGTTTCATGGTTGAAAATCCTGCAACTATTTCACCTGCATTTGGCCTTATCATGGTGGCAAAAGCCTTGGAGCGTATTGGTGACCATGCAACCAATATTGCTGAGCGGGCAATCTATTATATTGAAGGTGAAGATATCCGCCATCAGGAGTAGCACATGCCAAAAATATATGTAGTGGATGACGAAAAGGACATTCGCGAAATCCTTAAAGTCAATTTGCAAAAGAATGGCTTTGATGTTGCAACGTTTGCTTCAGCAGAAGAGGTTCTTAAGCAGGTAACTATCGCCAAACCTGATCTTTTCATTTTAGACATTATGATGAGTGGCATGGATGGGCTTGATTTGTGCAAACAGATCAGGGCATCAAGCAATTTAAAAGATATACCCATTTTATTTCTTTCAGCAAAATCACAAGAACTGGACAAGGTGCTGGGGTTAGAGTTAGGTGCCGACGATTACATCACCAAGCCATTCAGCATCCATGAACTTGTTGCACGGGTAAAAGCAATTCTACGGCGCACACAGGGCAAAGATGAAACACCAAAAGAATCTTTAACATATAAAGGCATTACACTGTATCCGGAAAAATTTTTAGTAACTATCGACAAAGAACCCGTTGACCTTACAAAAACTGAATTTCTTATCCTTAAGCTATTTATGCAATATCCCGGTAAAATTTTTTCCCGTGACAACATCATCGATAGCATTCGTGGTGACAATGTATATGTAATTGACAGGACGGTTGATGTTCATATCATGAATCTCAGGAAAAAATTAGGCAAATATAAAGATGCCATCAAAACCTATTCCGGAGTTGGTTACGGATTAAAAGGGTAACAGCATAATGATGAAAAGCCTGAAAACAAAATTAATTGTTGTGTACTCGATAGCATTAGCATGTTTCATTTCGTTTCTTCTCATTTATAGCAGCCGTCATATACATCAAGAATTCACTATATTCTTAAAAACCGAATTACAACAAAGTATAGAATATATCAATACCTATTGCCAGTCATTTCACAAACCCATTAACAAACAATTTTTTACTCAAGAGATAGTAGCTGCTTTAACCAATCTATCCCGAAAGAGTTCCCTTCGCATAACCATTATCCAAAACGATGGCACTGTGCTATTCGATTCAGATGCAAAACCTGAATTAATGGAAAATCATCTATACCGCCCTGAAATTTTGGAAGCACAAAAAAATGGAACCGGGATTGCAACCCGATTCAGCAATACCGTTGGTTCTGACATGCTGTATGTTGCTTCATATTATAACTATTACTATATCCGAACAGCAAAATCAATGGCCACCATTAATACGCTCATTGAGTCGATAACCCGAAATATTGTTATGGCCGGATTATTCATCCTTGTTATCAGTATTAGTGTTGCAGCTATTTTTGCCACAGCATTCACAAAGCCAATCAAAGATTCGTTACAATTTATTAATTCGTTCTTTAATGGCGACCTCAATACGCGCATCCTCAACTACAAAGACGATGAGATGGGGTATTTACAAAAATCAATGAATCAGCTTGCAGACAATATACAACAGCGCATTAATGAACTTACCAATGAAAAGAATAAACTCTTTTTAATTATTGAAAGCATCCATGACCCAATAGCACTCATTGATAAAGATAAAAAAATTGTTATTTATAATAAGGCATTTGCAAAGTGTTTTGAGTACCCGGAAAGTTTAACCGGTAAATTTTATTTTACTGTCATTCGTCATAGCGAGCTTAATGCAAAAATATATGTTGCGTTTTCCCAAAAGCAAAAAATATCTTTTGAGGAAACAATCGGTGGCAATCATTTTCAGATTTATATCTACCCGTTTGCTGAACCCGCCACCGGCATACTGCTACTCATGCACGATGTGACCGAGCAGAAGCGCATACAGCAGTTAAAATCTGATTTAGTTGGCAACCTTTCCCATGAATTAAAAACACCAATAAGTATCATCCGCGGATACTTGGAAACTATAAAAGACAATATCTGCGATCAAAAAACAGCGGAGCAATTTATTGAAAATGCGCTCATAAACGTAGAACGCCAGAATGCCATAATCAACGACATGCTGAAACTTAATCAATTGGAAACATCGTCCTACATCACTAACGAGTCCGTTAATCTAAAAAATATTATCTCACAGTGTGTTGAACTGTTAATGCCAAAAATTCAAAAAAAGAATTTGGCGATAGCTATGAATATTGAATCCCTGCCTCAAAACATTCAGGGCAATGCATTTTTAGCCGAAGAGATTTTCTTCAACATTATTGACAATGCCATTAACTATAACAATCCAGGTGGTTCGATCACTATTGAAAGCAAGGTTACTCCTGCTACAATTACTATTAGCGTTGCCGATACAGGAATTGGCATACCTCATGATGAAATGAACAGAATTTTTGAGCGGTTTTATCGTATAGACAAAAGCCGTTCACGCGAAACGGGCGGCACGGGGCTTGGATTATCCATTGTTAAGCATGCAGCAGTACTATTAGGATGGTCAGTTGAAGTAGCATCTTCAATAAAAGGGTCAACATTCAGTATAATTATACCCACATCTATTGCTTAAACTTCTTTCTGTATTTATATCGCAATACCATGCCGGTGAAATTCAAGCCCAATACCAGCACAATAAGCACAATAGCAGTACCGTATTGTATATGGCGTGTCGCCTCAATGTGGGTACCAGCTGTAGCTAACACATAAATGTGGTAAGGAAGTGCCATGACCTCACTGAAGAGTGAATCTGGTATATGCGGTGTATAAAATGTTGCACAGGTGAACATTATTGGAGCTGTCTCCCCTGCTGCTCTTCCCAGTGACAGCATAATTCCGGTTAATATGCCCGGCAATGCCGTTGGCAGAACTATCTTATAAATGGTCTGCCATTTGGTTGCACCAAGCGACAGTGATGCCTCACGGTATGATATGGGAACCGTAAGAAGCGCTTCCTCAGTTGAGCGTATAACAAGCGGCAGATTAAGTATACCCAATGTTAGTGAGCCAGCAACGATGGACGAACCAAAATCCAGGAATATAACAAACACACTTAATCCAAAAAGCCCAAAAACTACCGATGGGACACCGGCTAAATTATTTATACCCAAACGAATAAATTGTAGCACTCTAATATTTTCCACATATTCTGTTAAATAGATTGCTGTCATAACACCAATGGGCACTGATATGACCGAAGAACCAATCATTAGATATAATGTACCTAACAGTGCAGGAAATATACCACCTTCACGCATTTCATTTTTGGGGAATGCAGTTAAAAATTCCCACGATAATGCGCGGTAACCCTGCAAAAATATATATCCCAGTACAAACAACAAAAATGCAAGTATGGTATATGACAGAGCAGTGATGATGATAAATGATGTTTTTTCAATGACTCTTGCTTTTGCCTGTAATGATGCCATAGTCCCCTTATTTAATGATACTTAAATTTATATTTCATTGAAAGATAGTTGGCAATAATATTAAAAAACATAGTAAGTATAAATAAAATAATGCCTATTGCAAACAGTGCAAAATAATGATCACTTCTATATGAAGCTTCAGCCATCTCTGCTGCAATGTTGGCAGTTAAGGGCCTTACAGGGTCAAACAGTGATGTTGGGAACGTGGTTGCCCCACCAGCAACCATCAGCACCACCATTGTTTCGCCAAGGACGCGTGCAATCCCTAAAATAATAGCCGTCCATATCCCTGAAAGGGCTGCAGGCATGGTAATGTGTATAATCGTCTGCCAGCGGTTTGCTCCCAGAGCATATGATGCTTCTTTCAGCGATACCGGCACTGAAGACAGTGCATCCTCGGATATACTGGCAATAGTTGGTATTGCCATAAAGGCCAGCATGATTGACGCATTGAAAAGGTTGAGTCCCGTATCTATATCCATGTGGTCCTGCAAAAATGGCGCAATAACTACCATGCCAAAAAAGCCAATGATAACCGATGGTATGGAAGCAATAAGCTCAATTGCTGGCTTTACAATTTCACGAACAAACGATGGGGCTAATTCTGACAAGTAAATTGCAATTCCTAAACTAAATGGTACAGCAAAGATTGCTGCAATAAAAGTAACAGATAAAGATGCGATAATGAGTGGTAATGTGCCAAATTTTGGCGGTTCAGACGTAGGATACCAGCTTGTCCCAAGAAGGAAGTCTTTAACACTCACAACATCAAAAACTGGCAAGCCTTCCTTAAAAAGGAATATCATAATTAAAAACAAAAATGAAACTGACAGGAAACCAACAACAGCAAAAATATATTTTACCATCCTGTCGCTGATATTATGAATATTAAGAGCAGACTGTAAGGTTTTTTTTGTCATAGTTTTCTTTAATATTTAATTTTTTGATAAGTTTAACAAATCTCAAAATTATAAAGAAATTATAAAGGTTATGTAAAGATAATACAAAGTTTTTTTATTAATAACCCAACCCTCTCCGATTACCGTATTAATTGCCAGCTTTTATTTTCCATAACTGTAACGATATCACTTTCACTCACAATAAAATTATCGCCATCTGTTGTATGTGCTAAAGCTCCTGCTGCTAATGCAAAATCTACACAATAATCAAGGGTATTACCCTTAATAAAAGAATACATGAATGCTGCTGCTAATGCATCTCCCGCACCTACACGGTCTACAACAAGCTGAATTTTTCTAAGCTTTAATTCTGTTGCAGTTTCCCGTGTTGATGCAAGAGCTCCTATTGTAACGTCAGATGCAGTAGTACCAACTCGATGTGTTATTAATATAACGTTCAAATCCGGATATTTGGTAAAAAGATAGTCTATGATTTCATTATAGTTTGTCACTTTGTCAGGCAATAAAAGTTTTTTGATATGTTCTTCATTTCCAATCAAGATATCAACTTGTTTTACAAACTCTTGTAGTACTGCTTGAGCATGGTTTATATTCCGCCACAAGGTTGAGCGATAGTTAATATCAAATGATACCACGCCGTTTGTACTTTTAACAATATTACAGGCTTTTAGTGTTTCTTCATATATTGTGGTCGATAGCGAAAGCGTTATCCCTGTAGTATGAAACCATCCGCAATCATTCAGTACTCGTTCCCACTTGATGGCATCTTTTTGAAGTGATGCAAATGCACTGTGTTCTCTATCATAAAGTAACCGTGATGGGCGCAAACCAATGCCCTTTTCATAATAATACAGGCCTAATCGAGAATTGTTTAAAAGCTTGACACAATCCATAGTAATGCCAAAACCTTTGAAATAACGTATTGCAGCTTTTCCTAATTCATTATCAGGCAATACTGTCATTAATGTTGTCTTCATTCCCAATTGCGACAGTAACACCGCGCAGTTAGCTTCAGCGCCACCAAAATATGAATGAAAAACATTTGTATGCATTAATTGCTGAGTTTCGCATGGTGATAAACGCAAAAGCACTTCACCCCAGCAATGAAAATATTTTGAGCTATCAAATAATATTTTATTATCCACTATATTATTCCTGAAAGTTGCATTATCTATACTCCCATTGCCAAATTGTGAGGAGTATACAACACCTGTTTACAATTTAAAATTTACATTGAAAAGTTAACTTTCATTATCACAGCCCAGATAAATAGTCCAATAAAAAATAAGAAAAAAACTGCTGAGGCTATTGCAGTTACAGTTAAAATTTTACCTGGCCGGTAAATATCCGGCAAATTTTTATGGCAGATGTGAATTCCAAGACCAATAACAAGAGGCAGAAAGACCGTATCAATGATTGCAGAAATTTGTAATAAGATAACAGGTGCTGGAAAAACCACAGCAAATAGTGCCGTAAGCACAACATATATAAAAACAAATAATCGATAATAATGCAATTTCACATCTCCATCCTTCTTGCGTTGATACCACACTGAATTAGAGGCTACACGGCACAAGCCATCAATATTTGCAAGTAATGTGCTAAACAGTGTACCAAATATCCCAATTAAAAAAACTATCTCACCTATTTTTCCAAAGCTTTCACCTGCAATGTGTGATATTTGCAGCCCTAACAGCTCTCCTTTAGGAACTATACCTTTTGGATACAATATGACCGCTCCTGCAACCAGAAACAGCACCGTTAGAAGAGCAGTAATTATAGTATTGAATGTCAAATCTATCTGGTTAATTTTTATCCATTTTTTAATCCTGTTTTTATCTTCATCAGTAACTATCGCCCCATCACCTTTACCTCGTTTACTCCCTTCAACCCACAGTGAATACCACACAACCCCAATAGCACCTGCACCCGTCCATCCTAAAAGCGGAACAAGTTCACGCAATGTATGGAATGGAGCCCGTGGTACTAATCCATTTGCCATCGCTAATGGATCAGGTGCTGTTTCTATTAATGCATACACCAGAAACACTATCATTATGAAAACCAGCACTCTGGATATCTTTTCTAAAGTCATATAGCTTCCCAGATACAATATTATTCCAACAGTTACTATCGAACACACCGTTGCCATTTCCATTGAAATTGCTGGCACAAGCCCATATATGCAACTCCCAACCGATAATGCAATCCCTGCCATCCCCGAAACACTGGCAATAAATACTATCCAGAAAAGCGTAATAACCCACCCGGTTTTCAGTTTGAAAAGTTTGCAATCTATTTCCACTTGCGCAAAAGCAATTAAAACATTTTCTCCTGTTGCAATAGTGTAACGCCCAACCAGTTCAAAGATAGCATATTTCATAACAAGGGATACAATAGGAGCCCACAGGAGTAGATATCCAAAAAGAGCTCCTGAACGTGTTGCAAATACAAGCTCTGACACCCCAATTGCACTTGCCGACCATACTAAACCAGGCCCCAGGACTTTCAACAGATTAAACCCTTTAGGTGGCTGTGATATCATACGTTCCCCCTTTATTTTTTTGCTATTAAAGCGAAACCACAGTTTTCACACCATGTTCCAGTATAATTTTTTTTGCGCTTATACTCCAATTTCCCAGATCCTGTTTTGTTACATATTTCCCCTTAACATGATAATGAATTGGTATAACAATGTGCGGTTTTACTTCATCAACAAAACGAGTGGCTGCCTCCATATCCATGCCATCCTTGCCAATCAAAGGATATGTGGAGCATGCAATCTGTATCATGGCGATAGTTACTGAGTAAGGGGTCAGAGCCTTGTGCAGAAACTCGTTATAAAGTGTGTCACCGGAAAAATATATGGTAGCAGTGCTCTTTTGTATGATAAACCCTATGGCATCCTTTGCAAACGGATGAAATGCAGGAACTGCAGAAACCTTAACCCCATTACAATGTATACTTTCACCCGGGGTCAGAGCCTGAATATTTTTTACACCTTTCTTTTGTGCTCGCCTAACAGCTTTCGTTGAGCCAATTACCTGACAATCTCTTGCCTTTGCAAGCTCTATTGCCCTGTTACACCAGTGGTCAATATGATTATGCGAAACAAGCATATAGTGGATGGGATTAATCGTTTCGGGGTTTATTGGCAATGGTACAGCCCGCAAAAATTCAAATGAGCCCCACCATGGATCGGTCATGAAGACCAATCCATCAATATCAATTACTACAGTAGCTTGCCCAATTAAAGTCATTGAAATATTCATGGCAAACCTCATTGTCTTTGTTATGGTAAAATAACACCTTTCATGTAATCTGCTCTATATAATGCCATTTCAGCTTCTTCGATTTTAAACTTATGGGTAACAAGCTTTGTAAGAGGAATCCCTCGTTTCATAGATAATTCCATTATTTTTAAAGCAACATCAAACGATTGTGGTGGACACGACCACTGACCAATTAAAATAACATCCTTAAAACATAAATCTGAAAATGGATTAATAGTAATATTACCAGTATCTAAAAAATTTCCTAATTCAACAAATACTCCGCCTCGCCGTAATAGCGCTAAACCTTCGGGTACAGCTTCAGGCACTCCAGCACACTCAACAACTAAATCAGCACCAACATTTCTTGGAGTCAGTGACAAGATATATAAAGAACGTTGCCAAAAATCCGGGTATTCATCAATGTCCACAATATGGTCAAAAACTCCTATTTCTTCAGCAATTTTTAACCTCTCTTTAATTTTACCTACCAAAATAACCTTATATGCACCAGATATTCTAGCTGTAATACCCGCAGCAATTCCAATTGGGCCTGAGCCAACTATTATAGCTGTATCACCTGGACCAAATCCTTCCTTAAGTACTGGATATGGCATCATTGCTTTTCTTACGCCAATGGTTGCTGCAAAAACATCTGTTAAAACTGCTACTTCATCAGGCATATCATCTGGAATTTTATAAACCCATGTACCTGGTAGCAAGTAACAATACTCTGCATAACCTCCGAACAGATGAGGTTCTTCAGCACATGACAAGTTTTGACCATACCCTTTAGCATTTAAACATAAGGTTGCAGCATGATTAGAAGGTAAAAACCTGCAATGATAACATTCCCCACATAATATTCCAGCATACCATGTTACCCTATCTCCACGTTTCAACCTCTCTCCTTGCACCCCCATTTTAATAGCTGCCGAATTGCCAATATCTACGATTATACCAATATTTTCATGACCAAGTATTAGCGGAAATTTAACAAATAATGGTGCTGGGTGCCTCCCTTCAAAAAGATGTTTATCCGTACCACATATTCCACACATAATCATTTTTATTATTGCACTATCTTCTTTTAATTCAGGATATGGAAAATGTTGTATCTCCATCTTCTTAAATTCTGTCATAACAGCAGCTTTAACTTTTTTTACAGACATGGCAACCTCCTATTTATATTTATAAAACAGGACAATTATATATTTTGTATAAACCACTCATAGGCATCAATTGCACTTTCAATGTCATTTTTAACCGGATGCCAGCCTAATGTTTTCTTTGCTCTGTTATTATCAAACACATAATCGCATAATGCAATTTCAAGGTGCTGTGGTTCAAGGGGTGACACCCCAAGTAATGAAAGTGTTTTTACAATAGCACGCGCAATCGGTGCAGGTACTGATAGTATCTTTTCTTTTTTCCCTGCATGATGAAACAGAGCCTTTACCATCTCACGAATAGTTGGGACATTGTCGCTGGCAACATTTGCAATAAGCAGCCCTTTCGTTATTTTCTGTAGCGAAAGCACAATAGCCTGTGCAACATCCCTCACATCTACCATCTGCAATCGTGTTTTCCCTCCACCCGGAAGAATAACGGGCTTGCCTTCTTTTACAGCTTTCATCTGTTCAACAAGAAAAGGTTCATTTTGACCGGGGCCATTAATCGTTGGCGGTCTAAGGATGGCAACACCATGTCCTTTTTCAGCTAATTGTATACACATTCGTTCGCCTTCAACCTTGTGTTCACCATATGGACACACAGGACGCAATGGAACATCTTCCGGACACGGTACTGGAACATTAATGCCATACACTTCAACAGATGATATAAATACCAGTTGTTGTATATTGCATTCCTTACATGCTTCAATAATATTTTTTGTTCCAATAACATTTATAGCATACATCCTGTCTGTATCCCTGACAAATTGTGCAAGCGCCGCAGCACAATGTACCACAGCATCAGCATTAGAACATGCTCTTACTACAAAATCCTTATCAACAATATCACCCTGGAAGAATGAAACTTTGCTCTGACCCTTAGCCGGGAAATCTTTTATATCAATGCCAATAACTGCATAGTTTTCTTGTAACAGCCTTTGCACAACATGCTGCCCTAAATATCCTGAACATCCCGTAACAACTATTGTTTTCATGTAACTATCCTTTTGCATCACAGCTTTCCATATTTGCGGTATACATCTAATAGCGAACTCCCCTGGCGTATTTCCTGTCGTGAACGGCGTTCTGCCTGTACAACCTCTTCTGCTTTTTCCACAACCTCTTTTAAATCAAGATCCTTTATGGGAATAACCACAACGCCATCGCAATCAGCAAAAATAATATCGCCTGGATTCACCCGCACACCTCCACACCATATAGGGCCACCCATACCAATTAAATCAACCCTGCCAATAGAATCGGTAGGGATATTGCCTCGTGCCCAAACAGGAAATTCTATTTCCAGAATTCGATTAATATCACGGATTGGCCCATCCACCACGGCACCTTTGACACCACCAAAATACTTACATGTGGTTGACATAAGCTCACCCCATGCACCTGCACCATAAAATTCATTTGTATTTACTGCCACAACCTGACCCTTTTGCATGGTCCCAAACAGGTCTTCCAGCACTTTTGCAACAAATTCAGGATCATATTCTTTTAGACGTGTGCTTTTCCGGGTTTTTGCTTCTTCCATGGTAAATGCAGGCCCTGCGACAGCCGCTTTGGGCATTATTGGCGTAAACCCTGAACACATTGCCTGATGCATAAATCCCATTTCATCAAGGGTGTCGCAGACAGCTGGCGTATACGTTTTTTCCAATCGCTTGCATAACTCAATGGTTTCTTCATACGAATATACCGGTGCCATACATAAACCTCCATTTATAATAATTCTAACGTTATAAGCAATAGTTCATGTGGACGTAACACTACCTGTATACCATTATCTGCCACATTCAGATCCTTTATTTTTTTACCATTAATATCAGAATAATATACTTTTATAATGTGCTTTTTACTATTACAGTGCAACAATGCTTGCTGTTGTGTGCCCGATAGTTCAAAAATACCAAGTACTATTTTTCTATCAGAAATGGGCTGGCTATATATGATCTTAACATTTTTATTGGTTGATCGTATCTTAGCTCCTTCTCTGTACCCCGATATTCCAAAGCTAAACTGGTATGCAGTTGCTATCGCTTCACTTTTTGTTTGTGCTCTAAAACTTGTAAATGTGCTTTTAAAGGCGATAGTATCCGGCAAATCCCTTCCCAATCCTAACTTTCCCCACAAAGACCATCCAATACAGCAGTGATAAAATCCTTCTGTATTGTCATTGTTCACAGGAACTATCGCTTTGCTACTATCCGATACAAATGCTACATATTGTGTACCATTTTTAAGTAACACAAAAGAGTCAAAATACAGCGATGATGGCAATCCATACATCCACTGAAAAGGATATAGTGTATCATTAATACTTTTAAACGGTGCTGTGTTTTTTGCTGCCGGTATAATGTTGCCACCTTTGTCAACACTCCCCCAACGTAATACAGAAAATGCAGAATCATACAGCAACTCTTGTGATGCGACCGGATACGCAAAGTAATGTTCAGCAATTTGCGGTGCGCTGCCTTTCACATGCTGAATGAAGTCAATTCGCTTTTCATCTGAAGGGATGATGATCTCCTGAGTAACTGAAATTGATGGTGTAAAAAGCTGATAGAAAAAATAGGCTATTTTTAACAAAAACGGTGGTAGTTTTACGCCAAAAGCTTTATGCAAAAATTCAGAAAGGATTTCCATTCCCTTATAGTATGAACGCTCTGACCCTTCAACAAGTATACGATAATCATTATCGTGTTTATACAGTGTAGTTGTAACCTTTTTAAAACCGCCAACTGTTTCAAAGTAGTTACGCTGTGCTGCATTTTCGCCACGTATACCAATGACATATTGATTAAACCCATAGGTATGCTCCTTATTAACCCATTCTTTTTGCGATTGTTTATCAATGATGCTTGTAATAAACCCTTGTTGTGGATTAAAGGAAATTATATAAAATTTATTTTCTATATTTAGTGGTTTGCTTATATCAAATTCTACTTTTTGCCATTTCCTTATTGCCTGGTTTTCATGTATGTATTCAAATTTTTGGACAATGTTCTGCGGCATATATACCCATTCATTGCGTTTC
>Ga0101944_10005121_pt1 | contig 15293 bp, 10 predicted proteins | sample DewCreD2012metaG_FD_75245 | JGI IMG/M metagenome (GOLD analysis project Ga0101944, IMG submission 75245) | Hot spring sediment bacterial and archeal communities from British Columbia, Canada, to study Microbial Dark Matter (Phase II) - Dewar... ...
TGCTGCGAAAAAAATATTCCTGGTCGGATCAGGCGCTGACCGGCGCCGTTGAAGAGGCCAGGCTGATGTATGCCGACGGAGAAGTGCGCGAAGCGGTGGCGCAGCTCGAAGACCTCCTCCAGGCCACCCGGACAAAACCCCAGCATCTGCAGACGCTGCTCGCCCTGACGGATATTCTGCGGGACCTGGGGCTGACACAGCGCCTGGCGGAAACAGCAGACGCCATCAGCCGGGAAGCCACCAGCCCGGAAACGGTCGCGCGGGCTGCCATGGACCTGGTGGATACGGGGCAGCTGGCCCGGGCCCAGGAAATCGTCTCTTCCCTGGATTTCAGCCGGGTACAGCAGCGGACGGCCTACCGCCTGCGCGCGTCCCTGGGAGCCAGGCTCCTGGAGGTGGATCCCCGAAGAGGGCTCGAATTGCTCGAAACCGCCCAGAATGCCCACCCTTCCCTGCGGGAACCGGAAATGGACCTGAAACTCCTGGAGGCTTACCTTGCCGTGAATATGGCGCCCCAGGCGCGCCGCATCGTTCTGGAATTCGCCGATTTATATCAGGCTGAACCGGCAACCACAGGGCCTTGGCTGCTCCGCGCGGCCCTGGCCTGGGCGGACTACCTCTACGGGCGCCGCCAGTTCAGTGAAGCCGCGGAAGCTTACCGTCTGGCCGCGTCGGTCAGACCCGAACATACCGGCATGACACCAACCGGCAGGTCCGGTCCCGCCTGGGCCCAGTTTCAGCAGGCCAACGCGCTGGCCGGGGCGGGCGACATCAACGGGGCTTTGGCCCTGTACGACGCAATTTCCAGAGGCAACGGCCCCTGGGCGGCTGACGCCGCGCTCAAAGCAACCCGGCTCCGGCTTGAAAACCAACTGCGCGGCGAAGATAACACGGCGCCTGCCATGATGGCCGAAAAACCATAACCATGAGCGATTCTGATCTCTCGCCCCCAAAAACTCCGGACAACAGAGGGCAGAATCTGCCTGCCATCCTTCCGGATTTGGTCCGGCATCTGCAGAAAATTGACTCCCTCTTCCAAACCGCCCTTGCTGCCACCGTGGAAGCCGGCAGCAGCATTTCCGGCAGTGTCAGCGTTGAAGAACAGATGAACAGGCTTGAAATTCAGTGGTCCCGCACCTCCGCGGATATTGAAAAACACCTTAATGCCGTAAACCGCCTGCTGGAAATCTCGCAGGGCAGCCACACAGATGAGACGGTCCAAATGCCTCATGAACTGCGCCATTCCCTGGACCGTATACGTGAGCTGGCGCGGCAGTTTGACCTGGAACGGGACCGTGTCCTGGATATCCTGGCCGTATCACTTCGGGAGGAAACGGCCCGGCTGAAACAGCACGCCGAGGTATTACGCAGATATCAGCATCAGACGCCGCCCTCCGATCGCGGCTGGAAAACATGACAGTTCATCCAGGCCCGGGTTGAAACCTGAATTAAAACCGCTGAATGAAATGTTTCCCAGATACGTTATAGGTGCAGCACTATACAGGAGGTTACGTATGCCATCTATCGCAATCGTTGGTGCTTCGCCAGATCGGAAAAAGTACGGCAATAAAGCTGTACGCGCTTTCCTCCAGGGGGGATGGACTGTGTATCCGGTTCATCCTTCCGCGCGGGAGATAGAGGGCATTCCCGCTTACCCCGACCTGAAATCCCTTCCAGGGCCGGTAAACCGCGTATCCATGTACGTACCCCCTGCTGTCGGCATTAACCTGCTGGAGGATATCGCCGCGATTAGACCGACAGAATTCTTTTTGAATCCAGGGTCAGACAGTGAAGAACTTGTAGCAAAAGCCCGACAGCTGGGGCTTAATCCCGTCCAGGCCTGCAGCATCGTCAACATCGGCCTGCGGCCGGACATGTTTCCGGATACCTGAACCGGTTCAGCCCGGCATGCGCAGTCCCCACGGGCCGGGGTTAACGATACGGCAGGCCTGCCGCAGGCGGTCAATAAGGGGTTTATCTGCGGACTCGTCTGGACACAGGGTTTCCAGAATGCTTTTTCCGGCCGCTTCAGGCGGCACCATGGGCCACCCTGAGTCCCGTAAAAAATGGATAAACTTCAGCGTGCGGAATGCGTCAAACCATTCGTGAAACGCCCGGGAACGCGTCGCGGGTTCCACTCCGGCGGCATCGTGCGCGCCAGCCGCTTGGATCGGTCGACCAGGAAGTCGATGATGTGGTTGCGCAGGTCGTAGTAGCCCGGCAGGTGGTGGACGTCGTGGCGCGTGCGCGGCCGTGGCAGGGTGTTCACCACCACCTCCGCGATCTTCGCCTGCGGACCGTTCGTCATCAGCAGGATGCGGTCGGCGAGCAGGATCGCCTCGTCGACGTCGTGCGTGATCATGAACGCCGTCAGCTTCGTCTCGGCGACGATGCGGTTCACTTCCTCCTGAAGCGTGCCGCGGGTCAGCGCGTCGAGGGCCGAGAACGGCTCGTCCATCAGCAGGATCCGCGGCTCGAGCACCAGCGTCCGTGCGATGGCAACGCGCTGCTGCTGGCCACCGGACAACCGGTGCGGGTACTTGTGCTCATGCCCCGCCAGGCCCACTTGCTCGATCATTTCCATCGCCCGCTCGTGCTGCTGCTTGGGCGTAAGGTTCAGTTCCCTGCTGTTTATCCGCAGGCCGAACAGGACATTTTTCAGGACGGTCAGGTGTGGAAATGAACTATACTGCTGGAAGATCATGCCGCGGTCCCGCCCCGGGCCGGTGACAGGTTCGCCCCGCACCAATACCTGCCCTTCGGTCGGAAACAGAAGGCCCGCCAGCAGGTTGAGCAGCGTGCTCTTGCCGCAACCCGACGGGCCGATAATCGTCACGAACTCACCACTGTTCGGCAGGTCTTCAATCGCGATGTTGATGTCGCTGACGGCCGTAAACGTGCCGAAGCGAACGGTTGCGTGGCGGAACTCGACGATCGGCGGCTGGACCGACGCCGGACCCTGCAGGGCCGGACTGGCGGCAGGCAGCGGCTTGGCGTGGCCCTCGCTCATGTGCGGGTCCTCTTGTACGGAAACAGCAGGTCGCCGAGTCTTACCCATGCCAAGTCCGCGGCCCAGGCGATCAGCGTGATGATCAGGATCACGAGGTAGATGTGCTCGCGCGGGCCGCGGCGCTGGGAAATCGCGACCAGGGAGCCCAGCCCGTTCTCCATGACGATCACCTCCGCCAGCACCAAGTAGGTCCAGCCGACGCCGAAGGCCAGCCGCATGCCATGCCAGATGTCCGGCATCGCGATCGGGATCAGGACGCGAGTGATGGCGTCGAAGCGCGACGCGCCGAGCGTGTAGGAGGTCCGCAGGTACACGTCGGGCACGGCATCGACGGCCTTGACGATCATCGGCAGCAGGTAGATGGCGAAGGCCATCGTCAGGAAAACGATCTTCATCTGCTCGCCCGCGCCGAACCACGCCATCGTCAAGGGCACGAGCGTGGCAATCGGGATGTAGCCGCTGGCGGTGGTGATGGGGGCGAAGGCACTGCGCACCACGCCGAAGGCCGCCATCGCGATGCCCAGAGGCAGCGTGATCAGCAGGGCCAAGAGGTACGAGAGGAGGACTCGCCGCAGGCTCGCCCAGACATGCGTACCCAGGCCCGGGTCGCCCTTGAAGAGGCGCGGAATGCTGTGTACCACCTCTTTGGGGCTCGGCAGGATCGTCGGCGCAATCACCCGTTCTTCCGCCTGGCCGTTTGTCAGCAACCACCAGCCCAGCAGAAGCAGCACAATAGGCACCAGCCCCAGGGGCCAAGCCACCTTTTTCGGAACCTTCCCGCGAATCGACGAGAGCCAGATCGGTGTCATGGCAGAAGCGTAAGAGGCACAGTCGCAAGTGTCAATGACGGAAGGCCTTCGGCAGCATATTGACGCTGCGCCGGGGCCTGGACTACCTTGGCAGCCATGGCAAATAGAACACCATCCGTGACGCCTGGACCGCCCGAGGGGGCATGCAGCCCGGCGAGACCTTCCAGAGTGTCCCGGCCGCGCCTCGCGGTGCTGATTGCTGTTGTCTGCGCTGCGGTCCTGGTCCTACTCGATCGGCTCACCCAGCATCCCGGAGAGACCGTCATTCTGCTGATGCCGCCGGCGCTCGGGGCATTTCTGTGGTTTGGCTGGCCGTCGGTCCGGCGGGTGGCCTGGTGGAAGTACGGGCTGTACGTGGTCCTGCTGACGCCGATCCTGGCCGGGGCGATGTATCTTGTGGCCCGCATTGCACGCGGCCGACTGTTGTGGGTCGAGGTCTTCTGGGGTTTGTATTTCACGATTGCCTTACGGCTGGCGTGGACGGTGTGGAAGCTTACCGTCGGCCGGCTCGGCGAGCGGTGGCGGCGCTGGGGAAGGATGAGAGGGTATAGGGGACAGGGTACAGGGGACAGCAAACAGAAGCATACGCTGCGCCTGCTGGCGATGGGCACGCGGTTCATTGCCCCGGCGCGCATCGCTCTGACGGTGTTCATCTTCGTTCCCCTCGCCCTCGGGTCGCTTGTGCACCGGATCAAGATCGGCAACCCCACGGATCTGGCCGGCTATGCAAACCTGCCTGTCGAGCCGATCCGCTTTCGCACTGACGACGGCGTTGGCCTGTCCGGGTGGTTCCTGCCGGAGGCGAACAGCGACTCGACCGTCATCATCTGCCACGGCGCCGGGGCGAACAAGTCGAACTTCCTCGAGTTCCTGCTGGTCTTCCGGTACCAGGGGTACAACAGCCTGATCTTCGACTTCCGCGGCCACGGCGCCAGCGAGGGCCACACATGCACCTTCGGCTTGTATGAGCAGGCCGATGTCAACGCGGCGGTTGACTGGCTCAAGAAGTACCGGCCCGAACGAGCGAAGCACGTTTACGGCCTTGGCTCGTCGATGGGGGCCATGTCGCTCGTGCGGGCCGCAGCGCAGGACCCGCGCATCGAAGCGGTCATTCTGGATAGTTGCTTCGCCTCGGCGCCGCTGCTGGCCGAGCAGCATGTGGGGCGTATGCCGCCGATCCGCCAAATAACGCAATTGGTCCTGGCATCGATGTCGCTGCACGCAGGCAGGAGCTTGTGGGACCTGGATGCCCGCGAGGCCATCGCGGCGCTCTCGCCGAGGCCGGTCCTGCTGATCCACGGCACCGATGATGTGCTGATCCCGCCGGTCAACATGGAGATTCTCTACGAGTGCGCCAAAGAGCCCAAGGACAAGTGGCTCGGGCCGGGCCCGCACAGTAACATCATGACGACCGACTTTGTGGCGTACCAGCGGCGGGTCATCGAGTTCCTGGACAAGGCGCCCAGGAAGAGGGCAGAGTAGCGGCCAGCCGTGGCGGGCCATGTCTACCTGCATGGATACCAGACATGAAGATCGTTGAAGCGAGCAGAAAATCATGATGCAGTACCCCCCATGTGCGGTGCCGGCCCTTATCCTGTGGGTGCTGATCTCGCCTGCGCTGGCGGCTGACGCGACGGCCGTCAACGGCATCTGGCCCAGCACCATGACGTACCACATCCTGAAGACGAGCCAGGCGCCCGATCTCCAGCAGGTCGACCCCCTGTCGGATCGCGCCTGGCAACAGGCAGAGCCGCTGGGCCCGCTGTTCTCACGCGGAGCGCCTGAATCGCCGGAGCGCGGCACCGACATACGCATGCTCTGCGCGAACGATCGGTTGTACATTGCCGCCCGCTGTCTCGACCCGCAGCCGGAGAAGATTCGCGCGGGCCAGGATCTCCAGGCAATCTGGCAGGATGATTCGGTCGAGTTCATTTTCACGGAGCGGCCGGATCGCAGGTTCCCGTACATTCATTTGCAGGTCAATGCAGCCGGGGCCTACCTAGCCACCCGGATCCTGCATCCTTTCGCCAAGGGAAGCACGGTCCCATTGCAAGTGATCGATCCGGCACTGGCGCAGGTTCGTACGGGCCGCGGTGACAGCGGCTGGTGGGCGGCTATAGCGCTACCGATGAAGGACCTGCGGATCAGCCAGTCGACCCTGTTCGGCAATGTCGTCCGCAACCGTCCGGCCGACGGATCGGACTTCGCCTGGACCGACCTATGGTCCGGCTGGTTTCAGGATGATGAGCGGTTCAACGAGATGACCATCGTGGACAGGCTGCCGTCTCCATCCCCACATCTGAAGACAGATGGCGGGCGGGTCACACTGGCGGTCGGTCTCAACCGCATCGAACTGGCCAATTGGCAACCATCTTTCCGGCTGCTCTGCAACAACCAAGCTGTCACGGTCAGTCCCGAGGGCATAGCCGAGGTGCGGATCGACGGCCGCGGCCCGGTCCGTTTGCAAATCGTCGATCCCGCGGCTACGCCGGTAATCGCCTACTCCGCCGAGGTCCTGCGCCCCCTGCTGGTTGAGGCAGCGAACCCCTTCCAGGCGGATCTGGACAAGCCGCTGGCCGTCAAGGTTTCGCTGAACACAGCCGGCATCTGCCCGGTGAAAGTGACGCTTACGGCTCACCAGGCCGGTCGCACTATCGGCACACAGACGGTCGAACTGAGCAACGGTGTGCACGAGGTATCAATTTCATGCAAGACCGATCGGCCCGGCGAGGTCGAGATTCGCGCAATGGCCACCATAGGCGGCGACGGCGATGCGATCGTCCTTGCCGCGAAGCACCACTGCATGCTCGGAACGCCCCTGGAATCGTTCGACGCCTTCCGCCCGGAACTGGACGTAGCCGGCGACACGCGCGCCCGCTATCGCCTGGCGCTGGCGGACGCCTGCAACTACTACCGGCTCCTGCAGGCAGGCGACGGGCAGATCCGTTCGCAACGACGCGAGGTGCTACGGACCGACGAAGAGAGCGGCCAGATGGTCTATGCCTTCGCCTTGATCTACACGGCAGACTGGCCGGAGAACCCCTACCGCGGCGACAAGCGATTCCTGGAAGCGGCTGCGGCCGGCCTGGAGGCGGGCCTGGCCGGGGAGATCTGGCACGCATTACTGAAACACCCGCCGAACTGGCGGCTGCAGTCCTACCTGCTGGCGTACGAACTGCTGAAGGACGAGGTCCCGGCGGAGCAGGCGCAGTTCTGGCGCGACAGGCTGGCCGGCCTCATGGAGGCGACCGTCAACGTGTGGCTTCGCCCCGCGACGTACAAACTGAGCCATTACAGCCACGACGTTGGAACCGGGTCCAACCACTTTGCCTACCATACGGCTAACGTGTTCACCGCCGGCCGGGTTCTGGATCGGCCCGACTGGACCGACCTTGCGCGGGTGACGATGCGCCGCTTCGCTCACCACGGACGAGATGGCTTCTTTCCGGAGCGGCGCGACATTCCGGCGATGCACTACAACTGGATGTCGGCGAACGCGCTGGCAGAGTACTACTGGCAAAGCGGAGACGAGCAGGTCCTGCCGACCCTTCTCAAGTATGTGGATTTCGTCTGCCACACGCTGCTGCCGCCGGGCAACATGATGGTCATCCTGCACGACGGCCGGAACAACGAGCCTGGCGCCTGGGGCTCGGGCGAATCGGCACTGTCACTGACGCCGCAGGGACGCTGGATGGCGGAGCAGCGCTGCCGGCTCCAGTTCAACAGCCGACGGCAACCCGGCCAGACGAGCCCGGCGAGTTGGTTCCGCGTCGCCGAGAACGCCAAGTACTTTCGCCCCGGTAACCTGGAGGCCATCGCGGAAGAATTCGAATACCCCTTCCTCGACGGCCGGGCCCTGGTTGTCAGACGGCACGGCTTTACCTATGGACTGTCGGCCATCTGCATTCCACCGACAACGGATACCTACCAGGTCGACCCGCAGAACGCGGTGGAACTCAGCCATGCCACGGCGGGGCGGATCCTCTCCGGCGCCAACTCACAAGAGCAACCGGAGGCCGGTTCCTTTTGCCGCAAGCTGGCTGATCGGACGGAGTTCCTGCCCGTGCGCGGCCACGTGGAGCGGACCGATTCGGGCCATGCAGCGGTGCTGGAGTTCGACACGTTCCGTGCACGGGTCACCTGCGAGGTGCTGTCGCCCACTGCGGCTCGCATCGCGGTGGACCTGCTGGAAGTCAAAGGCACCGAGCCGATCGTCTACAGCTTCTTCCCGGTCGCAGAGGGCACTGGGGACTTGAAAGCCGGAAGGCCTACCACCAGCCTGTCATTACAGAGTGTTGATATCCGGTGCAGCCAACCGGTCCACGTGGAGACGGGCTTTCGAATCGTAAACCCGTACACCCAGAAGCGCGAGACTACGAGCAAGCCCGTACGGGCGTACACCACACTGGGGATCGGCCAGCCGTTCATCTTGGACATAGTTCTCAAGGATCGTTAACGGGCTGGCGCGCGGAGTACACCCTACTGGTAAGCCGCCAGCAACACCCGGCTGATAGCCGGACTCCGCCAGCGAGGGCACTGGCTGCACTTGCATCTGCCGTCGGTTCCGGCACGCGTCAGACACGTGGCGATGCGCGGCATAACCGGGCCAAAGACGGTCCCTGGAACGCACGCATCCACGACTACACATTCGACACCGTGCATCCAGTACCCATCTGCAGATCCAACCGGCAGCAAGAGGGCCGATTACGGCCTGGATGGCTTGGCGGTCCTGCCCGACATGACCCGTCCTCCCAGCACGCCGGAACGGGCCACCGTTGCCCTGCCGGCCCTGGCTGGGCCGCTGGTGATGCTGGACAGACGGAAATAGTCTTGCGAGATGGTCAGCGCGTCGGCAGCAAATCGACGGCATGAAGCAGTACCAAGGGCCGGCGACTGTTACAGGCCCACTGGCTTTCATTTGTCAGGGGATGCGCGGGCTGGGTAAGGTCCGGGGACGGAAGCCGGTGCGGCGCAAAATAAAAGCCGACTGTGGGGGTTGAACCCACGACCTGTGCTTTACGAAAGCACCGCTCTACCACTGAGCTAAGTCGGCTTGGCGTTTCGGCCAGTTCGCCATAAGGATATAGATCGGACGGAAAGTGTCAATGTCTCCGGGTGATATTGCAATGCGGCGAGCCTTCCGCTACGTTTCGCGTACATAACGCCTTGCGCCTGAGACCACAACGACAGGCGCCATCTACAACTTGCCCGGGAGACCCCCGAATGGCCAAGGAACAACCGATGAACCGGCCGAACATCCTGCTCCTGTTCACCGACCAGCAGCGCTACGATGCCCTCGGCTGCTCGGGCAATCCACACATCGTCACGCCGAACCTCGACCGCCTGGCCTCCCAAGGCTGTCTCTACCGCTACGGCCACACGCCCAACCCGGTGTGCATCCCCGCGCGGTACTGCCTGCTGACCGGCCAGCGGAGCGTCGTCCACCGCTATTACCAGAACCAGAAGCACCACCTGGACCCGGCCATCCCGACGCTGCCGCGGATCCTCTCGGACACCGGGTACCACACGGAAGTCATCGGCAAGATGCACTTCCAGCCCGACCGCGAACACCACGGCTTCCATCGCATGCAGCTCATGGAGGAAACGCCTCACTACCGCCAGGACGACGAGTACCTGATGTACCTGAAATCGGTCGGGTACGGTCACATCCGGCACGGCCACGGCGTGCGGCACCTGCTGTACCACCAGCCGCAGCAGTCCATCGTGCCCGAACAGCACCACGGCAGCCATTGGGTGGCTGACCGCACGATCGAATTCCTCCGCGAGAACCGCAACCGCACCTGGTTCTGCTGGTCGAGTTGGATCGCACCACACCCGCCCCTGAATGCCCCGCCTCGGTGGGCGGAGTTCTACCGCGGGCGAGAGGTGCCGGCGCCGAACCGGATCGAAGGCGAGAAGCTTGCGCAGTTCCACAGCGGCCTGAACAAGTGGGCCGATATGGACAAGGCATCGCCCGAGCGGCTCCGCCGGTCGACGCAGAGCTACTACGCCCAGGTCAGCTTCGTTGACGAGCAGATCGGCCGGGTCCTGGCGGAGCTGGAGAACCTCGGCTTGGCAGACAACACGCTGGTGGTCTTCACCTCGGACCATGGGGAGCTTCTGGGGGATCATTGGGGCTGGCAGAAGCAGTGTTCGTACGAACCGGTGGTGCGCGTGCCGTTCATCGTGCGATTCCCGGGCCGCGTACGGGCCGGCAGCAAGAGCGACGATTTCGTGGACCTGCTCGATCTTCTGCCGACGTTCGCCGATGCAGCCGGCGCGCCGCTGCCCGGCCTGTGGGGCTTTCCGGGCGACAGCCTGCTGAGCCCCCGCGGCCACCGGGACCGGACGTGCCAGTTCACCGAGTGTCACCAAGGCGAGGCACGCTGGGTAAGCCTGCGCGATCACAATTACAAGTACACGTACTGGTTCCACAACGGCCACGAGCAGCTGTGGGACCTGAAGAAGGACCCGAACGAACTGCACAACCTCGTCGTCGAGGGCATGAACGACAAGCAACGGGCTGCCCGCGACGACATGCGCCGGCGACTCATCGAGTGGGAGCGCAAGCACGGTCCGGCCCCCATCGGCCACGACCTGCCGAACTACGGCATCGACGAGTACTTCAGCCGGGCCCACAACACCCAGTTCCCGGACTGGCCCAAGAACGTGGCAGACCCCGAGGAGCGCGCCAAGATCAACAGCGTCGAGAAGGAAGTGCTCGAAGTACTGGCCCACGAGCCCGACGTGAAGCTCGAGGAACTCGACCTGGACTACTGGGTCCGCATGGGCGGCAGCCCCAGCCTGCGCGACCAGATCCGGCAGACCAGACGCGCTGCCGAGTAGATCGTTCCGATCGAGCGTCGGAGGGCACATGCGGCAGTTGCCGCACTGCCCTGCTCAACCTCCGACACGCCTTGCCCTAGCGTGCGCAGGCGTCCGGATCTCGATCGCTACATAGCGATGGCATTTGCCTCCCACGATCGCTCTTATTCTTGATCTTACTGCTCCCATTCTTATATTAGCAGGATGTGCAGGCCGGACTTGAGTGCGGCACACGTGGCCGTCGCGCTCGATCCTTGGCCGCGTTGTTCAGAGTACGAGAAACCTTGCATGGCTAGCGATGCTTCCTTACCCGTTTCGGCCACAGCCGAACCATCGGACGAGCCAAGCATTACGGCAAGTATGCCGCTGCAGCAGGCCAGGGAGCACACGGGCCTCATGGTCCTGCTCCTGCTTGCCCTGGCTGTCTACGGCTTTGCCGTGGTGCGCACTGCATGGCTGTGCGACGACTCGTTTGTGACGTTTCGAACGGTCGATAACTTTGTGAAGGGCTATGGCCTGACCTGGAACACGGACGAACGCGTGCAGGCCTATACCCACCCGCTATGGATGTTTCTGGTCAGTGGGTTCTACGCTCTTTCCGGCGAGATTTATTACACCGCCATCTTCGTCTCGATGGGAGTGTCGCTGGCAGCCGTGCTCGTATATTGCCTGAGAATCGCTTGCTCCCGGGCCCAGGCGATCATCGGCGTGCTGATCTTCGCCTTCTCGAAAGCCTTTGTGGACTACTCGACCAGCGGGCTGGAGAACCCCCTGAGCCACCTGCTTGTGGCGATCTTCCTGGCGATTTACCTGTCCGACCGAACAATGACTCCGCGGCGGCTGTTCTGGCTGTCGCTGACCGCCGGCCTGGGCGTCCTCAACCGCATGGACACACTGCTGTTGTTCGGCCCGGCCCTGCTGCTGGCCTGGTGGAACAGTTGCGCTGCCGTTTTTCCGTCCTCCGTCCTCGGCGCTCACTCCTGCCGTCCCGGCCGGCCGATGTCCCTGGCCGTCCTTTTCGCGGGGTTCCTGCCGTTCGCGGCCTGGGAGGTCTTCTCGCTGATCTACTACGGCTTTCCATTTCCCAACACCGCGTATGCCAAGCTGAACACCGGCCTCCCGGCCGGCGCGCTGCTCAAAGAGGGACTGAACTATCTACGCGATTCTGTCATCAATGATCCGCTCACAGCGGTTGTCATCGGGCTGGCCCTGGTAAGTCTTGTTGTGCGTCCGGACCGCAAGCGCATCGCGATTGGGGCCGGCATCGTGATGTACGTGCTGTACGTGGTGAAAATCGGCGGGGACTTCATGTCAGGCCGGTTCCTCACTGTGCCGCTGATGGCGGCGGTGATCCTTCTGGGGAGGCTGCCGGTTCGGCTATCGCCCGCCAACTGGCTGGCTACGGCGCTGCTGACGTTGTGCGTGGGATTCACCGCACCCCACCCGTCAATCCTCACGCTGAGCAGTTACGGTCTGGGCTGGAACTGGGACTTCGAACATGTCAAGGTCGCGGACGAGCGGGCCTTCTACTACCCATCGACAGGCTTGTTTGGCGATTCGCTCGGGATCCTCACAGTTGTGCAGGATGTCCTTGCCACAGCCGAGAAACGCAGAACCCAAGGCTCGCTCGTCACCGGCTTCGGCATGATCGGCCTGTATGGCTACACGAGCGGCCCGAACCTGCACGTGATCGACCATTTCGCCCTGTCCGAGCCGCTGCTTGCGCGTCTGCCGATGCGGTACAACCCTACCTGGCGTATCGGCCACTTCACCCGCCACGTACCCGACGGCTACATCGAACGTCTGCAGTACCTGCGCGAAAAGGAGCGAGCGGAGGCCGAGGCCCGGGCCGCCGGCAGACCCCCACAGGCCATACCCGAGAACCACTTCAGCGACCCAGACATCCAGGTGTTCCACGACAAGCTCTGCCTGATCACGCGCGGCCCGCTGTTCGCGCGGGAACGTTGGGAAGCTATCTGGAATATGAACCTCGGCCGGTACAATTTCCTTATCAACTACGAGTTCTACCGCAATCCGCCGGAGCGGGTGTGGCTCGGCGAGGTCTACGGCGGCCCGAAGCCTCGCGGCATCGCCCGCGATCTCAAAAGAGACGACGAAGGCAATGTGCCGCTACCGCCGGTGGGCATCATTGTGATCCTGGGCAGACCCATACACGCACCGCAGATCGAACTCAGCGTCGACGGCAACGACGACTACCGCATCGACTATCCCCAGTTGGGCCGGCGCCCGGTCCGGCAGGAAGTTCCGGCTGTCTCGCAGCAGCCCGGCCAGGTGGTCCGACGAATCGACGTGCCCGCCGACGTGGTTGCGCAGGGTTACGATCGCTTTCGGATTCTACCGATCCGCGGCGACGGCCGGTACAGCCTGCGCCACGTCGTGCCTGTTGACAACAGGGGGCAACCGCCGGCAGACCCAGACCGCGTGCGGTAGTCTCTGGGACCCGGGGCCATATTCCACATGACAGGGACATCCGAACCGAACGCCCTCGTATCGTCCCTGGCCCGGAACGATCGCCGTTGCCGGCAGGCCGGGATTTGAAGGCTGTCCTGCGGTAGCGCCGTCCAGTATGATGGATGCAGTACGGGGTATCAGAGCAAGACGAACCGCGGGCAGAGGACCCGATCAGTATTCGTCGAGTAACATTTGTATGGCAAGAGGGCCTGGTCTTGAGAGGCGTGGCAGCACAGACGGCCATATCCGGTACCGGTGCGGAGCCGGCCTCAACGCGCCATGCGGTTTCCCGGCTGTCGGGGGCGATTCTGCTGATCGCATCCATCCTGCTTTATGGGGTGGTGCTGGTGCGAACGGCATGGTTGTGCGACGACGCCTACATCACTTTCCGGACGGTCGACAACTTCATCCACGGCTACGGCCTGACCTGGAACACCTTTGAGCGGGTCCAGGCGTACACCCACCCACTGTGGATGCTGCTGCTCAGCTGTGCCTACTTCGTCACCCGTGAGATCTACCTCACCAGTCTCTTCGTCTCGATGGCTGCCTCTTTGGCCGCGGTTCTGGTCCTGGCCTTCGGCATCGCCCGCAGCCGGCGCCAGGCGGTCCTGGGCCTGGCAGTGCTGGTCTCCAGCAAGGCCTTCGTCGACTACTCGACCAGCGGGCTGGAGAACCCCCTGAGCCACCTGCTGCTGGCGATCTTCCTAGCGGACTATCTGTCCGACCGGACGATCACTCTGCGCCGACTGTTCAGCCTATCGCTGATCGCCTGCCTGGGCGTGCTCAACCGCATGGACATGCTGCCGCTGTTCGCCCTGCCCCTACTGCTGGCGTGGTGGCACAGCACCACGCTGAGTCCTCCGTCCTCGGGCGTCGGCCCTGGCTCTTGGCGCCAGTCGCTACTCGCTGCGGGCGTTGGGTTGGCCGGGTTTCTGCCGCTCGTGACCTGGGAGGCCTTCTCTCTGATCTACTACGGCTTTTTGTTTCCCAACACCGCCTATGCGAAGCTCAACACCGGCATTCCGACGGCCGATCTGCTCAGGCAGGGCCTGCACTACCTGGAGAACTCGCTGGAAGTCGACTCTCTGACACTGGTCACGGTCTCGACGGCCCTGGTCGCAGCGGCAATCCTGCGGCAGGGAAGGCAGATCATGCTCGGGCTGGGGATCGCCCTGTATCTGCTCTACATCGTCAGGATCGGCGGGGACTTCATGTCAGGACGGTTCCTGGCAGCGCCAGTCTTCTGTGCCGTAGCGATCCTGGCGAGCATGCCCGTGAGGGTTTCGACGTGGATCCTGGCATGCCTGCTGCCGATTGCCGCGGCGCTTTTGTTCGTATCGCCTTACGTCCCGCTGACCAGCGGCGCCGACTACGGCCGGTCTATCGGCACGAAGTTGATCCGATACAGGACCATGGAGAGCCACAAGATCTCCGACGAACGCGGCGTTGTCTACCAGTCGACCGGTCTGCTCCGCGCGGGCCGGTACGGCGCCCCGCCTGACCATGAGTGGATCGACGAAGGCAGACGCCTCCGCACAGAAGGCCCGAAGGTCGAGGTTTTCGGGGGAATCGGATTCCGCGGCTTCTATGCCGGTCCCGACGTGCGGCTGATCGATTTCCTCGCCCTGTCGGACCCGTTGCTCGCGCGGCTGCCGGCCGAGGCCAGTCTCAACTGGCGGATCGGCCACTTCCGCCGGGCCATTCCCGCGGGATACAAGGAAACCGTCGCCACCGGCCAGAACCTCCTGGAAGATGAGAACCTCGCCCGCTTCTACGACCGGCTCACACTCATTACCCAAGGCCCGCTGTTCACCAAGCAGCGATGGGCCGCGATCTGGAGCATGAACCTCGGCCGGTACAACTACCTGATCGACAAGGACGCCTATCGCTATCCAGGACAGCTTCGCACGACCGCACGGAAGCTGCGGATTCTTGCGCGAGAGACCGCTTTTCAGCGCGGTGCGGTGACAACGCAGATGACGCCTACCCGAAGGGCGGCGCCCGCCAAGCGTGCCCTCATGTTGCCTTTCCCGAAGTCCGGGGTGCGCGTTGATCTCGGCAGGACTGCGCACGCGCGGTTGCTAGAAGTCACACTGACGGGAAATGACAAGTACATGGTCTACTGGCTGCTGGCGGGCCGCGAGGTTACGCGACAGGAGATTGCCTGGCCGCGCAAG
>Ga0101944_10005123_pt1 | contig 15287 bp, 12 predicted proteins | sample DewCreD2012metaG_FD_75245 | JGI IMG/M metagenome (GOLD analysis project Ga0101944, IMG submission 75245) | Hot spring sediment bacterial and archeal communities from British Columbia, Canada, to study Microbial Dark Matter (Phase II) - Dewar... ...
GGCGGGCGGCCCGCCGGCACGTCCGCAGGGCCGGCCGGACCTCGGTCCGGCCACACAGATCCCTATCGCAGATGAGGAGGAGGAAGCCCCTGCGGCTGGCAAAGGCGATGACAGCAAGGTGATCGGCACTGCCACCGGACCGAGCCGCGACCACCAAGGCGGGCCGAACACGCTCTTGCGAGTTGCCCCAGACGGGTTGACGACCGAAGTGGCCGACCTGCCGGCCATGCTTCTGGCAATGGCTGCCGCGGGCGACAACCTGCTGGTCAGCGCGGGCAACCCCGGACGGGTGTACCGCGTGGAAGCGGACGAGGAACGCTACGTAAGCCTGTTGCGCGAGGATACCAGTTACTTCACCGCGACGGCGGGGACCGCCCGAGGATGCTGGGTTGGCGTCTCCCGGCCGGCTGGCGTAGTACTGATCCAGCCAGAGCACGCCGCTGAGGGCACCTTTACCAGCACGCCGCTGGACGCCGGCCAGCTATCGCTGTGGGGGCAGATTCAGGTAAGCGCGACGATGCCGGCGGATTCGGCGGTCCTCGTGCAGACGCGGTCGAGCAACACACGGGACACGAGCGGGCCCGGCTGGTCGGAATGGTCCGAGCCGATGGCGGTCCGCAACGGGAGCAGCCCGCCGATCGCCTCACCCCCGGGGCGGTTCCTGCAGGTGCGAGTGAACCTCAAGGCGAGCACCGACCGACAGCAGACGCCAGTCGTGCGCTCGATCGACATTCCCTATCAGACGTTCAACCTGCCGCCGGAGATCGCTTCTCTCAGCGTGACGACCCCCAGCGTCAGCGGCAAGCGCCCCGCGTCTGCGGACGAGTGGTACGTCTGGCAGGCGACGATCGAGGTGGAGTGGCAAGCGCGCGATCCCAACGGGGACACTCTGTCATATGACCTGTTCGTCCGGCCCGTCGGGGCGGATCAGTGGAACCGGCTCGCCCGCAACCTCAGCAAGACCACCTATAGCTGGGACAGCCAGAAGATGACAGACGGGTTGTATGAGCTGCGGTTGGTCGCCAGTGACCTGCCGGACAACCCGCCGGGGACAGCGCTCACGCGGGCTCGCCGGAGCGAGCCAATCGTGGTCGACAAGACTGCTCCGCTGATCGAGTCGCTCCAGGCCCGCTTGCTGGACACACGGGTGTTCCAGGTTCGGGCCCGGCTCGTGGACAAGGCCACACGCATCATTGCGGCGCAGTACTCAATCGGCTCGGCTGGGCAGTGGGTCAACCTGCTGCCGGTGGACGGGATTTTCGATAGTCAGAGCGAGGATCTGGATTTCGAGGTGGGGCCCCTGGGCCCCGGCGAGCACATGCTGACGGTCCGCACGGCGGATGATCGCGGAAACACAAGCTATGCATGGCGGACGCTGACGGTCGGCCAAGGCTCCGAGGGAACTTGACGGTTAGGGGCCCAATGGCTATTCTCAAGGACTCGCCGCGTTACGGCAGATGACAACGGACAAGAATCTGGAGCTGATGCTATGGCCGTGATATCCGGAAGAAGAAGCAACCGCAAGCGCTATCGCACGCATGGTTTTCGCGCCCGCATGAAGACCCGCGGCGGCCGGGACGTGATCAATCGCCGTCGTCGGATCGGCCGGAAGGTCACGTGCGACTGACGCCTAAGCGGTGCCGGCGAAAGAAGATGCGGCTGGAAGTACGATGATGTGCCAGGCACGTTGCACGCCGGCAGGCTCAGGAACGTCCGATATCCAGGCGACCTCCTCTCGAGGTCGCCTGTTTGTTTGTCAGGCTGGCGGCGGGTTCAATACTAGCGTGTCCATGAACGAGATCTTCGTCACTTCCTGCGAGCACATGCACCAACTCTTGGACGGGGCTGTAAGCCGCCGCACCCCTGCCCCTTCCCGGAGGAGATCCCCTACCGCCTGATCCTGCTGTACTCGTACTGCGATGAGATCGTGATTGACCCGTCCGCGGGACTGGGCACGACCCGCAAGATGGCCTGCACACTCAGCCGACACTACGTCGGCTACGAAGTACATGCCGAGTATACCGCCATCGCCAGCCAGCGGTTGAAAGAGCCGTTGCACCTGCACGACCCGCTGATCGCCGAACGGGCCAAGCTGGCCATGAAGGCTAGGCCTGGGGTGTCGCCCCGGAGAGTCGGCGCCCCAGGCACAGGCCTGTAAAGACAATTACTGCCACATGACTGGCGGATAGAGTCGGCGTCAGATGCGCACGCGTTCGCGCTGGCGCGACAGCCGCACGGCGAAACGAGTCGCCACGGCCGAACCCGTCAGCGCACCAGCCACCCCCACGCACAGCTGCCCGACCAGCGAAAGGACGATCGGCCGGATGCCGTAGAGGGCGATGATGCCCATGGCAATCACGCCCAGGCCGATCATCAGGTGGGTGGCGCTGGAGCGGGAGAAAAGACTCCGGCCGGCCTCCCAACCGCGGGTCGTTTCGAGTGTCACCGCACCAGCGTGGGCCCTGGGCGTGGAACCAAAGAACAATGCGCCACCGAAGGCCACCGTGGCAGCCGCCGCCAGCAGGACCGGGTAGATCCCGAGAAGCCCCAGGATGCCAAGCACGACACCTGCGCAGCCCGCCACAAACTCGGGGCTGACGCCGAACGCGGCCTCCATGTGCTCCATCGTCCCACCGGTCTGGCTGACAATCTGCATGTTCCGGCCCATGACGCCCAGGCCGTGGACAAGAAAGCCGGCGCCGATGACCAACGTCGACAGCGCGATCACCCACAGCGGGTAGATGTTCAGCAGGCCCAGTATGCACAGGACGATCGCCGCTGCGCCGCAGAGGGCCAGGGCCGCCGAGCTGCCCGTCAGCATTTTGTACTCATCCGACCGATCGACACGATCCGGCGTACGTCCAGGTTCTGCGGGATGCTCAGGGAAAGTAGCCATAGCGTCTGCCCCTTTCTATCTTGCAGGTCTCAGATAGCTGTGTAAGAACCATATCTCACGGGGTCCATCGGGAAGTACAGCCTTGGTGCCTCGATCCCTGCGCGGAGTTCCGAATGCCCAACTCATCGACATGCAGAAACTTCAAACAACCCCCGTGGCTCTTATTATTACATGCGGCACGACCGCATGGGTCAAATGGTCCGACATCAATGCTCCAGACAGGCCCACGCTCATGTGGCGGGTACGTATCATCCAAAAACAACAGAAGATAGACACGGTCAAAAACTACAGAAGATAGATACGTCCCGGCTTCCTTCAAAGGCAAGACGAAACCGCCGGCTCGGTCGCCGGGAAATCCCCTAGGCATCGCTAGTACCGGGCCTGCCAGTAGATACAGGCGACTCACCGATTGAAGGCAACCGCTTGGGGCCTATATATTCTGGAGCATGCTACGGCGACGCTTTGGGGGTCCTTAGGTCAAGGGCCCCAATCGATCCGAAAGCAGGCGTCTTGGCGCTGAGGTAGCAGCAGGTTGCACCTACCAGAGGTTCCCAAGCGGCCTTCACGGATGAGAAGGGGTTGATGATGGGAGCATCGTACTGGGCAAGATGGGCGTGCAACGGCCGGGTAAGCGATCTGCCCGAACTGATTCTGCCGCAACTGCTCGAGGAAGGCTATGACCTGCTGTCGCACGATGCCAACCGGCAGGTTTTTGACCGAGGTGGTGTCATGAAGAAGATCGCCTGGAGCCTCAATGGCGGCCGCTGGAGCCAGGCCCCCGTCGACCTGACAATCACCTACTCCTATTCGCCCACACTAACCATCGCCAACTTCTACTGGAAGCTCTCGGTCCGCCCCTTCCCGACGACTGCGAAGGAACGGGCGGCCTTCGAGGCTCAGATCCAGCAGCAACTCACGCGCATTCTGGCTGGCCTGGACGAGCAGTTGCTCGAGCAGCCCGTCGAGGCGATGCCTGAGGTGGCCCAGGAAGGCGCCAGCCTGCAGGCCTGCTGGGAGCATGCCCAGATAAGCCCGGAAGGTGGGCACCTTGGCCACGACCTCGCAGCCACGATGGTGCCGCAGAAGCGGCATCGCCGGACGTCGCTGGAGTCCGCCACCATGTGCCTGGACGAGCCGATCCGTTGCGGGATGTGCCACAGGCCGGCGGTGCCCGTGCCCGGCGCCTCGAACCGATACTATTGCCTGATCTGCCGGCATCATCTGCCCTGCAAGCAACCGGCGGCATAGCCAACGCGCGCCTGCCAGCCCGACCACGAGGGGGCGGGCTGACAGGACACCACACCAACCGGGTGCGGCGCGGACACATCGTACGGGTGTCAGGAATGCACGCAACTACAAGTTCCTGGAACCGCCGATTCGGATTGCTGGCCCTGCCGGCACTCCTAGCCGTGGGATGCAACGGGCCGCTGCTGCCCGACCCGGCGGTGCGGTACATCGCGTTCGGCGATTCCTCCACGGCGGGACCGGCCAGCATCAACTACTGGCAATACCTGCAGCAGGATTTGGACCAGCCGCCGGCAGCCTTCGTCAGCCAGGGCAAGGGCGGCGAGACAACGGCCGAAGGTCTGCCGCGGCTGCAGGACCTGCTCGACCGCGAGATCTACCCGAATGCCCAGGTGCTGCTGTTCTGGGAGGGCGGTGGCGACATCCTCGGTTTCATCCGCGACCACGACCCCCTGCTGGCAACATCGCCGAATGATTCGGATTACCCCTTTGCCGACGATTTGGCGGCCGCCCTCGACCAGACACAGGCCAACATCGAGCAGGCGATTGACCGGGCGCAGCAGGCGGGGTTGCAGGTATACGTCGCGACCTACTACTACCTCGCCCCGGGGCAGTGCCGGCCCGCGCTGCTCAACGTCCTGCTGCCGGAGCAGGCGAACCGCGCCAATGAATACGTTCGCCTGCTGAACGAGCGTATCCGGCACGCCGCCGATAATGCGGGCGCAAGACTCGTCGAGGTCGGCGCCCAGGCCGAGATCCTGGCCGCCGACCTCGCCAACTACTTCGACTGCAATCATCTCAGCGAGAAGGGCAACCGGGCCGTGGCCAATCTGTTTCTGCAGGCGATCCGGCCCTGAATGACCCCGGCCCGATGCGAAAGAGCGTACCCGACGAAAAACGGACGCGGCCTATGGCCGCGTCCCTTATACTCTTTTGGCCATGCCAGGCTGCCCGCCCCGTGCACTTGGCGGGCTGACAGGCTTTTCGCGCTAGACCGCCGCGCCCACCGAGACTGCACTCCTGAGGGCCTCGACCATGTGGGTCTTCTCCCAGGTGAACCCGGGTAGTTCCCGGCCGAAGTGGCCATAACGGGCCGTCTCCTTGTAGATGGGCCTGAGCAGGTCGAGATGGCGGATGATGCCGCTCGGCGTCAGCGGGAACACCTCGCGAACCACCTTCTCCAACTCGGCATCGCCGATGCGCCCGGTGCCCATCGTATCGACCAGCACGCTGACCGGTTCGACGACGCCGATCGCGTAGGCCAGCTGCACCTCGCACTGATCAGCCAGATCGGCTGCCACGATGTTCTTGGCGATGTGGCGGGCCATGTAGCAGGCGCTGCGATCGACTTTGCTCGGATCCTTACCGCTGAACGCGCCGCCGCCGTGACGGCCCCGGCCACCGTACGTATCAACGATGATCTTCCGGCCCGTCAGGCCCGTGTCACCGTGCGGACCGCCGATCAGGAACCGGCCGGTCGGGTTGATCAGGAACTTGATGTTCTTGTCCCACAGCTGCGGGCACTCCGCCATCACGACCGGCTTGATCACCTTCTCGATGAACTCGGCCTGCGCCTTCTCGCTCATGCAGTTGGTCTTCGGGTCGATGGCCGCTTCGGTGTGCTGCGTCGAGAACACGATCGTGGTGATGCGGACCGGCTGGCTACCCTCGTACTCCACTGTGACCTGCCCTTTGCAATCCGGCAGAAGCCACGGGATCTGGCGCGACTGGCGGGCTCTGGCCTGCTGCTCCATCAGCCGGTGCGACAGGTAGATGGGCATGGGCATGAGGGTCGAGGTCTCCCTGCAGGCGAAGCCGAACATTAGGCCCTGGTCGCCGGCGCCGACCTCGTTGTCCTGGCGATCTACACCGCGGTTGATGTCCGCCGACTGGCCGTGGATCGTGCGAACAACGGCGCAGCTGTCGGCGTCGAAGCCAATGCCCTGAGCGGTGTAGCCGATCTCGGCAATCGTCTTGCGGGCGGTGTCCTCGACGTTCAGCAGCGCTTCCTTGGCAGCCTGGTTGTGAACGGTCACCTCGCCGCCGATCACACACAGGCCCGTGGTCACGAATGTCTCGCACGCCACGCGCGCCACCGGATCGGCAGCCAGAATCGTATCCAGCACTGCATCGGAGATCTGGTCGGCGACCTTGTCCGGGTGTCCCGCGCCAACCGATTCGCTGGTAAACAGATAACGCCTGTTATTCATGCCCTTGGCCATTCCGAGCTCCTGTCTAATCAAACCCATCACACCCCTTGCCGGCGGGCTCATCCGCATCCATGCATCCAGTGGGGCTCTTGAAGGTCGCCTCTCGCCGATCCGCGCGATCCGGCGTGCCGAAGGTTTTGACCCACCTGCCGTAAGGGGCCCGCGGACCCCCAAAGCCGAGTATGATAGCCCGATCCCCCCGCCTCTGCAATGATCGTTTTGTCCCGGTGAACCGTTCGGGCGACACCGATACATGTGGGCCCGCCGGGGTCAGTCCCCCTGCCCGAGACCCTCGCTTCCTGATGGGCATGGGATCTACCGTACAGGCTCCAATGGCCGAAACACGGCCGGGTCCGACCCCTTCGCCCCGACCCGGTCACGCGGCACCTATGCCCTCGAGAAACCGGTCAAGGTAGCCGCAGCCCACGAAGACCTTGAGTGCCTCGACAGTCTTGTCATGGTCCATGCCCCAGACGCAGCAGCGATGGTCTTCCATCGCCACATCCATCTGGATCAGCAACAGACCGTCGATCCCCAGCGCCGTGGACAACTTGGGGAAGAAGAACTGCGAAACCGCGTTCACACCCGGGCCGCCCACGCTGATGGTAGGCAACTGCTGCAGCGCCAGGCTGTTCAGATACCAGATGTCGCTGATGACCACCGGCCGCAGAAACACCTCTTTGGCCATACGCTTGCGGATCAGACGCTGCAGATGGTATGCCAGCGGCCTGTCGCGCATCTCGGCCCGAAGGCTTGAGCCGGTGACGATCAGGATCAGACCTGATAGATCCTCGTCTTCTTCCAGGGGCATCCGGTGCGCTCGTCACGGTCCAGTGCAACATACCCTCAAGATAACATAAGGATAATAGCATCATAGGTGCGAGCCAGACGCATAGAACTGTGCGGCGCCGCGTCTCCACGATTCCCACGCCATCAATCCCCACACCGGCAAGAACTCGACCCACACAACCACGTGGTCAAACCACCAGGCCAACCGACAAGCCTCGAACCAGTAGCGCAGATAGTACAAGGGCATAACCACCGCAAGCGCCAGCAGCGACCACCGCGGCTGGATCGCCAGCAACGGAATCATCCAGGTGGCATACCATGGAAACCCGGTCGGACTCAGCAAGAACACGCCCGCCACCGCCAGCAGACAGCGACCAGCAACGTCACGCGGGTCCCGCATGGGATGGCTCGCCAGCCACAACACCCAGAACACTGCCGCCATCGAAGTCAGTAGACGAGCCCACCACTGCGCATGCCACGCCGGCTGACCAAGCACCCCATATGCCTGCTCCATCCCGCACACCACGATCTGGAACATTGCCGCGTTGCTCTGCCACCGTAGCCAGTAGTTTGTGCATGCCCCGCTTGAGCGATCCTCGCGCGACAGCATCGGCGCAAGCAAAATGCCGGCCATTGTCGCGAAGACCAGCACAGCCGGCACGAGTCGTCGAGGCCTGGCCAAGGCTGGACGCAGCAGAATCGGCAGCAGCACGATCGGCCAGAGCTTCGCCCCGGCTGCCAGCGCAAGCACGGCTGACGAGGTGACGAAGTGACGCTGCATGGCCAGCAGCACGGCCCCCATCACGAACACCAGCACGAGCGGTTCCATGTGCCCGCTGTTGAAGACCTCCTTGATCAGTAGCGGATTCCACCAATAGAGCAGCGACCATCCGGCCGGCAATTCCAACCGCCTCAGGGTCGCCAGGATCAAAGCCAGGATCGCCGGGTCCAAGCACAGCAGCACGAGTTTCCAGGCCGCCAGGCTCCACGGCTGGATCCACCACGCCAGCGCCAAGGCCATCTGCGCTACGGGCGGATAGACGCTGCGAATCGTCGGCTGGTTGGCGCGTTGCAGGATCCAGCCGGCCTGTTCCGCCAGGTGGCGCAGCGCCGGCGGCGCCGTCCCTGCGCCGTTGATGCTGTCGATCGCCTCCTGGGGAACGTGCTCGTAAGGGCTGATGCCATTGGCCGTCAGAGCGCCTTCCCAGAGGTAGCGGTACCAATCGTCCTCCAGGATGGGCACCGATGGCACGAGGATCACGCGCATCGCCAGGCCCATCGCAATCGCGGCGAGAAGCTGCCCATGGCTCAGTCGGCTGTGTCGCAGGTAGCGCGCAACCAACAGGAATGCCGCACCACCCGTCACAAGCAGCGTCACGAACGGAACCACAGGCTTGCCGAGCGGATCGGCCTCATACGCAAACCGCGGCGAGACAGCCGCAAGTACGACATGGCACACCAGCAGGATCAGCCCGCCGATCAGCCAGTCATGCGACCTGCCGCCATGCCTCAACCGGCCCGCCCCGAATCCATCAGACGCAAGGGCATACCTTCTGCTGACTGGCATCCCGTGCGCATCCGCCGTGCGCATGCTCGATCTTCCCCCGATTGAATTGCCGCTTGATGTATATCTTATGCCCGAAGGACATGTGGCGCAGACCAAGACATTGGCAGCCAAGAGAATCAGGCACGCGCCATTGACCGGGCGCCGCCGCACACGCAAAGTATGCGAAAGGACTGGTGGATCCGAACTCCCGCATGGCAGACAAGCACGCATGGGCGCAGGCAACCACAACCTGGCTTTCGATCGGTCCCGAAGGATCACCCGCAAGAGCGACTTCGAGCGGGCCTTCGCCGGACGCTGCACGGCCGGCGATGACCTGCTGGTCGTCTACGCCATCCCCAACGGCCTGCCGCACCCGCGAGTCGGTGTGATCATCGGCAAGCGGCACGGCGGGGCTGTCCAGCGCAATCGCCTGCGCCGCCTGCTGCGCGAGGCCTTCCGCCTGGAGCAGCACAATCTGCTGGCCGGGTTCGACCTGCTGCTCGTTCCCAAAGTTGCGCCGCCAGCCTCACTGGATGCCTGTCGCCAGAGCCTAGTCCGCCTGGCCAAGGACGCCGCAAGGCGTTGGCACAGCAGATCTCAACATCGGTCCACCTGAGGACGCTTCGTCCAGCCTTGGCCGGTTGTTGCCTGTAACCTGTCCGATATCCCCCGTATTTCCCATTGCTTGCCTCGCATATCTTGCTAGACTGGTGTTCGTACGCCTGTGACAGTAATAGGCCGGAAACGCGATTAGGGCAGGACACAACAGACAGTTACCAACCAACATGCGACCCCTTTGAACCATGGCAAGGAGTGCTGGCGTGAGTACCGCTACATCTGGCAGCGGCAAGGGCAAAGTTACGGCAGCCGTCATCGGTCTGGGCATGGGCAGAGGCCACCTGAACAGCCTGCTGGCCAACCCGAACGTCAGGCTGGTTGGCGCGTGCGACAAGACCCCTGAGCGGATCGACCGCGTCCGGACCGAACATCCGGAACTGCCGGCCGACCTCTTCTTCGACGACTACCAGCAGATGATCGACAGGACAAAGCCGGACACCGTGGTCATCGCCCTGCCGAACTTCCTGCACCACCCGGTGACGATGTACGCCCTCAAGGCCGGCTGCCACGTGCTCTGCGAGAAACCCATGGCGATGAACGTCTGCGAGGCCGAGGAGATGCGCAGCACCGCCGACAGCCTGGGCCGCACGCTGATGATCAACTTCTCCTACCGCTTCAAGCCGACGACCCTGGCGATGGAGAAGACGATCGCCGCGGGCCAGTTGGGTCAGATCTACTTCGCCAGCACGGGCTGGCTCCGCCAGAACGGCATCCCGCGCGGCGTGGGCTGGTTCTACAAGAAGAACATGGCCGGCGGCGGACCGCTGATCGACCTGGGCGTACACCGCATCGACCTGGCGTGGTACCTGATGGGCCGGCCGAAGGTGGCCTCGGTTACCGGCACGACCTTCCAGCACTTCGGGCCCAAGCAACTGGAAGGCTACGACGTCGAGGACTTGGCCGCCGGCTTCGTGAAATTCCAGGACGGTCGGTGCATGCAAATCACCGTCAGTTGGGCGAGCTTCTGCGAGACGCCCGAGCAGATGTGGACGGAGCTCTACGGCACCGACGGCGCCGCCATCGAGCGGAACGTGGGCGGCGGCTATCAGTGGTCTGTCAAACTGCTGAAGGAAGTGGCCGGCTACCGCATCGGCGGCGAGCCGAGCAACATGCCGAAGCAGGCGCCGAACTCGATCGACCACTTCATCGACTGCATCGTCAACAAGAGGCCGCCGATGGCCACGGCCGACGACGGCCTAGAAGTCCAGCGCATCCTCGACGGCCTCTACACCAGCGCCGCCACGGGCAGGGAAGTCCGCTTCGATGGTGTGGTTCCGACCGGCAGCGCAGCGGTCGTACCGGTACGTCCGGTCGGAACCCCCGTAGCCGGCGAACCGGTCACCCCACCGCCCGGCACGCCGGGCCCCAGACCCGCGTAAGGCTGGCCCTTTCGGCCAGCAGGAGACAAGGTAACGATTGCTGGGTGCCACGGTCCGCTGACGGCCCAATCGTCGGCTGTCGGGCGAATGGTAGCGGGCCGTGTACAAGGCGATCGCTCAGGCCTTCTGGCTCGCATCCTCCGCGAAGACCTGCTCGGCAATCCGGACCAGCCGCCGGCGCGCACCCGGCCAGATCGACGCGAACGCGGACCCTCTCAACCACTCCTCCGCGTGGCGTGCGAACAGCGCCGGGCTCAGAAGCAGCAGTGTCGGCTGTCTCATGCGCTGACTGATCGCCAGCGTCACCAGCAGCATTCGATCCGCCAGCCCGACGCCGTGCAGCTTGAGCAGCCGTCGGAACAGCCTGTACGGCCGGTGCGGTGTCTGTGGCACCCGCATGCGGCTCTGGATCCGTGCGATCAGCCAAATCAGCAGAACGACCGAGGTGACGAAGAAGATGATCATCACCATCTGGCGCTGCTTTTGGGCCGGGCTGGCTTCCTGCCAGACCCCCCGATTCTCCAGCCAGTTGGCTGATTTGAGTGCCAGGAGCCACGGATTCATCGGGCTACGCCTTGCCTCCTGCCGTGTGCGCGGGCTGCTCGTGCAGGCCCCGATAGGCCGATTGGGCGAATCGCCGGACCGCCGACGACGGGTCGTGTTCCGCCAGTTGCTGCAGCCGCTCGGCCCAGCGCCCCGCGCCGATCGTCTTGATCGTCCAGACCGCCGTGGCCCGATGCTCGGCCCGTGAGTCCTGCAGCATCGTCGAAAGCACATCGGCCGCCTCGTCATCGCCGGCCCGGGCGAGCGTCCGCGCGGCATTTGCCCGCACACGGTTGTTGTCGCTGTGCAGCTTCGGCACGATGAGCGCCAGCCGGTCGGGCCAGCCCGCCTCCTCGATCGCCTCGATCGCATTGGCCTGTACCCGTCCGTCCGGGTCATCCAGCGCGCTGCGCAACTGCTGCTTGAGTTCCGGCCGATCCGAATGCCCCAGCACGCGCACCGCCGCAGAGCGAACCCGCGAGTTTTGATCGCGAGCCACGGCCAGCACGTCGCGCCACAGTTCGTCCACCAGGCCGAGCATGCCGACCATGCGAACCGCCCGCAGGCGGTGACTGCTGGAGGCCGCCGCCAGGTTCACGCGAAGGCGCGTCCGCAGGTGCACCGCGAAACCCTTGATCGTGGTCAATGCCGCGATCCGCCGCTCTTCCTGCATCGTGTCGAACCGCGTCCACAATCGCCAGAACAACTGGTCGGCCACCAACCCCAACAAATCGGCCGCGGACGGATCGCCCGGCCAGGTCAGTCGCTTGACCAGCTCGACCGTCAGACCCTCGTAGTCCATGTGTAACAGGCCGTAGGCCGCCATGCGGACCTCTTCCGGATCGCGCGATTCGGCCACGGCCGTGCGCAGCAGATCCAGCCCCAGGTCACGCGACCGGCACGCCTCAAACAGCACCTGCCGGCGGCACTGCGGCGAACCGACATTCCAGAGCTTGGCCAGCACATCGCCCTTGCGCTCGGGGCTGATGTTGGACGAATTCAGCAAAATCGGCAGCGCCGCCGTGCGACCGATCTGCGGCCAGGCCTCCTCGCGCACCGTGTAGAGGTATGTAATATCCTTGAGGAAGTTCCACGCTTTGCGGACCCGAGGCCACGGGTGCCAGATCTCCACGCCGCGCAGCACGCCCTGGAACCACTTCGCGTCGCGCCGCTCGCTGATCGCCTTGAGCGCCGACGGCCGGAGATCCGGCATCGCCATCGCCTGCGGTAGGAAGCACGCCGCCGCCGGCTCATCGGAGTTGATCAGCAGTTCTGACAGCAACCGGCCCAATCGCGAACGCGGTTGTCGCACCAGTTCCCACAGCCGCTCGCCCAAGTACGGCTCGAACCACAAACACGCCTCGACTACTTCCGACCGCAGATGCGCTTCATACCGCTGTGCCCCCGACAGCAGCGCCTCGAACAGATGCTGCCGGCGTATGGCAAGACGTTCCGCAGCAGGGCGAGGATCACCGGGCACCGTAGCCGCACTGTAAGTGCCGCCGATGCCCTCACCGGCGGCGCGGGAATCGGGTGCCGCGCCCGTGCTGTCTGCAGGGGGGCGGACCTGGCTGACAGGTGCACTGTCAGCTCTCAGCGACTCCAGGCCGGCTCCACTTGCTGCAGCGGGTTTCGTTGCGTTGGCCACTGGTACCGTTGGTGCGGGCTGTCTTCTGTCCCCTGTCCCATGTAACCTCAACAACGGATGGTCCGCCAGCAGCCTCAGAGACATCTGCCGCAACATCTGGGCCGCCTGCTCGCGCACTCTTACCTGCACGTCCATCAGGCCAAGGTCGAACAGGTACGCCAGGCTCTCCGACCCGATCTGGCTAGCCATCTCCAGGCAGTTCAACCGGGTCTGCATCTCGACCTCGCGGACAGCGGTCCGCATGGCAGGAGCCAAGGCCGGCTCGGCCCCGAGCACGGCCCGCTTCACATCCGCCGGCAAGCGATGGTAGTTCTCAATAACCGCCAGCAACCCCGCCGGCTGCGCCCGCTGCAGCAGCACCTCTATCGCGCAGCGTAGATAAGCCCCCTCGAGCTGCCTGGCCGCTGCGACAAGCGCATCATCTGCCGCGCCATCCTCACAGTCAGCCAGGTATCGATATGTCTTGGGCCAGGTCGCCATGGAAGTCTCCAGATCAATTATCGGCCCAAGAAAGACAAGACTTCATCTGTAGGTTGCCGAGGGAAGAAAGGCTGCGGCCGGAGCAACCGCGAGACGATATCGGACGCCTGGCATCGGCTGGCAGTGGCAGACCGAAAGAACAAACGGACGATTGCGGCGACTTCTGCCGCGCATCAATCCCTAACTCCGCATTTGGCGATGTCGGGCAAGGCGTCTGCGCCCCGGCCGCCGCCCCCTGCTCCACGGAACATATCTGGCCGCCTTCTGTAGTGGTCTTCACAACGGACAACCGACCACGGACAACCAACCGTCGTCATCACTTCGCCGGGATCACCGTCCGGATGCACAACTCCTTGAGCTGCGCATCATCCACCGGGCTCGGCGCATTGGTCATCAGGCACGTCGCCTTCTGCGTCTTCGGGAACGCGATCACGTCGCGGATCGACTGCCGGCCCAGCAGCAACATCACCATGCGGTCCACGCCCAGGGCGATGCCGCCGTGCGGCGGCGTGCCGTAGCTCAGCGCGTCCAGCAGGAAGCCGAAACGCATCTTCGCATCCTCTTCACCGATGCCCAGCAGGCGGAACACCTTCGACTGGACGTCGCTGCGATGGATACGAATGCTGCCGCCGCCCAGCTCGATGCCGTTGAGCACGATGTCGTACGCCTTGGCCTTGGCCTCGCCCGGACAAGTATCGAGCTTGGCCAGGTCCTCGTCCTTCGGGCTGGTGAACGGGTGGTGCACCGCCACGTAACGCTTCTCCTGCTCGTCGTACTCGAACATCGGGAAATCGATCACCCAGCAGAACTTGTACACGTTCGCGGGGATCAGGCCGCGCCGCTCGGCCAGCGTCGTCCGCAGCCAGCCCAGGTACTTCGCGGCCTTGTCCTTCTTGTCGGCCGAGAAGAACAGCATGTCGCCGGCCTTGGCGCCGACGCGCTCGATCAGTTGCTGGGCGATCGCCGGCGGCACGAACTTCGCCATGCCCGTCGCCAGCACCAGCCCGCCGTTCTCGCCCGCCTGCACCTTGCAGTTCGGCAGCCCGCCGGCGCCCTGGTTCTGGATATCCGCCGTGAGCGCGTCGATGTCCTTGCGGCTCATATCGCCGGCGCCAGGGCAGCAGATCACCTTCACCGTGCCGCCGGCCGCGCAGGCCTGCGTGAAGACCTTGAACTCGGTCTGGGTCGCCAGGTCGCAGATGTCGTAGAGCTTCATGTCGTACCGCAGGTCCGGCCGGTCGACGCCGTAATCGCGCATCGCGTCCTCGTAGGAGATCCACGGGATCGGGCGCTCGATCTGGACGCCGACGATCTCCCTCATAATGATCTCCATCAGGTCTTCGATGACCTTCATGACGTTCTCCCGCTGCACGAAGGACATCTCGACGTCGAGCTGGGTGAACTCCGGCTGGCGGTCGGCGCGAAGGTCCTCGTCGCGGAAGCACTTGACGATCTGATAGTACCGGTCGAAGCCGCTGATCATCAGGATCTGTTTGAACAGCTGCGGGCTCTGCGGTAACGCAAAGAAGTTGCCTGGCATCACCCGCGACGGCACGAGATAATCGCGCGCGCCTTCCGGCGTGCTCTTGGTCAGCACCGGCGTCTCGACATCGACGAAACCCAGCTTGTCGAAGTATTCCCGCATAATGCGGATCATCTTGTGTCGCGTCATCAGGCAGTGCTGCATGATCGGCCGGCGAAGGTCCATGTAGCGATACCTCAGGCGCGTGTCCTCGCCCACGCCGATCTCGTCGTCGATCTCGAATGGCGGGGTCTCCGCCTTGCTCAGAACGTCCACCTCACGGACCAGTACTTCGACTTCGCCGCTGGGGATCTTGGGGTTGATCATCTCCGCCGGCCGGGCCGCGACATCGCCGCGGACCGCCACGACATACTCGCTGCGCAGGGAGCGTGCGATCTTGTGGGCCTCGGG
>Ga0101944_10005126_pt1 | contig 15277 bp, 9 predicted proteins | sample DewCreD2012metaG_FD_75245 | JGI IMG/M metagenome (GOLD analysis project Ga0101944, IMG submission 75245) | Hot spring sediment bacterial and archeal communities from British Columbia, Canada, to study Microbial Dark Matter (Phase II) - Dewar... ...
ACCCCGGCGCTGGTCTGTTCAAGGTTGCGCAGCGCGTTGATCGCCGTAACATTCGTGTTAATGCGTAGGCTCATCGACTCCTCCATGAATGCCGAGAGCTGCTCGTGGGGAGAGCGCTGAAACCTCGGCTTGCGTTCCCGCATCATGCCGGAACGGGTCGTCCGCTCGTCGAGACCGGCTTCCCCTGCCGGCCCGTGCCCAGTCGAACGAGACTGGTAGGATTATCGGGATGCGATTCGCAATGCTTTAGGCACGCCACTACGGCAGCGTCTTTCTCTCCTCCGGCGGCTTGGCGGCGGCGCGGTGAATGTTGCCCCGCATCCGCGCCTGGTCCGCCACGATGTCATTGAGCTGCCGGTTCTTCTCCGCCAGCGTCTGACGGGTGATCGTCAGCTTGTTCTTGAGGTCGAGGGCGCCGTTAACCGCCGCCTTGACCTTGGCGCTGATCACCTGGTCGTTGCTGTTGAGGAAGATGCGGATCGTCTGATCGTCGGTATTGCTCAGGCTGATCGACTGGCCGACGAAACGCTCCTCCGTCACCGTCAGGGCACCGTTCTTGCCGGCCGCCACCGGCACCTCGAAGCGATACACATCGCGCGCCCGCTCCTTGGGCTCTTGCTTGCTGACCAGCTTGAACTCCGGCCGATACGGATGCTCGATCACCAGCAGCCGATCCTGCTCCGAACGGTTCTTGATCTTGTAGTCCTTGGACTGCTGCACCAAGCGGGTGGCCTCGATGATGCCACGGGTGATCTTCACCTTGGTGACGCGCTCGACGCCGGCGGGACTGACCGCTTCCACCTCAGTGCCCAGGTCGATGGCGTAGGACAGCAGGCGGTCATCGTTGGGCTGCAGGTCGAGGACGCGGGCATCGCCGGCGTAGCTGGCGCCTTCAAAGACGGTGATGGGGCCCTGCATGAGGTGCAGGCCGGTGGTGTTCTTGAACTTCAGGCCGTGCAGCGGGAACTTGGCGTGCACGCGCTGGTTGTAGATGCTGACCTTTCGGGCCTGCACATCCTGGTTGACGATCGGCAGCATCGCACTCTTGCGTCGCGGCAGCGTCACCGGCGTCTGGATGTGATAGCTGAACAACTCGCCCAACGTCCCACCCGTGGCCATGGCCTGGACGCCCCTCTGGAGGGCCTCGGTGGCTGCCCGTGCAGTATCTTGCATCGCGCCGCCTCCAACCCCGCCAACGAAGTAGCCATCGGCCAGCGCTTGCTCCGGCGGCTCTGAGGTCGGCGCGGCCGCCACAGGCATGGCCCTGCGCGCAAGCCCCCGGACTGCTGCCCTGTCCGCAACAGCCTGCCGATCCGCCCTGAGTTCCGCCAGTTCTTTCGCCTTTTCCTCCATCCCCTCCTCATACATTTGCGGCCGGAGCGAGGCGTACAGTTCCGGCTTGACCTCCGGCCGGGGCACGTACAGCGGGGTGTACAGGTCCTGGGTGAAGGAAATCGGCCGGCCCGCTACCAGCGTCAGATCGACGTTGTCCCAGTCGAAGTCGCTCGTATTCTCCAGGATCGCCCAGCCCTGGAGCCGGGTGGTCCGGCCGGCCTTCTGCCCGGCCTGTGCCTTCTCACCCAGCACAAGTCGGTAGCTGGTCTTCCAGATCGGCGCCTCGTTGACATAGCCCACCCGCACGGGTCGGTCGCCTGCTCCGGTGAAATTCACCTGCACGCTCTTGCTGTCGGCGTCGCGACTCTCCACCAGCAAGGCCAGCGCCTTCGACAGTTCCTCGTTGAGCTTGGCCTCGGCCAGGCTCACCGCCGAGATAGACTCCAGCGGAATCGACCGGATACCCTCGGTTGCGGCGATATTCAGGTATTCCTTCTCCACCAGGACGTTCGCGGGCAGGATGTGCTGCTTGCGTTTCTCCACGCCCAGGATCTTGCCGGTGACCTTGTCCGGCGCGAGGACGGTAACCTCCGTCCCGCGCACCTGGTCGAGCAGCGTGCCCAGTGATGGGTTGCCTGAGATGTCCACGCTGAAGCTCTTCAGCGCGCGGGCCAGCGGTTCCTGCGAGGCGTACGAGACGCTTACGGTCCCATCCCCCGATAAGTCCTGCGGGACCAGCGACTTGAGAATGTCATTGATCTGCTTGGTCTTGAACTTCAGCAGCACCTGCGCCTCACCACTGACCTTCCCGTTGTGCTCATAGTATGCCACGCCCGAGTTGAACGACGTTACCTTGGTGACCGGCAGGTTGACCTCGGCCGCCAGGGCCGGCAAAGCCATCGTCGCCGCAGACGCCAGGACGCTCGCAAGAATCTTCATCTTCTGGTCTCCTCAAGATGACCGACTGCAGTTTCTACCTCAGATTGGACGCTCGACACCGGCCTGGAGTTCCCGCCGATACCCGAATCGCCACGGGCGGCCTGACCCAGGACCCGCACCATCATCTGCGACGCATCCATCCCCGGCTGGCTGCTGCCGACGGTTGTCCCAGACTTTAACCTGCTTTGTCATTCGTGGGAAATCGCACGCCGCTTTGCCGGTACGGCCGTTCTCAGTAGCATGGCCGTACAGATCCGAATGACACACATGGAGGTCAAGCAATGCTGGCAGCAGGATTCGTGGCGACGTTGGCCCTGGGGGTGCTGTTCGCGGCGTCGGTACATGCAGGGAGCATGCGGATTCCTCTGACCGTCCGGTATCTGCCGGATAACGCGCCTGGCGAGGGACCCTGGCGGGGCGATCCTCATCCGCGGCGCCAACCGTCCGGTGCCCGCCCCGATGTGCCAGTCTGGGCAGGCGTTCCGTTGCCCCGCGGGGCCGCTGTCGACACTGCCGGTCTGCGTCTGGCCGATTCGCAGGGTCGGCCAGTGCCGGCGCAGTTCGACCCGCAGGCGACCTGGTCTGACGGCAGCATCCAGTGGGTGCTGGTATCATTTTTCGCCAGTGGCGAAGGGCCCGGCGGGCAGGGCTTCTTCCTCACGAACGATGCCTCTGGTCCGGCCGCTGCACCGGCTTGCCCCGTCAAAATTTTCGACCAGGTCAACGCCTGGCGGATCGACACCGGCCCGCTACGCATCCGCGTCAACCGGCAGGCGATGCACGGCCTGTCGCAGGTCTGGCTGGACATCGACGGCACCGGCCGGTTCACTATGGAAGATTGCATCTCCAGCCATACCGATGACAGCGGAATCGTTGCGGTCGACGCCGAGGGACGTACACACTCCAGTGGACTTGGCAGAGTCACGGACTGGACGATCGAGCGAAACGGTCCGGTCCACGCCGTGCTGTGCATCAAGGGCGACCTGCGGAGCCGCACCGGCGAGGAACCCCTGCTCGAGTACGCGATGCGCCTGCACGCCTTCGCCGGCTCCTCACTGGTACGCATCGTGCTGACGGTCCGCAACCCCCGACCGGCCGGGCGCGCGGATGACGGTGCCCGGTTCGTGCTGGGCCAGGCCGGCAGCGTCCTGCTCAAGGGGCTGGACTTCGTCGTGCCTGTCCGGCTGACCGAGGGGCTCCGGCAGGCGACGCTGTCTCCCGAGCCCGGCCGGATTATCGACCGCATTCCGCTGACCGGGGCCATAGGCGTATACCAGGACTCCAGCGGCGGCGAAAACTGGTTCCACCGAACCCACGTCAACCGCGACAACGTGATCCCGCAGCAGTTTCAGGGCTACCAGGTGCGTTACTGCGGCCGGCCGGTCGGAAGCGGTCTGCGGGCCAGTCCCTGGCTGGATGTGGCCGATATGCGCTGGGCCGTCTCGGCGGCCATGCCGCTGTTCTGGCAGAACTTCCCCAAGGCCCTGCGGGTGGATCCCGACGGAACGCTGCACCTGGGCCTCTGGCCGGCCGAGGCGGCCGACATGCATGAGATCCAGGGCGGCGAGCAGAAGACCCATGAGTTCTGGCTGTACTTCCGCCACCGGCGAGCCGCAGGCGGCGCCCGGCCCATGCCCCTCGACCGCCAGATGATGCCCGTGTGCCTGGACAGGCCCGTGGTCTGGGCCGCCGCCGATACCTATGCCAACGGGGCCGGCGGGCTCGAACCGATGCTTCCCGTGCAGCCCGGCCGGTTCGAGAAGTACGAGGCGATCATTGCCGCGGCGGTCCGCGACCGCGAGAACCTGGTCACCCACCGCGAGATCGTCGACGAATACGGCTGGCGGAACTTCGGCGACACCTGGGCCGCCAACGAGTTCAACCAGACCAAGGGCCCGCACGACGGCCTGCAGGCCCTCAGCCACTTCAACAACGAGTACGACCTGGGCCTGTGCATGCTGATGCAGTCCCTGCGTAACGCGGATTCTGAACCCACGGCGGCCAAGGCCTGGTGGGACCTAGGCCTTCAGGCGCTCTGGCACGAGGCCGATATCGACATCTACCACACCCGCAGCGACCCGGATGGAATCTACAACGGCGGGACGTTCACCCACACGGCCCATGGCGTGGAGGCCGGGCGCAGCACGCATCGTGGTTCGCCACAGGACGAACTGTGGGGGCTGTTGGAGTGGCCGTGGTCCCGGGGCAGCGCGCCCGAAGCGGGTCACCTTCGCACCCGTGGTATCCTGACGGCCTGGTTGCTCACGGGCGACCATCACCTGCGCGATGCCGCGTGGGACGTGACGGATCTGGTCGAATGGAAGATCCGCAACGACCGGTTCGCCCAGATCGATGTGCCCGACCGCTGCAATGGCCACAACCTGCAAATCCTGCTGGACGCCTACCTGCTGACGTGGGACGACCGCTACCTCGAGCCGATCCGCAAACTCACGGAGAACCTTGATTTCGACGCGGTGACCCGGCGATCGGGCGAGCCCCGGCCCGCGACCGCCTGGCAGACGGCCATGTACATCAAGAGCCTGGGCCGGTTGATCGACGTGATGGCGGACAAAGGCATGCCGACGGACAAGCTGGTCAACTCGTACCTGAAATATGCCCGCGCGATCTATCAGTATTCCTACGTCAACCGTGGCGGTTGGAATGAGGGCACCAGTACCTACCTGGCCTCAGAGGTGATGATGCAGGCCGCATGCATCACGCCAGACCCGGCCGAGCGCGCGAAGTTCGTCGAGGCCGCGCGGGCCGCCTTCCACGCCCTCGATGATACGGTGCGGCCCGACGGCACGGGCCAGTTCTGGACCAGCAAGAACACCACCCTAATGCTTCAGGGCGGCGGCCGGTACCAGATCTATGCGGTCCAGCAGGGGGCAGATGGCATTGCCAACAAGTAAGGCCGTGGCCGGTCGCGTGTGCCACAGTCATCAAGGCTGGCGGGGTAGATCATCCGTATCCTGAGCGTCGCTGATCGCCAGACTTGAGGGTGTGTTGTTCGGCCGCATGACGGCCGAGCAGTCATCCTTACCGGAGAACGCAAATGCAGGGATCCAGAGACCGAATCCGTCATATCCTCGCCGGCCGGACGCCCGACCGGATTGCCATGTACGATATGCTGCGCAACGACGCCGTCCTCGCCCATTTTGCCGGCGAGCCGATCACCTTCGAGAACGCGCCCCGCACGGTGTTCGAGGCCCACTGCGCTGCCATCGATGCCACCCGGCCGCGTATCCGCCTGCCGCAGCCCGAGCGGAGCGAAACCCTGCCCGACGGCCGGGTCGTCGTCCGCCGGCGCTGGACCGACTGGACGCCGCACCGCCGGTATGCGTCGCTCGAAGACTACGTCGCCGCCAAGGAACGGCAGATGCACCAGCGCTGGGACTGGTCCGCCGGAGACCAGCAGGAACTTGAAGACTGGATCCGCTCGCAGTCCGCCATCCAGGACCGCATGGGCGACCGGTGCTTCCTCTTCTGGAGCAGTCCCGGTACGACCGGCCTGATGGAGTTGTTCGAGGAAGTCGGCCTGGAGGAGTTCTCCTACATCCTGCACGACGCTCCGGACATCGTGCTGCGGCAGATGGAGTTCCTGACCGCCAAGACGATACAGCGGATCCGGCGCGTGCCGGCCGGCACGCCGGTTGAAGGGGTCTTTGTGGGCGAGGACATCGCCTTCAAGACGAACATCCTGTTCCCGCTGGACTGGATGCGCCGGCACTGGCTCGGTCACCTGCGCCGGATCATCGATGCCTGGCACTCGCAAAAGGCAAAGGTCATCTTCCACTCCGACGGCAACCTGAATCCCATCGTAGGCGACCTGGTCGAAGCCGGGATCGACATCCTGAACCCGATCGAGATCGCCGCCGGCATGGACGTGGCCGACCTGCATCGCCGCTTCCCGCGTCTGATCCTGGCCGGCGGCATCGACGTCAGCGACCTCCTGCCGCACGGAACGCCCCAGCAGGTGCGCGATGCGACCGTCAAGGCCATCGACGATGCCGAAGGCAACATCCTGATAGGCTCGAGCACGGAGCTGCATGACTCCGTGCCCTTGGCCAATTTCCTGGCGATGCGCGAGGCGGTGCTGGAGTATCGTCTATGATTCGCACGCCACTTCCATTGCGATCCGCCCCCACTCGAACAGCCGCTGCGGCTGGTAGCACACCGTGCTGATGTCCTTCAGGATGTACTCCAGCGGGCAGCCATTTCGCCGGCACGCCTCCTTCGTGGCCAGCAGGTGCTCGCGGACTTGCTCCTCGTGGAAAGCAGGCCCCGCCAGAAGCGCCGGGTTCGGCTTGCGCGAATACACGAAATCGCGCCCGATCTCCGCCGCGCCGCGCTGCTCATCCACCCACGGACTCATCGACACCTTCCGCACGCGCGGGATCATCCGCACCTGCTTCATCTTCCGGTCCAGTGGATCGCAGCAGCCGTAGTACACCAGCCCGAACCGCTCGCAGATGCGGCTGGCGTAATCGACCTCGAATTCCTTGAACATCTCCGGCGAGACCGTCGAGAGCATCTGCGCCAGCCCGAACATCCAGATGTCCTTCGTTCGCGGCTTGTCCGGGTTGAAGCCCGCCGCCGGCAACTCGTCCGTGTACGCCCCCGTGCAATGGATCAGGCTCTGCGAGTGGCAGAGCAACCCCTGCTGCTCCAACTGCTCGAGCATGCACAGGTAGCCTTCCGTCATCCGCCTGAGAATCTTGTGGATCAACTCGGGCTGGTCGACCATCGCATACAGCGCGTTCTCCACGCCCATCCACGTGCTGATCGGGTCCCACAGCGACAGGTACGGGTCCGCGCCCCACGGCCGAACCTCCAGGATGCCGTCGAACAACTCGTGTGCCACCGCCAGCCGGCGGTCGGTCTCGGCCGCATCGTGCGAGACCTGCGGCATGCGGATCTTCTCCACATCCTCCTCACTGCGGAACTGGTTGATGAACTGGTGGCCCACCACCGAGTTGGTCGGGTCGGTTACCACCGTCTCCTCTTGCACGTGCACGCCAAAGCCGGTGTTCCGAATGGCCTTGGGCACCCGTACGAACGGCTCGACGACCATGTCGACGGGGAAGTGCTTCCACTGGAAGAGCGTGCGGCGCAGGTACTCCTCGTATCCTCGGCATTCCTTGTCGGTGCAACGAAGCGTTAACTCGTCATCGACGTTCATCTCGTTCCAGCAGACCTGGTCGATCATGACCATCGGCCGCTCGGGCCGAAGACCGTTTAGTTTCCGCCAGAGCGCACGCTTGCTCTCCTGCACCGGCAGCGCCGCGATCTCCGCCACGCGAGCCGCCAACTCCCGCACGATCGCGACATCCTGTCTGTTTGGCACGTTGGCACCTCATTGCCTGTTCCAGTTCCCCGCGAGCACCTGAAGATCGAACACGTTCACCCGCTTGTCACCTGTCAGGTCGCACGCCGGGTCGTATCCTACCTGCCCCGCCTGCTTGTTCCAACTGCCCGCCAGCCGTTGCAGGTCGAACACGTTCACCCGTCCGTCCTTGGTGATATCGCCCGCCCAGGTGAACTCGTCCGCGCCGATCTCATAGGCCGCCCCCATGGGCCGGGGCTCGCCATCGATATCTGTCGTCACTTCCGCGACCGTCAGCCCCGCGTTGATTGCCGGGGAACCGGCCGCCAGATGCAGGTCGTAGATTTCCGCATTCACAAACAGCGGGTCCGCCACCCGGTTGCCGTTGACGCTCTGCCACGATCCGCCCGGCACGTTCCAGAACAGGTCGTATGCGTAAGTCCCGGGCCAGACCGTTCCGTTCGAGGTCGCAAAGACGTTGTTCGTCCACGTCAGCGGCGCTGCTGAACTCACATTCTGGATCAGGGCGGTGTTGTCGTAGAACGTGTTGTTGGCAAACGCCAGGCTGGATACGCCGTCCTCCAGTCGCACCGCCAAGTCATTGTCGTAGACGAAGTTGTTGTAGACGTGGTAGTCAGTGCTCGGATGCCGCAGCCGGAAGGCCCAGGCGTTGTCGTAGAGCCGGTTGTTGTAGATGAAAAAGCCGCTCACCCCGTCCTTGAGATTCAGTGCAGCGCTGTTGATCCCAAGCCGGCCTTTGCGCGACCCGCGTATTACGTTGTTGCGAAGAGTCACGTTGTAGTTGACGACGCCGACCGCGTTCTTGGTGTCAAGGTGGTTCTCCGTAATCGGCGTGCCCTCGGCAATCCCGTTGCAGTCGCCGTCCGCCAGTTCTATGTGCAGATCGCAGCCGTCGAAGACGATGTCGCCCCACGCCCCGTCGCGCGAGCCTTGCCACAGGTCGCCCGTTGCGTGATGCACATCGCAGCGAAGGAACGTGTGCCGAAAGCCCGTCTGGCTGTGCAGGCAATGGGCATCGGCCAGCGGGTTGTTCAGCACGATTGCGTGGTGCAGGTGGCAATCCTCCAGCAGCAGATCGCTGCTGTCGATGCGGAACAGGTGATTCCCCTGCCGGCGGAACTCGCACCGCCGGAACGTCTGGAACGTCCCCCCCGGATCCAGCCGGATCAGCCCGTTGGCGGCGCTGTAGTTGCCGTCGAAGATGATCCCCTCGACCGTGATGTAGCTGCGCGCCGTCTGGATCAGGTGAATGTTTCCGCTCGCCTGCACCAGCACCGTCTGGCCGGGGGCCGCCTTGAGCGTGATCGGCTGGCCGGCCGCGCCGCTGCGCGGGAAGCTCAACGAGCTGGTCTGCGTGTACGTCTCCCCGCGCACGATCACGGTGTCTCCGGCCTGCGCCGCGTTCAGTCCCTGCTGGATCGTCTTGAACGGGTTGCCCGCCGAGCCGTCCCCGCCGCCCGAGGCAGCATCCACGTAGAAATCCGTCGCCCACGCCGCTGGACAGAGCGCCAGCAGCAGCGACACCAGCAGGGCAGGACCGCCCCCAACAGATCCATCGGAATTGCCACATCGCTTCATAGAACCCTCCAGGAGCAGTCGGAAGAACCCCTGCCGAGATGGCTTCATTGTAAGCAAAGCCGTTTGCAGATCCTACCGGAATCCCCTTGGCAGACGCCAAACTGGATCCTGACATGGTACGTCCGTACCTGCTGCGGGACATGCCCTCTAAAATCCTTGCTCAGCAGTGGTTTGCGGGAGATACACGCCTTGTTCTATACTTCACCGTTTCGCGGGACGTGAGGTTATCGGGCTTGGTGGTCTGCGTGCCGGCGTTGCCGCCACTGCCTTGGAAACCGACGCCAAGTCCCGCAATAATCTGCCGATACTGTTCGGTGCCCGCCGGCCGTAACCGGCGGGCAGACACAGTGACTAGCGTGGTGTGAACATGATGACCAGCAAGGAAATACGTCAGGCCTTTATCGACTTCTTCGTCCAGCGCGGGCATACCCATGTCCCGTCCAGCACGTCCGTCCCCACCGACGACCCGACGCTCATGTTCACCAATGCGGGTATGAACCAGTTCAAGGATGTCTTCCTCGGCGCCGGCAGCCGGCCCTATAAGCGCGCCGTCGACACCCAGAAGTGCATCCGCGTTTCCGGCAAGCACAACGACCTCGAGGAGGTCGGCCGGGACGGCTACCACCACACCTTCTTCGAGATGCTCGGCAACTGGTCCTTCGGCGACTATTTCAAAAAAGAAGCTATCGCCTGGGCCTGGGACCTGCTCACAAATCTCTACGGCCTGGACAAAAGCCGCCTGCACGCAACGGTCTTCCGCGGCGACGAGTCCGAAGGCCTCGCCCCCGACACCGATGCCGCCGAACTCTGGCGCACCGTCACCGACATCAACCCCTCGCACATTCACATGTGCGCCAAGAAGGACAACTTCTGGGAGATGGGCGCCACCGGCCCGTGCGGCCCGTGCAGCGAGATTCACATCGACCTGACGCCCGACAAGTCCGGCGGCAACCTGGTCAACAAGGGCGATGCCCGCGTGATGGAGATCTGGAACCTCGTCTTCATCCAGTTCAACCGCGGCGCCGATGGCAAGCTCTCGCCCCTGCCGGCCAGGCACATTGACACAGGAATGGGCTTCGAGCGCCTCTGCCGCGTGCTCCAGGGCGTGCCCAGCAACTACGACACCGACGTCTTCACGCCGATCATGCAGCACATCGGCCGGCTGACCGGCAAGACGTACACCGCCGGCTTCGATAGCATCGTCGATACCGCCTTCCGCGTGATCGCCGATCACATCCGGATGCTCACGGTCTCGATCACCGACGGCGCCTGGCCGAGCAACGAAGGTCGCGGCTACGTCCTACGCCGCATACTCCGCCGCGCCGCCCGCTTCGGCCGGCAGTACCTCGACATGACCCGGCCGTTCATCTACCAGTTGGTCCCGACGGTGGCCGACGTTCTCGGCGGCGCGTTCCCCGAGATCAAGCAGAATGTCAGCCGCGTGATGGACATCGTCAAGGACGAAGAGGCCAGTTTCGGCCGGACGCTTGACCGCGGCATGAAACTCTTTTTCGACGCCGTGGATCAGGCGAAGAAGGCCGACTCGCGCCTCGTCAGCGGTTCGGTCGCCTTCCGCCTTTACGACGAAGCGGGCTTCCCGGTTGACCTCACCCGGCAGATGGCCCAGGAGAACAGCCTGAGCGTTGACGAGGCCGAGTTCGAACGCCTCATGCAGGAGAAGCGTCAGAAGGACCGCGCCGCCACCAAGGGCAAGATGGCCGGCATGCAGGCCTTCGACGTGCAGGTGCCCGCGACCGAGGACCGCGAGAAATGGTCCAAACTCGCCGGCCAGGGCAAGCTGCTCGGCTGGGCCTTCGGCGGGAGGTTCGTCACGCAAGGCAAGCTTGATGAGGCGGCCGGCCAGGTCGGCCTGGTGCTCGACCGCACCTGCTTCTACGCCGAGGCCGGCGGCCAGGTTGGTGACATCGGCACCATTACCAGCGCCACCGGCACCTTCGAGGTCGATGACACCCAGAAGATCGGCGACGCCGTCGTGCACCTTGGCAAGGTGGCCGACGGTTACTTCGAGCCGAACCAGCTCTGCCAGTTGCAGGTCGAAGGCATCCGCCAGCAGACTGCTCGGCACCATACGGCCACGCACCTGCTGCACTGGGCCCTGCACAAGGTCCTCGGCGAACACGCCCGGCAGCGGGGCTCGCTGGTCGACCCTGAGCGGCTCCGCTTTGACTTCGATCACCCGCAGGCCCTGACGGCCCGGGAGACAGCCGAGATCGAGCGCCTCGTCAACCAGAAGATCTACCAGGACTTCCCGGTTCGGTGGTGCGAGATGCCCTACGCCCAGGCCAAAGACACGCCGGGCCTGCGCGCCCTGTTCGGCGAGAAGTACGGCGACGTCGTACGTATGGTCGAGATCGGCGAAGGCTTCAGCAGGGAACTCTGCGGCGGCACGCACCTCGAGCGCACCGGCCAGGCAGGCCCGTTCGTCATCGTCGCGGAAGAGGCGGTCGGCAAGGGTGTCCGTCGCATCACCGCCCTGGCAGGTGATGCCGCAGTCGCCTACATCCAGAAGACCCGTGACATCGTCGCCCAGCTCGCCAGCGAACTCCGCTGTGCGCCCGACGACCTGCCCGCTCGCATCAAGGCCTTGCAGGAGCAGGTCCAGGCGCTCAAGAAGCAGCTCGCTAAGGGCGCTTCGCAGGACCTCAAGAGCGTCACCGAGGAAATGCTCACGAACGCTGACAAGATCGACGGCACCGCCGTAATCGTCGGCGAACTGCCCAACGCCGACCCCGCCCGCCTGCGCGAAGTCCTCGACGTCATGCGAAACAAGGCCGGCTCGGCTGCGATTCTCGTCGGCGTCACGGGCGACGACGGCAAGGTCATGCTCCTGGCCGCCATGACCGACGACCTGGTGAAAAAGGGCCTGCACGCCGGCAACCTCGTCAAGCAGACCGCCGGCATCGTAGGCGGCCGGGGCGGCGGCAAGCCCGACATGGCCCAGGCCGGCGGCAACCTCCCCGACAAACTCGCCGAGGCCCTCACCGCCGGTAAGCAGGCGATCCTGACGAAGCTCTCGGCGGGCAGGTAGGCGATACCCCCTTCAGCGCGGGGCCCGGAGGCCCCAATGGCTGCTTGTCGTAACCGCCCCGCCCGGTGCAAGAGCAGGCAGTTGGCCGATCGGGTCAACCGTCTTGCCTTGCCTTCATTGGCGCATGTTTTCCGCCCCGCAGGTATGGGGAGCTATCTGCGGGGCGGCGTGTTTGTCGGTTCTCCGTGCTCGGCCGTTCTACGGAGCCTTAACATTCACCGGGAAGCTGACGCTGGCCGGCGCGCCCTGTTCCGGCGTGGCCGTCAGATAGACGCGATACTCTCCGAGGGCTGCCTGCGGGTTTGCGCCCAGGCGCAACTGGACCTCGGGGACGTCGCTTGACATGACCGTAACCTGGGTCGGCTCGATCGTAACGTCTTCCCGTGAGGTCCGGGCGGAAAGCTGCACGTTCTGCTTGAAGTAGTCGCCCCTGTTCAGCCGGACGGTGATCGTCTTGGTCTCGCCCTGTTTGAGGGTCTCAGATGCCGGCGCAACAACCTTGAAGCCCTGCTCCGTCTGCGGCGCGCCGCCCCGTTCGCTGGTGGTCTTGCAGCCAAACATCATCGTCAGGGCAACCATCATTACGACCAGGATCGCTGTTTTCATCGCTTCTCCTTTCGTGAAACCGGACCTTGTTTCATGGGCGGCAGACAAGACGGACCGACGGTGCCCCAGACTGAGCCCTGTCTGTGCCAGATCTGCGTGCCCTCCATTGCGCTTGCGACTGTCGCAGAACTGCACTTGCTTCATCGCCCGCCGCCGCAGACGAGTGCCCCGGCGGCACAGTGCTTGATCGGACTCATAATCATATGCAGGCCGGTGCCCCACAGCCGTCAGGCCGGGGTGCAAGCAGTTGTTTATCGTGTGGTGGCTGCAACACCGTCCTGCGCCGGATCCCCCAGGCCGCCCAAGAGCTTCGTCCGGCCGGCTTGCCTGCCAGGAGCGTGTGGTCGTAGCCGTATGGCCTGGTGCGCTTGTAACCGAGCCATGCTGATGGTACACAATTGCCACCCACGGCCCAGGGTCTTGGAATGCCCAGGAGAAACCGAATGCTCCGCTACTTCGTTGCGCTGGCGGCTGCGCTACTGCTCAATGCCATGGCCAATCTGCTGATCAAGGCGTCCGCACTGAGTCCGCAGGCCGGCGGGGTGATCGGGGCCGCCAAAGCCCTCGCCACGAACTGGCTGTTCCTGTTGGGGCTGATCTGCTTCGGGCTGAATCTCGTCGCCTACCAGTATGCCCTCCAGAGACTACAGATCAGCATCGCGTACCCGATCATGGTGACGTGCGGCTACGCGATTATCGTCTTTGTCGCCAGCACCCGGATGGGCGAACGCCTTGCGCCGGTGCAGTGGGTGGGTGTAGCGCTGATCCTCGTGGGCGTCTTGCTGGTAAGTGCCTACGTCAAGCCCGAGCCAAAGAAGGGCATGCCGACCTTTCCGGTCGGTACAACCAACCACAGTCCGCCAGCCAGTGATCCCGCCTGGCCAAGTTAGACCCCCTCAGCCGGCTGTGGTCGCGGGATCAGCCGTCGCCAGCTGGGGTCAGACCGCTCTTCCCCTGGCTTCGACAGCCGAACCGACCGCAAGAGTATGGCAGGACCTATGTACACCCGGAAAGGTTGCGGGTTCCGACCCTGTCGCCTTTACCACCCGGTAATCCCGCCCAGCACGATCCAGCAGATCCAGACCAACCAGCCCCCCAACAGGACCCAGCGCAGCGGCCTGCCCGGCTGCATGGCTTCTTTCTCCAGGCCTAGCAGGAAGGCGGCAGTCATAGCGGTGAAGGCGGCGTCGCCGGTATACAGCGGGGCCGTCGACAGGTCCAGCATTAACGAATTGGCTGCCACCGGCGCGAAGACCGCCACCCCCGGCGCCAGGCAGAAGGCGACCATGGCTGCGTAGCCCAAGGCGCACAGCCAAGGTCCTGATGGCTCTTTCGAACTCATTCGCGCCACGGCCAGCGGGCCGACGCATGCCAGGCTGCCGAACAGCGGCAGCCACCAACTTCCGGGCGCAGCCACCCATCCGACAAGTCGTATCGCAGCCGTATAGCCGGTCCCAAGGGCGGCCAGCCCGATCCCCGCTGCCAGCAGGGCCCGCGGCCGTGAAAAGCCCCGCAAGGTGGTATCCGCCGCTCCCCGTTCGATGGTGAACAGCCACGTGCCCAGCATAAACAGGGTGATCAGGAACTGCCCTTCGAGCCAGGTGAACCGCCCGATGGCGGCCACCAGGAGCCACATGACGCAGGCTGCCAGCAGGAACGGCAGGATCGCGCGACGCCAGGGCACCCAGGCATCCGGGCTGGACCGGCCCAGCAGCAACCCCGGCGCTAGAAGCAGGTAAGTGACGGCTGTTCCAGCACCTATGGGAGCCACGTCGCCTGGCACCGCAACCACCGGCTGAATCAGAGCCAGCGTAAGCAGCGGGCCGCACAGGGCCAGGCCCGCCACCATCTCGCCGGTGGCGCGTCGCCGCCATGGACCCGCCAATGCAGCCCGCGCCACCAGCGCCCAGGCGAACGAGGTGGTCAGGAGGGCTATCGCCGTGACGGCCAGGCCTATGGGGCTTTCGATCCCGAAAATGGTCACGGCGTGGATTTTACCGCCGCAAATGCTATCATCCAGCGTCGGAGGACTTGCAAAGTCTGCCGGACGATATATAAATAGCAACGGTTGCACACACATAGCCGTCGCGCGGGTGTAGCTCAGTTGGTAGAGCACAACGTTGCCAACGTTGTTGTCGTGGGTTCGAATCCCATCACCCGCTTGTATCTGGCCGGTCAATTGACCGGCCAGTGCCGTAAATGGGGATAACGGCAGCTGGCGCATGGCCCTTAGCGCAGGCTATAGCTATAGTTTAGAGCCGCGAGCGCGCTTGTAGTGATACAGGCTCGCGTTGCGGCCGTTTCGTTTTCCGACGGTCGATTTTCGGACAAAGGCAGATGGCGATGGCGGACGAGCAGGCAAAAGACCAGGCGCAACCGGATGAGCAGCAGGAACAGGCGACCCAGGAACAGGCGACCGAAGA
>Ga0101944_10005128_pt1 | contig 15271 bp, 14 predicted proteins | sample DewCreD2012metaG_FD_75245 | JGI IMG/M metagenome (GOLD analysis project Ga0101944, IMG submission 75245) | Hot spring sediment bacterial and archeal communities from British Columbia, Canada, to study Microbial Dark Matter (Phase II) - Dewar... ...
ATACCAATACCAATACCAATACCAATACCAATACCAATACCAATACCAATACCAATACCAATACCAATACCAATACCAATACCAATACCAATACCAATACCTTCTTCTGTTTTTTGAAATATTTTTAACAAATTTGAAAGGAGGGTTAGCCTATGATTGACATAAAAAGCCGAACTTGTAAATTGAAGTTACAAGTTCGGCAATAAAAACAGAGCGACTGTTTATTATAACAGGTAAAATTCCCTTTTGCCCGTTAATCATTGGGCAAATTAATCAAACAATGTAACTTTTTTCAAATTAATATGTTAAAAATTCAAAAGGAGAAAAAAAATGAAGATATTTTCAGTAATAATCATTTTCTTAATCTCTTTAAATAATTTGACATCCGCAACAGCCGTATTTGTCCCTTTTAAATGCCCTCCAGGTTCACCTGAAAAAGATGGTTGGTATGTATTTGAGGATAGAAATGGGAATGGTTATTATGATAGAGTAACAACAAAACATTGTGATGGAACAATAACTGTTAATGATATACCAGAATTAATAGGTGGATTTAGAGACACGATAGGTAATGCTCCAGAATATTTAAATTCAGTGATTTATGATTTCTCAACTTATTCTTGTGAAGGTGGTTCAAAATCAGCTTGGCATGTTATAGTTAAAGATAGTTCCTCTCTTGATGAAGTCTATAGAGTTGTTAATTGTGGTGATAATTATCAGTTGATAATCCCTGAGAAGATTAGTGCGGTTAAAGGTGATTTAAATGACATTTTTTCCTTGACTGAACACATAAGAATCTATCCTAACCCAACATCTGAAAAAATTAATGTTAAGATTTCTGAAATGCTGTCAGGTAAATTGTATATTGAAATTATTAGTATAAAAGGTGATAAAGTCGCAAATTATGAATTAATATTAGATGGAAAAACAGAGTTTACTTTGGATATACATTCTCTTCTAAATGGGAATTATTATGTAAAGATCACAAATGGAACATCTTTTGCTTTTATACCAATAGCTATTATGAGATGATTAAAAATTGAATATGAATTAAAAAATCATCAATTTAGATCAACATCGAAAGGTGCACTTAACATATGCCTTTCAAAAAAAAGCCGAACTTGAAATTGCAGTTACAAGTTCGGCAAGAAAAACAGAGCGACTGTTTATTATAACAGGTAAAATTCCCTTTTGCCCGTTAATCAATGGGCAAATTAATAAAAAATGTAACTTTTTAAAAAATAATTTGTTTAATTTATATTTGGTGTGAAAAAGAAAAAGAAAATGTTTTTGATATTCATTTCTTTGTTATTTGTTTCAATTTATTCAGAAACAATATCTTGTCCTGATGGCTGGTTTTCGAGAATTATTGAAAATGTTAACTATCCAAATTGTCCCACACTAAAAGCTGAAGTATGTATTAAATGTTCACCATTAGGAAACCAAATGGAAGTGAGATATACAACGATAACTGGATGCGATGGTGGAAATTTAAGAAGCTATATTGATTATCTGGATGGATATATTTTATCTAATTATTCATTATATTGTGTAGGTGCCTGGACACCATGTCCTGAAAAAGTCAGAGTAATAATCAGAAGACCACTATGTTTTGTACAAGACCCGGATGATCAGTCTGATTTTCATTATTGTGATGAATCATGGTGCAGGCAAGATTTTTTAGCATGTACCAGAGCTGATGGCACAGTAGATTGGGGAGAGCCTGTTTATACAGCAATAGAAGGAAATCCTTATCCGGGATGTTTAGCACGAACATGGCCCCCAAATCCGCCGTTGACATGCTTCCATGTGTCAACACCGTGTAGATAAAATTCATGGGGTAGGAAAAACCTGCCCCATTTTTTAAAAAAAATATTGTTATTTTATACAAAAGGAAAAATGAAAAAATTTATTATTATTTTTTTGTTTTATTGCTGTAACAATGCAATATCTCAATGGAGTCTTTCCACAATATTGCCAAATGCTAGTTATGCTTTTTTTTCAGAAGATAATTTATTAATCGCTGGGACAGATCACGGAATATTTTTCACAACAGATTATGGTGATAATTGGATACAAAGGAGTAATTCTGCATCAAATGATACCGTAACTGCTATTGGAACAGATGGAAAAAGAGTTATTGTTGCATATTGGCGGAATGGCTTATATGAATATGACATGGAATTGGATACTTTTATTAAGAAGAGCAACGAATTACTTGACACAGTTTTAATTTTTAAAATAGCTTTGTCCGGTAATAATATATTTTTAGGCACTTATAATTGTGGGGTTTTTCGTTCAACTGATTTGGGAGCCACCTGGTTACAAATTAATGTTGGTCTTAATTATAAGATAGTTGAAACAATATATATAAAAGGTGATACTATTTTTGCAGGTTCTGGAAATGGTTTTTATGTATCAACAAATAATGGTGATAATTGGATAGAAAAAAGTGAAGGTCTGAAAAAGAAAGAAATTTATACTATTACAACAATTGGAAATAGAATTTTTGTAGGAACAAACGGTGGAGGAGTTTTTTATAGTTCCGATGGCGGTAATTCTTGGCATGAAACGAACGCAGGGTTGCCTAAAGGATTATCTGTTAATTCGATGATTTCTATTGAAAATAATTTATTTATTGCTGCTACAACTACAATCATGATAGTAGGTGGGTTCTATTTTTCAACAAATTCAGGTGATAGCTGGATTACAATAAGAAATGGTTTAAATACATTTTTAAATAAAGGAATAGGTATAGCAAAAATTAAAGATTTTATCTTTATTTTGATGGATGAGTCTTGGGAGAAAGCAGTAGGGAAGGTTTTTAGAGCTAAAATTTCAGATTTATTATCTGCTACTACTGTTGATGAGCAGATAGAAGTTAAAAACGAGGGTCATTTTTTTGCATCAAAACCAATACCGATTCCTGCTAAAGAATTTACAAGAATAAAAATTTACTGGGATAGCGACTATGATGTTGTTAATTCTTATAAAGAAGTATATAATAATATTGGTTCCAAAATGAAACAGGAAAATAATTTATTTATTGAAAACATTCAGCAAAATAATGCAGAATTAATATGGGATTGCTCTAAAGTTCCAAGCGGTGTATATTTTATTGTAATTAATTATAATGGAACAAGCAGGTTTATACCAGTTTTAGTCGGGAGATAAACTTAATTTAACATTTAATCAAATAGCCACATAAAGTTTTATTAATCAAGAGTTTTTCAAAGGATCCCCGTTTGCACGGGAATGACAGACAACTCAAAGAAGGTGGATAGAGAAAATGATAAATGGTTTTAGAGTTAAGCCAAAGTTCAGAAATGTGGCATTACAAGATAATTATTCCTTTCAAGGCTCACTATTAAAATCGTTTGATTCGATATGATTGATGATTTCCTTTGCTTGCTCGAAGTATGGGCTTTGAACGAAAATTTTTACTATTGCGAGTTCACCAACGGAGAACATTCGGGTTGAATCAACCTGACATAATACCTGAACAGGAATATCGGCACCTTCGAGGTTAGCCCTGAACATTTCAGCATCAATCAATGTGTTGGTAGTATAGACTAATACCCAAGGAATACGTTCAGATTCAGGCAAATTATAGTCTTCGAAAAAAAGTAGCATAATATTCTATTGGATGATTTTCTTTACCTCAATTTGATAAATTTCGTATGAACTTTGATGGTCGTGGACAAAAGCCATGATCTTGAGATGATGTGGTCTCCAATCCTTTTCCTGAGGAATCACATATTTATACTGTCTTTGAATAGTTGTTCCGGCAGGAATAGGGCTGTCGCTGAGAATAGTGCCCCATGTTCCGTTCATTGAACCTCTCAGGACATCATCATGAACGAAATCCCAAACATCCGGCGGTCGCTTTCGGTCGTCCTGCTGATATTGAACTATACTATCCTCAACAATGTACAAGGCTAAGGCATAATTTGGTTTGCTTTCTTCGATAAATTTAATTTCAGCATTAACAGTAATTTCTCTGGTAGAGGGTTCAAAACTATTGTTTAGGTTTATCATCATTTTAGGCTTTTCTTTTAATAAAGTTTTTATCGCTTCTTCCCATTTTTGGTCTCTTAAAATATGTGATTTTGTTGGATATCCATACCTGCTAATTAATCCGTTTGGGTTACCGGCTTTACTGCAACCAAAAAATTTATCCAGTTCTGTTGCCTCCGGGGTTCTGAAATCATAAGTATATTGGTTTGTAGGAATAGCATAATATCCTGCATGAACTTTCAGCAAAAAAACCTTCCCTTTGTATAAATCAGCTAATTTATGTGCATGTTCTGCTGCTTCCGGACAATTTCCGCAACGGAAACCGGTATATTCTTCAATTAATACCTTACGTACATAATCGGTTGTGTTTGTATCAACTTTGGTTGTTTCCCGGTATGGTGGTTCAATAATATCACAGGAAAATAAGCCAAGAAGAAAAAAATTTGTTATGATATATAAAAAAAATTTATTTTTCATTTTTTAATCCAAATTATAAAAACAATATAAGTAATAACATAATCAGAACGAAGAAGTTACAGACAAAGAAAAACCATTTGCAGCAGGAACGGGTCTGCAAACTCCACCAACACATATAATTCCGCCTCGCTGCCTTCCATAGCTAAGACTGAGCCTTGTTGCACCTGTGATATATGCAATGGAGGCAGTTAAATAGTGTAATCTAAGATAATCATAATGATTACCATAATTAAATTCGTCTATAAAGCTAAAAAACCAATTTGGTGCGATTGTGTATTCTGCCATAAAGAAAGCCCAGTTACCATTAACGTTATCAGGGTCTTTAACAGCAGAATCCTGTTTGGCAAATAAGTGTTGAAGTTCGATTCTTAGTGATTGTTTAGCCGAGAATTTATAGATAAAATCAAAAAATGTCATAAAAGCATCAACACTGCCAAACTTGGGAGCCCCTTCGTTTTCCATCACATCCTTGTCATAGTTGATATAAATAAAAGCTATATTTGATTCCAGTGATTTTGACCACCTCTTAATCATTTCTATGTTAAAATCCTGAAAAAATAAACGCTTTCCAATAGCAAAAAAAGGTGATTTATAAGTAAATTCATCAATGTGAGTAGTGTCGAGTGAATTTATTCTTGAATAATTCAAACTGAAAGTTGTTCCGTATTCTCCACCCAGAAAAGTGCCTTTTGGAATTGTAAATGTGACATCTGCCTGAATTCCAATTTCGCCGTTTGGTTTGGTTGCAAAAGGGTAGAGAGTTGCCAGTCTTTGTATATGTTGTTTGGAATAAGATGGAAGATAATTAACATTTAGGTTGTTTCCTTTTGCTTCCCTGTCGGTTCTGAAATCCATATTGTCAATTCTGTGAAAGTCCAGATTAATACCAATACCATCGCTGAAATAACTTGTTGATAGAATTAATGCGGTTCCCGAATTATATGTAAATTTGTTCGTTGCATTTGGGTCGTTGTATTTATAAGCGAATTCACTTTCAACATTGAAATTTTCCCCGCTTAAATTTGCCCTTGTGGCAAATGCAAGAACATTTTCGGGCAAGAAATAGAAAGACTCCTGATCCCTTTGAAAACGGCTAACTACAGAAGCTCCAAGCAAAAAAGAAAGTCCTTCGCCGAGAAAATTTCCAAACAATCTATCCATTTGAATATTTAGATCTCCAGCCCTTAGAATACCATCAGAGAGTCCCCAGAAAAATCTCTGTTTTCCAATCAAACCGGTAAATTCAATGCCATCAATTGGACGAATTTTAAATCTTGCTCCATCAATTGCATTATCGAAACCCAAAGCCCTCTCCTCGTAGGATCTCATTATTATGCCACTGCCAAATTGCTCATAAAAATTTCCAACAGAGACTTCAATGAAATCAGTGTTATAATTCAACGACCTATGTCCGAAACCAGTTCCTTCATACCTTGGGTCAATACCTAAAATTGGATTGAGGTAGTATTCATATCTGATATTTGCTGAGAAGTTACCTAATGAATAATTTAGATAAAGGAATCCACGTGATAGAATTCTTTCGGCAACCTCCTGAGCCCCGATAAGACTATCTTTTGCATAAGTTTGAGCTTCAAGCTGAAAATTCCCATTCATCCTTCCAAAATTAGGATCCTGACCGTAAATGCTTAAGTAGGTGGAAAAAACTAAAAACAATAGAGATAAAAATCTTTTCATATTAATCTTCTTCGGGTTCATTAATTTCTTTAACTAATCTTTCAACTTCGGATTGTAAACCATCTCTGTCGCCATTCATCTGCAAATATTTATTAAAATCTTTAAGAGCGAGTTCTTTGTTTTTTTCAATTTTATATACAACTGCCCTTCCATAGTAAGCTAAGCCGAAATTCGGATCAAGCTGGATTGTTTTATTATAATCTGCCAATGCATTGCTAAATTGCCCCAAGAAGCTATACATATTAGCTCTGGCATAGAAATAAGTAGCATTTGTATTGTTAAGCTCTATTGCTTTTGAAAAGTCATTCAAGGCAGCCTGATTATTTCCAATTTTGGCATTACTTAAACCCCTCGCATAATAGGCTTCGTGATAATTTCTGTCTAAATTCAAAGCCTCTGTAAAATCCTGAATAGATTCGGAATATTTTTCCAGATAAGAATTAGCCAGACCTCTTCCATAATGGGAAGGAGCATAATTAGCCTGTTTTTCTATAGCTTTGGTATAATATTCGAGAGCGGACTTATAGTCCTTTTTTTGAATTGCTTCATAAGCAGACTGAATGAAACTCTTCTCCTGAGCAAATGTAAAAGTTACTATAATAATCAGCAAAATTGATTTCATCATAATTAGTTTAATCAGTTTCATAATAATCCTCATATTATATTTAAATTTTAATTATTTAGCAAATTAGTAAATTTTGACAATTTTAACAATCGAAAATATAATTATGGCTTTTGTTTATTAATTTTTTCAATAGCTTTCTTTACAAAACCATCAGACTCATCTAAGATTTTCAAAGCATTATCATAATCAGTTTTTCCTAATATCATTACAAGAGCCACTTTGACATTCTCCTTGCTTTTTTTCAGGTATTCTACTGCTTCGTCATGACTTATGCCGGTAATTTCCATCAGTATTTTTTTTGCCCTTTCTCTCAATTTATTGTTTGTTATTTTTAGGTCAACCATAATATTGCCGAATGTTTTTCCTAATTTGATCATTGAAGCTGTGGATATCATATTGAGAATTAATTTTTGGGCAGTTCCTGATTTCATTCTTGTTGAACCGGTAATGACCTCAGGTCCCACCTCGCAGCTAATAAGTATATCAGGATTTACACCTAATTCAATAGCCTTTTGCTTTGAAACTGTGCAGATGAAAATTGTCTTGCATCCAATTTGTTTTCCTTTTTCAATAGCTGCTTTGACAAAGGGTGTTCTTCCTGAAGCAGCAATGCCACAAATAACATCCTTTGAGTTTATATTTCTTTCGGAAAAATATATATCTGCATTCTCCGGTCTGTCTTCGGCACCTTCCTGAGCAACAAAGACGGCTTCTTTACCGCCGGCAATCAAACCCTGAACCATTTCAGGATTCGTTCCAAATGTAGGTGGGCATTCTGCGGCATCCAGAATGCCGAGCCTTCCGCTTGTTCCAGCACCAAAATAAAAAAGTCGCCCTCCATTTTTAAAGGCTTCCACTATAATATCAACTGCAATAATTATTTCTGGAATTGCTTTCGAAACAGCTTTAGGAACTATTGAATCCTCTTTGTTGATTATTTTTAAAATCTCAATTGTTGTTGATTTATCAATATTTTCGCTTCGAGGGTTCCTCATTTCAGTTTGCAGCGAAGAAATTTCCTTGAATAATTCTGTTTCAGGCATTTTTTATTTAACTTGTTTAAAAAAAATGAAAAATAAACACTTTTATTGAAATAAGAAAGAGGAAAATCAATCAACCTTAATGACAAAACGGCACACTATTGCGACGTAATGACATATTAGTATGACATTTATATAACAACTATGACAATATGACAATTTTTAACTTTTTTAAATATGAAATATTTTCTTACTTTTATGTCAATATTGCATAAAAAATATATTGGCACACTTTTCATATATAGAAGTATTGAAAACAAAAATAAATGTTCAACAAAAAAGGAGGTGTTATTATGAACATTATGAGATATGATCCATTCAGAGGATTCGAGAGAATAGCTCGAAGAATGAATGAAATGTTTAAAACATTAACCCCGGAAATAAATTTCGAGGGGAGTACTTTCAGACCAAGAGTGGACATTTTCGAAGATGAAAAGAATGTATATGTCCAGGCAGAACTCTCCGGAATAAAGAAGGAAGATGTTAAGGTTACCGTTAATGACGATAACATCCTTTGCATTAGCGGAGAGAAAAAATACGAGAAAAAGTCTGAAAATGAAACCACTTTGAGGACTGAAAGAGCTTACGGACATTTTTCAAGGTCATTCATACTTCCAGATAATTTGGATAAAAATGCAATATCTGCAAATTTTGATAATGGTGTTCTCAATTTATCAATTCCTAAGATTGAGCCACCAGCACCAAAAGAAATTGAAATAAAAGTTAATTAATTAATTAAAAGAAAGGAGGGATTATTATGTCATTAGTAAGATTTGATCCTTTTAGAGGATTCGAAAGCATAACCAAAGGAATGAGTGATTTCCTATCTGAATTCGAAAAAGGTTTCAATATCGAATTCGGTGATTTTTCGCCAAGGGTAGATATTTCAGAAGATGATAAAAACTATTATATCAACGCTGAACTACCCGGAATGGCAAAAGAAGATGTTAAAGTTTCTATCAACGATGATAACTACCTGATTATCAAAGGCGAAAAGAAACGAGAAGTCAAGTCCGAAGGTAAGGAAGAGGATAGAAACTATATCAGAGTTGAAAGGAATTATGGAATGTTCACCCGCTCATTCCTGCTTCCAGATAATCTGAAAACCGACTCCATAAATGCTAAATTCGAGAACGGGGTTCTCAGCATTACATTGGAGAAAGTAGAACCAGCTAAACCGAAAGAGGTTGAGATTAAAATATCGTAATTTTCCAAAGCGGTACATCTGAATAACTCAGATTGTACCGCTAATTTAATTAACAGATTTTATAAATAAATAAAAGGAAGAAAATGACAAATACTATGCATATATGTTGTAATAAAGACTTAATGAATATGAAATTAAGAAATATAGATAAATTCTCCGGTTATGATTATTCTCCTGATGCGTATTTTAAAGGTTTCAGACCAAAAACTGACATTAGCGAGGATTCAAATAATATTTATTTCGAGTTTGAGTTGCCGGGGATAGAACCAGATTCTATTAAAGTTGTTATTAATAAAGAAAATATTTTAAGTATTTCTGCTGAAAAAATCAATCCAGTTCAAAATGCCAGGAAAATTCACGTTAGAGAAAGATTTTTCGGTCATTTTGAGCGAAATTTCCAGTTAAATGAAAATATAAAAAGCGACAAAATTTCAGCCTCGTATGATTTTGGTGTTCTGAAAGTTATAGTACCCAAAAAAATACCGGAAGAGAGATTTATTGAGATTAAATAAATATGATTTGCAATAATAACGGCAGAGTTCAGGAGAATTTGGTTACTATAACTAAATTCTCCGATTTTATTGAAAAAAAGCAATTATATTATTCTGAAATTTGAATGAAAATTTTAGAATAATATAATTAATATTATATATAAATAATTAAATAAGTATAACGTTAAATAAAAACTTATTAAATTGAAAATCAACATTTTAAACGAAAAAATGAAAGGAGTTTCCAATGGGAAAAATAATTGGTATTGATTTAGGAACAACTAATTCGGTGGTGGCTGTTATGGAAGGTACCACTCCAGTTGTAATTGCTAATAGCGAAGGCGGCAGAACCACTCCTTCGATTGTTGCTTTTACAAAATCCGGAGAACGACTTGTTGGACAAGCTGCCAAAAGACAGTCTGTAACTAATCCGAAAAACACAGTATATTCTATAAAAAGATTTATGGGAAGGCGAATTAATGAGGTTTCAGAAGAAATCTCAATGGTTCCCTTTACTGTTCAACCATCTCAAGACGGGAATTCCGTCAGGATTGATATTGATGGGAGGTTATATTCTCCCCCCGAAATCTCTGCTATGATCCTTCAAAAAATGAAGCAAACTGCTGAGGATTATCTTGGACAAAAAGTAACCGAAGCAGTTATTACTGTCCCTGCCTATTTTAATGATGCACAAAGGCAGGCAACCAAAGATGCGGGCGAAATTGCAGGTTTGACTGTTCGAAGAATTATTAATGAACCTACGGCTGCAGCTCTTGCTTATGGTCTTGATAAGAAAGGCAAAAACCTTACTGTTGCCGTTTATGATCTCGGTGGAGGGACTTTTGATATATCAATCCTTGAAATTGGCGAAGGTGTTTTCGAAGTCAAATCAACTAATGGAGACACTCACCTTGGAGGAGATAATTTCGACCAAAGATTGATTGACTACTTAGCAGACGAATTTAAACGAACCGAAGGAATTGACCTAAGAAAAGACCCTATGGCTCTACAAAGATTGCGGGAAGCTGCTGAAAAAGCAAAAATTGAGCTTTCTCAGATGCTTCAAACAGATGTTAATCTTCCTTTTATCACTGCAACCGCTGACGGTCCAAAGCACCTGAATATCAACATAACAAGAGCAAAATTCGAAAGTCTCTGTGCTGATTTATTCGAAAAAACTCTTGGACCGGTCGAAAAAGCCCTTAGCGATGCTAAATTGAATCCATCGCAGATAGATGAAGTTATTCTTGTTGGCGGCTCAACCAGAATTCCTAAGATACAAGAATTGGTCAAAAATTACTTTGGTAAAGAACCTTCTAAAGGTGTCAATCCAGATGAAGTTGTTGCAGTTGGTGCTGCAATACAGGGTGGTGTTCTCGCCGGTGATGTAACCGATGTGCTTTTGCTCGATGTAACTCCACTCACACTGGGTATAGAAACTCTTGGCGGTGTTATGACCCCAATGATACCGGCTAATACAACTATTCCGACAAAGAAATCCGAGATATTTTCAACAGCCACTGACAGTCAGACATCTGTTGAAATACACGTATTGCAGGGCGAACGTCCAATGGCTGCTGATAACCGTTCTCTTGGCAGATTCCATCTGGATGGGATACCACCTGCACCAAGAGGTGTTCCTCAAATCGAAGTTACATTTGATATTGATGCTAATGGTATTCTTGGAGTTACAGCAAGGGACAAAGCTACCGGCAAAGAACAAAATATTAGAATTGAAGCTTCAAGCGGACTATCAAAGGAAGAAGTTGAAAAAATGAAAGCTGATGCTCAGGCTCATTCTGCCGAAGATAGAAAAAGAAAGGAAGAAATTGACCTGAGAAATCAGGCTGATAATCTTATCTATTCAACCGATAAACAACTGAAAGACCTTGCGGACAAAATGCCCGCTGATTCCAAACAAAAAATAGAGGACGCCAAAGCCAGACTCGAAAGAGCTATGAAGGAAAATCCTTCTGATCTCAGACCTGCCATTGACAATTTAAATCAGGTCTGGAGTCAGGTTTCTACTACAATGTACCAGCAAGCCGGAGCTGACTCTACAAGTCAGTCAAATCAAGATGGTGGTTCCCAGTCGTCCTCAGCAAACCAACAAGGCAAGAGCAATGTGGAAGAAGCTGATTATACTGTTGTTGATGACAAATAAAATTATTAACTGCTATTAAACAATTAGAAGGGGTTGTCTGATACTAAAAGGCACCCCTTTATTCATTCTATCTGCTCAAACCTTCAAAAACCGCCCCACCCAATCGTAAAGACGGATGAAATAAAACCGGAGATAGAAATTTTTTTCTTGATTAGAAAATAATTATTTATGAATTAGTATTTTAATTGTGTTAGAAAAACTACCATATTTAATTTGTAAAAAATATATTCCATTATTTTGATTTATACAATTCCAGGTAAGAATTCCATGATAATTTGATAATTTTTTAATTAAAATATTTTCTTTATCTTCAACTTTCAATCCATTTACATTAAATACTGAAATGATAGTATTATCAATGTCAATATTGGGATCCCAATAAATAACAGAATTAATTTCGTTATATGCTGGCGTCGGAAATGGAGGATAAGAAAACAAATAATTTAATCTTTCTATCTCAGATACTTCAATGTCTGAGATTGTTGTATCAGTAATTTGCATTAAATATTGATTTAATGGTAGTTTTCTGTCTGAATAAAGACAGATAAATGAATTACCTACTTTGTAAAATTGTTTGTTTGAAATAAACCCTTTGTCGGGAAAAGTAAACTTCCTCCAACTATTTATATTGAAGAAATCATTAAAAATTATCAAAGTGTCATTCAAAGCTAAATAAATATTATTATTATCGCTTTCGACTGCATAATAAAGATCTGCTGGTTCAGAAATTTTTAACTTATAAACAGCTTCAATTTTTTTTAAAGCTAAGTCAACAACTTCGATCGAAAAAAGTTTATTATTTTTGTTAAAGGAAAATAATAATAAATATTTATTATTGGCTATTCTTACTTCATTTTGACTCAGAAATTCCTTTCTAATAGCAATTTCAAACCTATTAGTATCTATCCAAATTGTATCTTCAGTAAAATTATATTTTCTAATCAAATTCCATGAAAAACCCCTATCGGTTGTATATTTAATATCATTTGTATTATCACTATTAGAAGAGTTAATAAGATAAGAATTTTCATCAAAAGAATAAATATATTTAATAAAATAATTTGAATCTAGTGTTCGAGAAATAAAATTAAAATCATTATCAAAGGTTAGTATTTGTGTGTAATGCTTATTCCCCAAGGAATACGAATTCATAGCTATTCTATTAAAATTATCATTATAATTTAAATTAGAAAGTTCAGTGTTACCATTAAATGTTAAATACTTTAATGACTTAGATTTCCAGTTACTTCCAGAATCCTTGGAAGAAAAAACAATAGCTTCTGATAGATTATTTTCAAAGTAGCCTATGATATTTATTTTTTGCTCTATTTCATCCTTCGAAATAATTTTTAAATTGAATTTATTTTTTCTATTAAATATTACACTATCTTGTTTTAATCTTTCGAAGAGTCTTCCACCGTTATCGGTTTTGTAAATACCTGAGTTAGTAAACAATAGAAATGTAGAATCATTAATCGAAACAGGTCTGTTGATTGAATAAATATTTATACCTAATAAATAAAATTTTTGATAATCTGAAATATCATCTAAATTGTAGGAGTATAATAGTTTATCATCAGATATCAATATTAAACGATTATTAATTATTATAAAATCATTAAAATAAATCCTTGATGGATCATCGGTTATCTTTAAAAAATCAGTGATATCAAAATTTTTTATAAACCTGGCAGTATCAGGGCTCAGAATTTCAAATAAAGAAAAATTTGACTTAACCCCTGTCATTCTTGTTATATTAATACAGTATTTATTGTTTCCAAAAACTTTAAACATGTCTGTATAACCGCTATAATTAGAATCATGATAAAATTTAGAATCATCTGAAAACTGCATAAATTTTTCAACGTTCTTAAAATCTTTGGTTCTGTAAATACTCCCACCATACACTCCATCATATATTCGGATATAAATATAAGTGGAATCGCTGTAAAGATTATAACTGCTTTGACATCGGTCACATAATTTTAGGGCTTTGAACGATAAAGTGTCAATAGGATTTAAGTTACTGTCAAATTTTATTAACATTGAAGAATCAGCCTGAACAATCAAATTCCCATTAACAAAAGCCATAGATTGTCGGTAATTCAAAGAATTATAAATATCATAGCTCCAATAATCAATAAAAGGAACTGGGCATTCAATCATTTTTTTAAAATCTTTATCTGCTTTAATTATTTTTTTCTTTGTGCGTATATAATGGTTTTCGGGTGTATTTAATACAAAAGTTATTGAATCATTCAAGCTAATTATCTTTTCCCATTTATATCCACCATCTTTGGATCCGCTTACATCACCAATATCATTAAAAGTAATTAAGCTCTCATCGTTTTTAAAACAATTAATTATTTTCCCTCTATCCGTTGCTCTGGATTGTTTGAAGTGATCTAACTCTATATTACTTTGTAGTAAATATTGACTATTACCGTAAATAATTATATAATCATCATATGCTTCAATACCTTTAAAATTAAAAATTAATGGTTGGAATTCAAATTTATAATTGCAATAAATCTGATAGAAAGATAATACTGAAATCAATAATATTAATTTTTTCATAATTATATATAACATTAGGTTATAGAATATTTTAATTTACAATATTAGTATAAATAAATACTATTTTTTACTACATTTTTCAAGGACAGCTTGTAAATGTCCCGCAATCACTTGTTTCTCCGGGTGGAGGTGCTCCCGGCCAAAATGGCGAACAATTTATTGTCCCAACCTGATACCATGTTCTTACTTCGTTTCGAACCGGCCCTAATAAATTATCCCAGCATATTGTACCATCCCATTGACACCAACTTCTATAGTCACATACTTCATATCGTAAGTTACCACCATCATTATACATATACCAGCAATTATATCTAATTATATAATATGGTAGTGGTGTGTCGCAAGGTGGAAATCCAATACATAAACCCCAGATCCAAGCTGCAGTGTTTATCCTTTTAAAAATAGAATCACTCACTTGCTGGGGAGTTAGACCATTACTGCAATTTGGATCAACTTTCTTAAAATAATTAACAGTAATCCAATGCTCTGACATATAACCTGTGGGACACTTCCAACAAACCAATGCTTCGTAAACACAATCGTTTATTGTAAAATTATAAATTGAATAAGTTGAACCTTCTGGGCAAGCATTTACTTCATACATTCCTATAAACATATAAAAGTAACTAATAAATAATATACTTATCTTTCTCATTTTTTTTCTCCAAATATAAATAAAAACAAATTATTTTTTGAAAAAAGTTACATTTTTTATTAATTTGCCCATTGGAATTGGGCATAAAGCCGATGGGAAACTGCGAAAGCAGTTGGCTTCAATTCTTTCCGGATTCGTAATCAGCATTTATGAATCCGGCTTTTTTGTGCAGGCATATAAATACCCTCCTTTCATTCTCAATATTTTATGAAAAAATACGGGGGGGGGGGGAATATGCAAGAAAAAAATTAAGATTAAAAAAAATTAATCAAATTTTAATTTAAATTTATTTTTATAAATTATGAAATTGGATTTTACAA
>Ga0101944_10005129_pt1 | contig 15271 bp, 15 predicted proteins | sample DewCreD2012metaG_FD_75245 | JGI IMG/M metagenome (GOLD analysis project Ga0101944, IMG submission 75245) | Hot spring sediment bacterial and archeal communities from British Columbia, Canada, to study Microbial Dark Matter (Phase II) - Dewar... ...
AGGCAGCCCCCCTCCAGCGGTAGATGCACTGGTCGTCGTCTGCAACAACCGTAATGTTGCCGTGCACCCCGCCCAGGAGCCTGACGATCTCAAACTGCGCAAGGTTTGTGTCCTGAAATTCATCGACAAGTATATATTTAAACTGCTGCTGGTACCTGCGTAGCACCGCCGCGCGCTCCCTCAGCAGCGCCAGGGCAAGGTAAAACTGGTTTGCGAAATCAGCCACCCCGTGCCGGGAAAGGAGCTCCTGGTATTTACAATAGGCGCGCGCCACTTCCAGCTGCTGGAGCGCCTCTTCTTCCTGCGCTTTATCAGAAGACCCTGCCTTGACCTTCAGGGAGAGTTCGTTGGCGAACTTCAGGTACGATTCCGGCGAGATGTCTTCGTCGCGCGCGCGGCTGAACACGGAGATAAGCGCGTCGATAAAACGGGTAGGGTCTGACAGGGGGCGGTAATAAGAGAGGTCGAATTCAAAGAGGTGCTCCCTTACCAAAACCGCTGCCTCTGCCCTGCTTAAGACCTTAAAATCGGGGTTGAGCCCTGCGATCAGGGCGTTTTCGCGCAGCAGGCGGTCACCGAAAGCATGGAAGGTGGATATCCATATATCGGTGTAGCCATAGGGGACCAGCAGATCAACCCGTTCCTCCATCTCCCGGGCTGCCTTATCGGTAAAGGTAAGCGCGAGTATCTCCTCGGGCCTGGCAAGCCCTTCGGAAATGAGCCAGGCGATCCTGCGCGTGATTACCGTGGTCTTGCCGGTGCCTGCGCCGGCAATGATCAAGAGCGGCCCCTGGCTGACGGTAACCGCTTCCTGCTGTTCCTGGTTTAAACCGTCGAGTGTTTTATTCATAATCCTTGACAATACCCGTTTTTCAAGTATACTCTAATTTCAACAAGGAGTGAAGGAAAATGTTAAAGACCTGCTTTATATGCGGCAAGGGAATGCTCACCGGAAAGAAAGTAATACGGAAAGGTCTGGCCAAGAAAAAGGGCGGGACAGGCAGCAAGATAGTCCGTTCCACAAAACGCGCTTTTCTGCCCAATCTCCAGAAGATGCGCATCCTTGTCAACGGTAAACCAAAGAGCGCCTTTGTCTGCACCAAATGCATCAAAAAAGGCGCCATCCAGAGGGCCTGATTCTTTGCCTACCTGATGAAAATTTCGCTGGCTTCCAGCACGAGCGTTTCGCGGCCGTTCCAGCTATCTATCTGCGGACGGTAAACCAGATCAAACGACCCTGCAGTCATCAGGCCTTCTTTAAAGCCTGCCATCCCGAAGCCGATAACCTGATACGTTGCGTTTCCGTCAGTAGCCCAGAATTTCAGGGTATACCTGCTTAATACCTGCGGCTCGCTCTTAAGCGTGAGGTTGCGCGTATAAAAAAGCGGCTCGGGGTTTGCGCAGCCGAACGGCTCAAGCTGCTCAAACTGCCGCACCGCGGTATCGTCCAGCGCGGAAAACGGGACTTCCATATCTATATCAATGGCCGGGATAAGGTCCTCGATGCGCAGGCGCTCGCCCGCCAGCCGGTTAATCTTTTCCCTGAAATCAGAGATATTGCCGCGGGGTATGACCAGGCCTGCGGCGTGGCTGTGCCCCCCGAAGCTTTTAAGGAGCTCTTTACACTCGGCAAGGGCCCCAAAAAGATGAAAATTCCTGATTGACCTGCCTGAACCCTTGCACAGGCCTTCGTTCAAAGAAATGATTATAGTAGGCCGGTAAAAGCGATCCGCCAGCTTCGAAGCAACGATCCCCAGCACTCCCTGATGCCAATCCTCCTTGGCAAGCACGATCACTTTGTGCTCCTTGAAATTAACCTCCCTGTCTATCAAAGATTGGGCCTCATCAAGTATCCTGGACTCAACCTTCTGCCTCTCCCTGTTACAGAGGTCGATCTGGCGGGCAAGCGTATGAGCTTCTTCTGCATCGGCGCTCAAAAGAAGCCTTAAAGCGGTCTCAGCGGTATCCATACGGCCGCTGGCATTGAGGCGTGGGGCAAGGATATAGCTGACAAAACCGGCATTCATCCGTTCGGGCTTTATTTTACTGACCTCCATTAAGGCCTTTAAGCCCGGTTTCTTCGTAACGGAAAGCCTGCGCAGCCCCTCCCTGGCAAAGATGCGGTTTTCTCCGGTAAGCGGCACGACATCCGCGATTGTCCCCAGGCATACCAGATCCAGCCCATCAAAGACTTCATCGTCATTGCCGGCACGCAGTGCCTGGCAAAGTTTAAAGGCAACGCCCACTCCCGCAAGGTCGCGATAACCGTAGGATGAGCCGGCTGCTTTAGGATTGATAAGGGCGGAGGCGCTTTTTTCATCGCTGCCGTCCTGCTCATGATGGTCTGTCACCACCACTTCGATGCCGTGCTGGCGCAACTGCCGTATCTCGGCGTGGCTGTTAGTGCCGCAGTCAACGGTCACCACAAGCCCGGCCTTTTTTTGCCTGGCGATCTGCAGGATGTTTTTGCTGAGGCCGTAGCCTTCTTTGACCCGGTGGGGGATATAATGGTCAGTTTCGATACCCATCCCGGCAAACGTTGATTTCAAAAGCGACAGGGAAGTCATGCCGTCAACATCGTAATCGCCGAAGATTAGCACCTTCTGCCTTTGTAACCGCACTTTCTCGATCAGGCCGACTGCCGTATGCATATCGGCAAATGCATACGGATCCAGCAGGTCCCGGAGACTGGAGCTCAAAAAACGCTCTGCAGCAGCAGGGTCCTTGACCCCGCGGTTTATTAAAACCTGTGCGACGATCGGGGAGATACCCAGTTCCCTTCGGAAGAGCTCCTGCAGGGCAAGGTCGGCTGCCGGGATGTTAAGAATTTTATGGTCGTGCATGAGCTACATCTTCTCTGGCCTTGAAACGCCCAGGAGCCTAAGGCCCGTTGCCACGATAATCCTGGTTGCTTCAAGTAATGCCAGGCGCGCCCTGGTCAGGCCTTCATCCTGGCCGAGGACCCGGTGGCGGTCATAGAACTTGTGGAATTCAGAGGCCACTTCCTGCAGATAGACGGTAAGCATATAGGGATCCTGCGTCAACAGGCACACGCGCAGCATCCGGGGCAGGCGGGTAAGTTTACGCATCAGGTTTATTTCTTCGATTTCCGTCAAGACCGATAACCCGGCTACGCGCGTTTCCGGCGGTAACGGGCTACTGCGCAATATGCCGTGCATGCGGGCATGCGCGTACTGGACATAATAGACGGGGTTTTCCGAAGTCTGCTTCTTGGCGATATCCAGGTCAAAATCAAGGTGGCTGGAAGTGCGCCTCATCAGGAAGAAAAATCGCGAAGCATCCAGGCCTACTTCGTTCAATACCTCCCTTAAAGTAATATACTGTCCTTTGCGCGTTGACATCTGAACGGGTTTCCCGCCCCTGAAGATCGTAGCCAGCTGCACGATGATAACGCTTAAGGTATCCGGGTCTCCTCCGAAGGCAGCCACCGAGGCCTTAAGCCGGTTGATATACCCGTGATGATCCGGCCCCCAGAGGTTAATGAGCCACTGAAAACCCCTGCGGTACTTCTCCTGGTGATAGGCGATGTCAGGGGCAAGGTAGGTGTAAGAACCGTCGCTTTTCACCACCACCCTGTCCTTGTCATCTCCGAATTCCGTGGAACGCAGCCACCAGGCCCCTTCGCTCTCATAAACCAGCCCTTTTTTCTTAAGCTCCTCAAGCGCCTCTTCTATCTTTCCGCTCTTGCCCAGGGCTTTCTGGCTGTACCAGTTATCGAAAGTAACCCCGAAATCTTCCAGCTCTTTCTTGATGACTTCCAGGATACAGGCAGCGCCATAATCCCCGTAATTTTCAACCACTATCCCCTTCTCTTTTATCTCGCGTGCAATATCATAAATATACTCTCCCTGATAGTGGTCTTCCGGGAAATCAATCTTTTCCCCGGAAAGTTCTTTCAGCCTCAAGGCAATCGAGTTACCGAGTATGTTAATCTGGTTGCCTTCGTCATTAAGATAGTATTCCTTAAAGACATCGAAACCCAGAAACGTCAGGATACTGGCAAGGCAATCGCCGACCGCGGCCTGGCGCGCATGGGCCACCGAAAGCGCTCCCGTGGGATTGGCGCTGACAAATTCAATGAGGACTTTTTTGTGTTTGCCGATATCGTCTCTGGCATAAGCCTCTTTTTTACGCAGGATCTCCTGCAGTTGTTCGTAAAGATAGAGGTTGCTGAGGTAGAAATTGACGAACCCCGCCCCTTCCGGCTTTATAGCGGCGACATAGGGCTTGAGCGCATCGGAAAGAAGGCGCGTGAGCGTTTCGCTGAATTGCGCGGCGATCTGGCGGGGAGGTTTTTTAAGTTGCCGGCTCAGGCGTAATGGCAGGGTCGAAGAATAATCCCCGAAGGCGTCGCTTGACGGGACTTCCAGGTACTGGGCCGGATCCCCGGCCATATCCGCAACCCCAAGCTCCCCGAGGGCCTGCGTGATAAGTTCGGTAAGGGATTGTTCGATATTTTTCATCATATGAATAAGGCGGGATATGCGGCGTGCGGGGATAGTGCGGAAATCAGGTTTTGCCGGTCGCCTTCTTTTTGTGCGCGCCCCCACGCGGCTGACGCAGGCGCTTGGCATCCGACCAGAGCCGCTCCAAAGAATAAAACTCTCTCATCGGTTCATAGAAGATGTGCGCCACCACGGATGAAAAATCCAGAACGGTCCAGCCGGACTCATCGTTCGGGACTACCTGAGAGAGAGGTTTTATCCTGTCTTTAGAAAGGTCTTCGACGATAGCGTCAGCAATCGCATGCACCTGCCTGAAGGAGCTTCCGCTTGCGATAACGAAATAATCGCAGAACCCGCAGACGCTGCGCATATCGAGGGTAACGACATCAAGCGCCTTTTTTTCTTTGGCGACTGCTGCTATACGCAGAGCTATGTTCTTTGTTTCTATTGCCTTCTCCTTGGTGTTATTTTTTGCCGAGGATCTTATACATACCCGTGCCGCAATCCGGGCATTTCCCTTTGACGGCACAGCGGCCGTTCTTCATAGTCACCTTCTGCTCGTCCTTCATGTCTTTTTTAGCTTTGCATTTGACGCAGTAACCTTTTTCCGCCATTGTTTCCTCCTTTTTGGATTGCTTGAACTATCCGGCGCGTCTTGGCGAATGACCTTATGGTATCATGCCGCTCCATGAGAGTCAAGCGCTCGCTTTCGCTGTGGCTGCCGTTAATTATTATACACAAATTTGCACGGGAATCAATTTTTATTTCCCGCATGCGCCGGATGCACCTCTTCGATTTCTCCGACGATCTCTTCTATCAAATCCTCAAGCGTCACCAGCCCCAGGGCCTTTTTTTGCTCGTTGACTACAATGGCAATCTGGATCTTGTCGGCCTGAAAACGCCTCAAGAGCTCGTTCACCGGCATAGATGCCGATACCATATAGGCTTTATGCAACAGGTCATCCAGCACAAAAAGCCCCTTCTCCCTGAGGATATACAGCAGGTCGTGGGCATAGATGATGCCGACAATGTTCTCTTTCGACTTGTCATAGACCGGCAGGCGGGCATGCCCCTGTTCGATGAAAACGGTAAGCAGCTCCTCTGCCGTGGCTGACCTTTCGATCCCTACGATCTTCTCACGCGGCACCATCACATCTTTAACCTTGGTATCCCCGAACTCAAAGATGCGGTGGAGCATCTTGCGCTCTTCATCGCTTAAAACACCTTCTTCTTTGCCTATTTCTATCATCATGCGTATTTCTTCTTCGGTAACGATCGGCGAACGCCTCGCATGCTCCATACGCAGGATGCGCAGCGTGAGGCTGCTGATGGAGGTAAACACATACACCACCGGCTTCAATACCTTCAGGAGCAGCTCCATGAACGGGGCGACGAACAGGGCGATGCGCTCGGTGTGTTTGGTGGCGAGGATCTTGGGAGTTATCTCGCATGCCAGCAGGACAAAAAAGGTGGCGCCGAAAGTCGCAGTGATAACGCCCCATTTATAACCGAAAAAATGCACGCAGAGCGCCGTAACCAGGGCGGAGATGGCAATGTTGACGAAATTGTTGCAGATGAGGATGGCGGTAATGAACTTATCGATCCTCGCAATAAGCCCCTGTATAAGTTTGGCGCGCTTTACTCCCTGGGCGACCATATGGCGCAGGCGTATCCTGCTTAAGCCGATTATCGCGGTCTCAGAGATGCTAAAGAACGCCGAAAAAAACGCCAGCAGCGCCAGGAGGAACACTATCAGAGGTACCGAAAGCGTCAAATGAAGCTGACTTGCGTTCACCGGGGAAACCTCAATTCTTTCTCTATCGACCTCTTTCTGCCGTCAAGAGGGCCGATTAAGGCGCAGTTTATTTTGTTTTCCTTAAACAGATAGCGGGCGACCTCAAGCACTTCCTGGCGCTTGAGCCGTGCGACCTCTGCGATAACCTGGGAAAGCGTGCGCGTCTTACCAAGGGTGGCGCTGGCTTCTCCGATCCAGAACATATGATCGAGCGTATCTTCAAGAGCGAGCCTGAGCTGCCCCAGGTAAAAGTCCTTTGCCCTCCTGAATTCATCTTCGCTCACAAGATAACGAGCGGTCTTGGCGAGCTCGCGCAAAATAAGGCCGACTGCTTTTTCGACGGTCCGGTTATCCACTCCCGCATGCACGATGAAGGCCCCGGTGTCCTGATAACGCTTCAGCTGTGTGCCTATCTCGTAGGCCAGGCCCCGCTTTTCCCTCACTTCGTTAAAAAGTCTGCTGGACATATTCGCGCCGAGTATAATATGCAGGATGGCTGCGGCATGTTTCAGGGGATGATCCCTGCGCAGGCCGTGAAACCCAAGCGCCAGGTGCGTCTGTTCGGTTTCTTTGTGAAAAAGGTTAAGCTGCGCCGCCCCTTGCGCCTCCCTGACCGGCTCTGCGATATTTTTTACCCCCCGGGGGACCCCGGCTAATTTTTGCGCCACATCCTTGAAAAAACTCCGCGACGCAAATTTACCGCATACGCTCACCACCATATTGGAGGCGGTGTAATGCAGGCGGCTATATTCCAGAAGCTCCCTTCTATTAATGCGCTTCACGGATTCTTCTTCGCCGGCTATGCCCATGCCGAGAGGATGGTCTGGCCAGAGGAGCCTATCAAGCAACTCCTGGACATAGCTCTGTGGAAGGTCTTTGTACATCTTTATCTCTTCGAGGATAACGCTCCTCTCCTTATCAATATCCTCCTGCCGCAACAAAGGGTGCATAACCATATCTGAAAGCACGTCCAGGGCACGCCGGGCATGGTCGGCCGGTATTTTGACAAAATAACAGGTGATCTCCTCGGAGGTAAAGGCGTTAAGCGCTCCCCCCACGCCCTCGATAGACTCCTTGATACTGCGGCAGGAATATGCGCGGCTCCCCTTAAAAAGCAAATGCTCCAGATAATGGCTTATCCCTTTGAGGCGCGCCGATTCAAATCTCCCTCCGGTATTGATCCAGATCCCCAGGGCAACGGACTCCATGGAGCGCATGGGATGCGCGATAAGCCGTATGCCGTTATCAAGAAACATTCTTGTATACATACCTGTTTTTAGCTTCCTTTCAGGGAGCGGACATAGGCGCCCACCCTCTTAAACAGCGCGGGGCTGTTTTTATGTTCGCGAATCTTCTTTACGATGGCGCTGCCGACAATCACCCCGTCGGCTACCTTTTCGATATCGCGGACCTGGCCCGGAGTAGAAACACCGAACCCCACGCACACCGGCTTTGCGGTAAAACGCCTGATGCGCCGCAGGTTTGGCTTAAGGTCAGGAGGGAGCTTCTGCCGCGGCCCGGTGACACCGGTGAGAGAAAGGTAATAGATAAAACCGTGCGCGATCCGTGCGATGAAACGCATGCGCTCGGGAGAAGTGGTCGGAGCGATAAAACAGATGATATCCAGCCCTTCTTTCCGTGCCGCCTTCCTCAGTAAAGCCCCCTCCTCGGGAGGAAGGTCAGGCAGGATGAGACCGTCAACGCCGCAGGAAACCGCCTTGCGCACAAAACGTTCTTCTCCGAAGTTGAAGACGGGGTTGTAATAAGACATCAGACAGATGGGGACCTGTGTCTTTTTGCGGGCCTCTTTTACCAACGCCAGTATCTTATCGAGGGTAACGCCTTTTATAAGCGCCTCCTGGGAAGATTCCTGTATAATGGGGCCGTCTGCCATAGGGTCGGAAAAAGGCACGCCCAGCTCAATAATGTCCGCCCCTGCCTTTTCAAGTTCAGGTATGAGCCTGCGGGTAACCGAGAGGCTGGGGTAACCTGCGGTGATGAAAGCGATAAAGGCCTTGCCTCCCTTCTTCTTGAGGCCGGAAAACACCGCTTGTAACCTGCTCATAATTTAAGCCTCCCGGCAACGGTATGCATATCTTTGTCTCCTCTTCCCGAAAGACAGATAATTACCACTGAATTCTTCTTGATCCTGCGCGAAAGCTCTTTAAGATAATAAAAGGCGTGCGCCGGCTCAAGTGCCGGGATGATGCCTTCGGTCCTTGCAAGCAGCTTAAGGCCTTCGACTGCCTGCGTATCGCTGACCGCAACATACTCTGCCCTGCCGGTCAGTTGATAAAAGGCGTGCTCCGGCCCTACGCCTGGATAATCAAGCCCTGCGGCAATGGAGTGGGCGATCCGTACCTGGCCGAAACGGTCCTGCAAAAGCGCCGATTTTGACCCGTGCAACACTCCCGGCCTGCCGGCAACCAGGCTTGCCGAATGCTTGCCTGAGGAAAGCCCCAGCCCTGCGGCTTCCACCCCGATAAACCGCACGCGCCTATCGTTAAAAAACGGATAGAAAAGCCCCATGGCGTTGCTCCCCCCTCCTACGCAAGCAACCAGAAAATCCGGGAGCCTTCCTTCGGATTTAAGAATCTGGGAGCGCGCCTCGCTTCCTATAACCGACTGAAAATCTCGCACCATCGCAGGATAAGGATGCGGGCCGGCAACAGTACCGATGACGTAATGGGTGCTACGGACATTGGTGACCCAATCCCTGAGCGCTTCGGTCATGGCGTCTTTGAGCGTGCGGGAGCCGCTTGAAACAGGAATAACGCGCGCGCCCAGTAATTTCATGCGCAAAACATTAATGTTCTGCCTCTCGATATCCTCCGTTCCCATATAGACGTCGCACTCAAGGCCGAAGAGCGCGGCAACGGTAGCGGTTGCAACGCCGTGCTGCCCGGCGCCTGTCTCGGCGATGATGCGCTTCTTGCCCATCCTGCGCGCAAGCAGGGCCTGCGCAATGGTATTATTTATCTTATGCGCGCCGGTGTGCAGGAGGTCCTCGCGCTTGATATAAATACTGCGTATGCCAAGGGACCTGCTCATGTTGACGGCAGCATACAAAGGAGTGGGCCTGCCCGCATACCGGGAAAGATAATAAGAAAGCTCTTCCTGAAATCTCTTATCCCTTCTGGCATGCCGGTATTCTTTCTCCAATTCCTTGAGGGCGTAGATGAGCGTTTCTGGGACATACATCCCCCCGAAATCACCGAAATGCCCTTTCCTGTCAGGAATCATAACTTCTTTCCTTTTGCTTTGGCTGCCCGGATGAATGCCTTGATCTTACGGTAATCCTTTTTTCCCGGAGAGCTCTCTACGGAACTTGAAACATCTACCCACCGGGGCCTTACCAGGGCAATCGCCCGCCGGACATTTCGCGCATTAAGGCCGCCCGAAAGGAAAACAGGCTTACCCAGGCTTCGCAGGCTCCGGATAAGGCCCCAGTCAAAAGTCCTGCCTGTCCCTCCTCTTTGAGAAGGGCTGAAGGCGTCAAAGAGGAATGCGTAAACAGGATAGCGCCGCAGCAGGGCAACATCTATTTCTTTTTGTACGCGGAACGCCTTTATGATCTTATACCCTTTGAGCTTCCGGCAGTATGCAGGCGTTTCCTCTCCGTGCAACTGGAGCATATCCAGGCGGCAGCGTGCGGCGATCTTCCTGACGCGGTTTACGGGAGCGTTGACAAAAACCCCTATCCGCAGTATGCGTTTTGGGATAAGCCGCACTATGCCTTGGGCCTCAAGAGGACTGATAAAACGAGGGCTGGAGCCAAAAAAAACGAATCCCAGCGCATCGGCGCCTGCGGCAATGCTGGCGAGCGCGTCCTTAAAGCTGGTAATACCGCAGACCTTTACTTTTACCATCCCATCATCTCTTCGACAGCCGCCTTAATATCCGCGGATCTCATAAACGCCTCTCCGACAAGAAGCGCGTTGACCCCGAGTATTTTAAGGAACATCGCATCCTGCCTGTTCCTGATGCCGCTCTCAACGACCACGACCTTGTCCTTGGGAATCAAAAGGTAGAGTTTTTCGGTAGTCTTCAGGTCCACTGCAAGCGTATGTAGGTCGCGGTTATTGAGGCCGATCAGCCCTGCCTTAAGGTTAAGGACCTTCTTGAGCTCTTTTTCGGTATGTACCTCAACCAGGCAGTCCAGGCCCAGGGACTCTGCCAGCTGCATCATCTCAATAATCATCTCTCTGGTCAGGATATCGGCGATCAAAAGCACCGCATCCGCGCCAAAGGCCCTTGATTCGTAAATCTGATAGGGCTCCAGGATAAAATCTTTTCTTAACACGGGGACATCGACAACAGCGCGCACCTGGTTAAGATACGATACATCACCGAGGAAATAATCCTCTTCGGTGAGCACGGAGACCGCCTGCACTCCGGCTTCCTTATATGCCGCGGCTATCCCCAGAAGGTCAAAATTCTCCCGCAGTATTCCTGCCGAAGGCGAAGCTTTCTTTATCTCGGCTATCAGGGAAAGGACTCGGGGTTTTGAGATCGCTTCCCTGAATTTCCTGCAGGGAGGCATATCCTTAATCCTGCTTTTGAGCTCTTCTTCGGGAAGCTGGGTTTTGACGGCAAGGATGCGCTCTTTCTTCCTGGCGACTACTTCTTTAAGGAAATCGCTCTTAGGCATTGTATGTCCTTTGCGAATGTTCTTTCAATAATTCCAGTTTCTTAAGCGCGCTTCCGGAATCGATCGAGGCGCGGGCGAGCTCTATCCCTTCCTGGATATCCCGGGCAATATTGGCCGCATATATGGCGCAGCCTGCGTTCAAAAGCACGATATCGCGCCGCGGGCCCTGTTTGCCTTCAAGGACATCCAGCACAATGCGCACATTCTCTTCGACGCTCCCGCCCAGAAGATCGGCTAATTGCGCTCTTTTAAAGCCGAATTCCTCCGGCGCTATTTCGTATTCCCTGAATTCCCCATTGCGCATCTCCGCAACAAAAGTCGTATCGCAGGTGGTTGCTTCGTCAAGGCCGTCCCTGCCGTGCACCACCAGGACATGCTTTGTCCCCAAGTTATGCAGAACGCGCGCAAGGACAGATGCCCATTGCGCGCTATAAACGCCGATAAGTTGATTGGTAGCCCTGGCAGGGTTGATCAGCGGCCCCATGATATTGAACATCGTCCTTTTCGCCATCTGCTTACGGGCAGGCATCACGTGCTTCATCGCCGGATGAAGATTAGGCGCAAAAAGAAAGGCGATGCCGATATCCTCAAGGCACCTTTTGATGGTCTCTTTACTCATGTTTATATTGACGCCGAGCGCCTCCAGGATATCCGCGCTGCCGCACTTGCTGGAAACAGAACGATTGCCGTGCTTTGCCACGCATACGCCCGCCCCGCTTGCCACCAGCGCCGTGACCGTGGAGATGTTGAATGTCCCCTTCTTATCGCCGCCTGTGCCGCAGGTATCAAGGATGTGGGGCCTGTCTACCACCACGGTATCGATGTGCTTGATCATCACGCTTACCGCAGCGGTCAGCTCTTCGACGGTCTCCCCCTTATCGCTCAACGAGCTTAAAAAAGCGATGATATCGGCGGTATCGGTTGAACCGCTGAGGATCTCCTGCATTGCCTGCTGCATTTCAACGGCAGAGAGGTCGTTACGCGCGGTCAGCTTGTCTATGGCCTCCTTGATCATGTCTTCAAAAAGTTCCTTAAAATATCCTTGCCTGAGGCGGTCATGATCGATTCAGGGTGAAACTGCACGCCCCACAGCGGGTAGGTTTTATGCTTGAGCCCCATGATCTCGCCTTCTTTTGTCCAGGCGGTCATTTCAAGGCAGCGGGGAAAGGTCTTTTTCTCCGCGAGGAGAGAATGGTACCTTGTTGCTTCAAAAGGATTAGGCAGGCCCTTAAAAATGGTTTTGTTATTGTGGTAAACGGGAGAGGTCTTGCCGTGCATAAGCCGCGAGGCAATAACGATACGGCCTCCGTAGACGTGAGCGATTGCCTGATGCCCGAGGCAGACACCCAGGATAGGAAGCGCGCCTGCCATTGTGCGGATCAGCTCGCAGGAGATCCCTGCGTTTTCAGGCCTCCCGGGCCCTGGTGAAATAATGATGCGCGAAGGTCGCAGCTTTTTGATGCCGGCAAGCGTTATCTTATCGTTACGGAACACCGTTACCTTTTCTCCAAGCTCTCCCAGGTACTGGACAAGGTTGTAGGTGAAAGAATCGTAATTATCTATGACCAGGAGCATCTCTTTATTACTCCTTCTCCCTCCAAACGCGGGCACCCAGAACCTGGAGTTTTTTCTCGATATCTTCATAGCCCCGTTCGAGATGGTAAATCCTGTGTATCTGTGTTTTTCCTTTTGCCCTTAAGCCTGCAAGCACGAGGCTTGCCGAAGCGCGCAGGTCTGAGGCCATCACCTGCGCTCCGGAAAGGTAGCGTACCCCTTGGACGATCGCATGAGGGCCTTCCCGCTGGATACGCGCTCCCATACGGTTGAGCTCAGCCACATGCATGAAACGGTCGGGATATATCTTCTCGGTGATCAGGCTGATCCCGTCGGTCACGCTCATCAGGCTCATGATCTGGGCCTGCATATCGGTAGGGAAGCCCGGATAAGGCAGGGTCGTTACGTTGACCGGCCTGACCTCTCCCCGGTAGGATACGCGCAAAGCATTATCGGATCTCCTGATTTCCACTCCGGCCTCCTGAAGCTTATCGATAAGCGCTCCCTGGTGCTGCCACACTGCGTTTTTAATAGTTATGTCCCCTTTTGTCATGAGCGCGGCAATGATAAAAGTGCCTGCTTCGATGCGGTCGGGTATGACCGTGTGCTCTGCTCCGTGCAGGTGCTTGACCCCCTCGATCTCAATGGTAGGCGTGCCGTGCCCCTTGATACGGGCGCCCATCTTAATAAGGAATTCGGCCAGGTCGGCGACTTCGGGTTCGCAGGCTGCGGCCTCGATAACGCTCTTTCCTTTGGCCATTACCGCAGCCATCATCACGTTATCCGTAGCAAGGACCGATGACCCGTAAACTCCCCCCAGGTATATATGCGCTCCCTTCAGGCGCGCTGCCCTGGCAACGATATAGCCGGCTTCGGTATCGACCCTGGCGCCGAGTGATTTAATGCCTTTAATGTGCAGGTCAACCGGCCTTACTCCTATGACGCACCCGCCGGGCAGCGAAACCTTGGCCTTTTTAAACCTTCCCAGAAGCGGCCCCAGCACGCAAAATGAGGCCCGCATGGTAGATACCAGTTTGTAATCAGCGGTAAAGTTGTGCTGCCTGCCGGCCTCAACCGAGATCGTCCCCTGGTCGAACTCGACGGACTTCCCCAGCGCCCTGAGTATCTTCACCATGGTAATGGTGTCGCGCAGGACCGGAACGCCTTTTATGACGCAGGGGGCATCGGTCAAAAGCGTAGCCGCCAATATCGGCAAAACGGAGTTTTTCGAACCGGAAACTTTAACCTCGCCTTTCAGGCGCAGGCCTCCTTCCACTATCAGCTTATCCATACGATTCCTTCTTCTTGACGACGATAATACGCTCTATTCCTGCGTAATCCCTGATAATCTCTATGATATCGAAAGGCCCTGACCCCTTAAAGATTTTTTGCACTCTGCCTGACTGCCCGTACCCCATTTCAGCGAACAACAGGCCGGCCCTGCCGAGGTAGGCGCCGGATAAAGATGCCAGCGCACGGAAAAAATCCAGGCCATCCCTGCCTCCGTACAACGCCTGAACAGGCTCATGCGCAACCTCCGGCTGAAGCCGGCTGAATTCCCCCTGAGCCACGTACGGAGGGTTACACACCAGTATATCATAGGAACCCTTTCGCAGGAACGAAGAATCGAACAGGTCTGAGCGGATGAACCCGATATCCACATTATGGCGGGAGGCATTATCCCTGGCGACCTGCAGGGCTTTGGCGGAAATATCAACCGCATCTATCCGGCAGCGCTTGAGGTTTTTGGCCAGCGATATGGCGATGCATCCCGATCCCGTGCACATATCCAATATTCTTGTGACGTTGTGACGTTGTGACGTTGTGACGTATTTAACAACGCTCTCGACTAGTATCTCTGTCTCTGGCCGCGGTATAAGCACGGAAGGATTAACTTTGAACTCCAGCCCCATGAATTCGGTCTTCCCGAGGATATACTGGAGCGGCTCCCCCCTTAATCTTCTTTTAAAGATAGAGCATAATGCCAAAGCCTCTCCCCTGCTTAGCCGGGATTTTTTTCTCGTATAAAGAGACATCCTGTCGCACCCAAGGATATCGGTAAGCACCAGTTCTGCCTCATTCATTGCCGGAGCCCTTCATATACCTGCCTGATCCCATCGCCTGTTCCTGCGACGCCTTTATGAGCGCTTCGGAAAGCTCATCAAGATCTCCTTCGAGGATCGCCTCCAGGCGGTGAGAGGTAAAATTAATACGGTGGTCGGTCACGCGTCGGTCGGGAAAATTGTAGGTACGGATCTTCTCACTCCTGTCTCCAGAGCCGATCTGTGATTTACGTTTTTCCGACATCCGGCGTGCTTCTTCCTCGTTCCTCCTGTCCAGCAGGCGCGCACGCAAGATCCTCATCGCCTTGCTCTTATTCTTCCCCTGCGAGCGTTCATCCTGGCAGGCGACAACGGTCCCGGTTGGAATATGGGTAATCCTGACGGCGGAATCGGTCTTCTGCATATGCTGCCCGCCCGGGCCCGAGGAGCGGTAGGTGTCAATACGCAGATCCCTGGGTTCAATCACCAGTTCAACTTCCTGAGGTTCAACCAGCACCGCTACGGTTGCCGTGGATGTGTGAATCCGCCCCTGCGTCTCGGTAGCCGGGACGCGCTGCACGCGGTGCACTCCGCTCTCGAACTTCAAACGCTTATAGGCGTCCTTCCCCCGGACGCTAAAGACCACTTCTTTGTATCCTCCCAGTTCAGTGGGGCTTGCCGACATGAGTTCCACCGTCCAGCCGCGGCGAACAGCATATTTGGTATACATACGGTAAAGGTCGGCTGAGAAAAGCCCTGCCTC
>Ga0101944_10005131_pt1 | contig 15264 bp, 11 predicted proteins | sample DewCreD2012metaG_FD_75245 | JGI IMG/M metagenome (GOLD analysis project Ga0101944, IMG submission 75245) | Hot spring sediment bacterial and archeal communities from British Columbia, Canada, to study Microbial Dark Matter (Phase II) - Dewar... ...
CCGTGCCGCCATTGTACGCGCTACATGTGGTGCTGGTGACGTCTCGCTTCTGGCCGCTGGCCGACGAGCGGTCGTTGCGGGCGATGGCGGTGGCGCGGCGTCTGGCCTGGGCGGGCGCGGCGGTCACGGTGCTCACCCCGCAGTGGGACCGGCGATGGTCGGCCCAGATGCGCCTGGATGAAGTGCAGGTGGTGCGGCTACGCGGGGCGCCACGCGGGGGGCTGGCCAGTCTGCGCTGGTACTTCCACCTGGCGCGCTGGCTGCGGCAGCAACGTCCTCAAGTCGTGGGCATCCTGGGCATGCAGCAAGATGCGGCCGTGGCGCTGGCCGCCGCCCGCCGCGGCGGGTGGCCTACGGTGCTTTTGGCGGACGCCGACGATCCCGCCGCGTGGAGCCAGGCGACGCTGGGCCGCCGGGTGGTCGCCGCCTGCCGGCAAGCCACCGCCGTGGTGGCACCCTCGGCACCTCTGGCCGAGGAGCTGGCGCGCTGGGGTCTGGCGCGGATCGAACTGCTTCCCTGGGCCGCCGAGACCCCGCCCCGCCCGGACGCCCTGCTCCGCGACGCGGCCCGCCACGCGCTGGCCGGCGTCAACCCGGACCTGGTCGCCCCACCCTCGCTGCCGGTGGTGCTCGCCGTCGCTCCGCTGGCGCCGTCGCAGCCGCTAGCGCACTTGATCGGAGCCTGGCCGACGGTGGTCGCCCGCCGCCCCGATGCTCGGCTGTGGATCGTGGGGGATGGTCCTCTGCGCCCGCGGCTGTACCGCCAGATTCAGGATCTGGATCTGCGCTTCCGGGTGCTCATACCCGGCACGTTCGACAGCCTCCAGGAGCTGTGTCATGCGGCGGACGCGTTGCTCGTGCCCAGCGCGCTGCGGGCGCCCCCCTTGGCCCTGGTGGAAGGGCTGGCTGCGGGACTGAGCGTTCTGGCCCCGCAGTCGCCCTTGGGGGAAGAACTGCGATCGGCCGTTGCCCGCGTCTACCTCTTCCCTCCAGGCGATCGTGCGGGCATTGCCCAGGCCGTGCTCGACTGGCTGGAGCACTGGCAGCCTCCGTCGCCGCGCAGCCCTATGGCGGCCGCAGGCCTGAGGCGAACCCTTTCGGGCGGGACCCCGTCCACGGCGGAGCAGCGCGACTCGTCGGCCCCGCCCCCCGAAACGCCGCCAGCCTCCTGCGTTGCGGAGCCGCTCGCCGCCGCGCCTTCGCCAGTGCGTCCCCTGTCGCCGGCCGAGGAAGGAGAGCGTCTGGCGACGCTGCTGCGGCGGGTGGTCGGCATGCCGGCCAGCCTCACCTGCCGCCCTCCGGCCAGCCCCGGGGCAACGTCAGGGCGCAGCGGGCACTAGCTGCACCGCGTCGATCACCACATAGCCGTCGGTGCCGGCGTTGGCAATTGTCACGGTCACCGGGCCGCTCAGCTCGAACGGGCCCAGCGGCTGGAACAGACGGTCGCGCGCGGGCGGCTGGCGCTGGTTGATCGTCACGCGAGCGCTGCCCCCGGCATGGGCGATCTCCACCGGCACATTCGTCGCCCGGTTCGCATGGGGCGTATACGACACCAGCAGCTCATAGCGCCCGGCCTGCGGCGGCGTCAGGCGGTACACCGCCTTGAGCATGCCTTTGGCTTCATTGCCGTCGTGCCGATAGCAGACGCCGACATAGCCGCCGACGGCGCTGCTGGGGGTCCACGCGCCGATCAGCTCGGCCGCGTCGTCATCCACCACCACCCCCCGCAGCGTCTTGGGGTCAACGCCCGCACGGGAAGGTCCCCGCGGACCGGTCCACACCAGCACCTGGCCATCCGCCTCCAGCCGCGGGCGGAGGCGCGCATAGTCCACCTGCTGCACGCTCACGCCGGCGTCGATCGCCAGTGCGGCGGCGGTGGCCGCCGACTGCCCCAGCACCATGAACACCGGCTCCATGCGGATGCTGCCATAGGCGATATGGCTGGCGGAAAGGCAGACCGGCACCAGCAGGTTTTCGCACTCGCCGGCTTTCGGCACGATCGCGCGGTACGAGATCGGATACGGAGGAAAACCGCCCACCTGCACATCCCCCTCGTTGCGCACGTGCCCCTGGGCATCGACATACCGCTGCACATGGTGCGAATCCATGGTATAGGCCGCCAGGCCGACCGGGTCTTCGGCCACGACCCGCCCCTGGCAGTGGTGCTGCGTCATCACATAGTCGCTGACCATCCGCCGCGCTTCGCGGACGTAAAGCTGGTGCGGCCAGCCGCCGTGATCCGTGAACTCATCCTTGCATAGCCCCCACCGGCCGACCTCGCGGCGGATCGCCTCCGGCACGCGAGGATGCGAGACGAGCGTCCACATCAGCCCCTGCTGGTACCGCAGATGGGCCTGGAAAATCTTCTCCCGGGTCGCATAATCCCCCTCCGGCCAGTCGTAGTTCTGACCGATGAAGTCGGTCGAGAACCCGTGGTTGTTGTTCACATCGGTCTTGCGGTTGGGCATCATCACCGGGTGCCACGGCGCTCGCTTCTCCCCCGCCTCGAAGTTCCGCAGCAACAGTTCGTAGTCCAGCGGGTCGTACCCCGGCGGCTCGGCGAACGGAATCTGGTTCTCCTTCACGTCAGTCAGGCACATCCGGAAGTTGTACGCCTGCACCCGATGGTCCCCTTGCCCTTCCTCGCCGGGCGGATCGGCGTGCACGTAGGGCAACAGCCCGCTGGAAGGATCCCCTTTGCGCCGGTACGGATCGACGCCCGGCACGAACTGGTGATGGATCGCGTGCCGCGTCTGCACCCCATTGAGCGTCTCGCCATAGCGGTCGTTCCCCTCGCGACCGACGGTGTATGACACGCCCGCTTTGGCCAGCAGGTCCCCTTCGTAGGTGGCGTCGATGAACATCCGCCCCCGAAACGTCCGCCCCGATTCCATGCGGATCGCCACCACCCGCGCCGCTTCCTTCTGCACGCCGTGTTTCAGGTCCAGCCGCTCTCCTTTGACCACGTCGACGCCCGCCTCAACCACCATCTGCTCGAATATCCGCTCGGCCACGCTCGGCTCGAACGTCCACATCGTGTCTTCCTGAGCCTGTTCGCTGGCCCGGCCCGAGCGGTACTGCTCGGGCCGTTCATATTTCCAGTGCGCTGGGTCGCTGTAATACCGGCGGATGCGGCGGTAGAACTCGCGGCTGATCCCGCCGATGGCCGCTTTGTTGCCGATGTCGGTAGCGCCCAGCCCGCCGCTGGTCAGCCCCCCCAGGTGCCGCCCCGGCTCGATGAGCAGCGCCGTCTTGCCCATCCGCCGCATCTGCACCGCCGCCACCACGCCGCCGCTCGTCCCGCCATAGACCACCAGGTCGTACACCTTGCCCTCGGGAGCAGCCGCCTGCTGCGCTGCGGCCGGCCGCACACCGGCCAGGGCAGCGCACAGCAGCCCCACCGCCAAGGTCGCCAGCCGCGGCAGCCGCCAACCACCCCCGGCACGACGCTGGGCCGCATCCGCCGAACCACGCAGCCTCGCGGGCTTTGCCGGCGTGCATGCCCGCAAGTCCGGATCATTCCCGGCTATCGATCGAGTGGGAGCATCTGGCGATCGCTGTGACATAAGGTGCGTTCCCGCGGCGAGAAAAAACCGGAAAAAGCTGGTAGCCTGCCCGCCAGGCAAGGATCGTCGCGGGGCCATTATACGGGGTGGCGGACCATGCCACACCCGCGGACTGGCTTGTCAGGCGTCCGGCAGGGTAAAACACAAATGGGGCCGCGAGCTGCCCGGATGTCGGGCTGCGGCCCGGACAGGTCGCTCGCTGGAAGCTAGGAGCGCTGGGCTACGTACGCCTGCGGCCTGTTCGGAGAGACGGGGCCGCGTCAGGCCCCGCGGCGTGTTCGGATCGCGTTAGTGGTGTGCCGTGAGCAAGCCAGTCCCGGCTGCCGAAGACCGCCCGCCGCTGGCGGACATCCCGCCAGAGCGGCGTCCGCAGCACATTGCCATCATCATGGACGGCAATGGCCGCTGGGCCCAGCGGCGGCACCTGCCACGGATTGAGGGGCATCGCCGGGGCGTGGCCAGCGTGCGGCGGACGGTCGAGGAAGCGGCCCGGCTGAAGCTGCCGACGCTGACGCTCTATTGCCTCTCGAGCGAGAACTGGAAACGTCCGCAGCGGGAGCTGGACTTCCTGATGCACCTGCTAGAGCAGTACATGATCGAGGAGCGTGCCACGATCATGCGGCAGGACATCCAGGTGCAGGTGCTGGGCCGTCGCGAGGGCATCCCGCCGGCCACGCTGGCCGAGATGGACAAGACGGTGGCCCTCAGCGCCAACAATCGCGGGATGCGGCTGTGCCTGGCGATCAACTACGGCGGCCGGGCGGAGATCGTGGACGCGGTCCGGACGATCGCCCGCCAAGTCCGCTCTGGCCAGCTCGATCCGGAGGCGATCGACGAAGGGACGATCCAAGGGGCGCTGTATTCGGCCGGCCTGCCCGATCCGGACCTGTTGATCCGCACGGCGGGCGAAATGCGGATCAGCAACTTTCTGCTCTGGCAGATCAGCTATGCCGAGCTGTGGGTCACCGAGCGTTGCTGGCCGGAGTTCGAGATCGCCGATCTGCACCAGGCGATCCGCGACTACGCCGCCCGCGACCGGCGGTTCGGCGGCATTCGCACGTAGCGTCCCGGGGCGGCATGGCCGCGAAGAGTAGCAGACATGGCGAACAGCGCGGTCAACGGGAACAGCAGGCGCCACGTGCTGCGGCGGGTGCTAGGGGCGCTGTTGGGGCTGGCGGGCATCGGCGGCGTGCTGGCGATCCTCGTCGCGATGTTCGGCACGGTCGCCGGCGAAGAGTTCTGCCCGCAGACCTTCCAGCGCCGCACGTACTGGCTGGTGGAACTTCCGCTGGTGCACTGGCCGCTCAGCCGGGAGCACCGGCAGCCCACGACTGGCGCGTGCGAACAGGAGCTGGCCAGGCGGTCGTGGATCGCGACGATCCCCTCGGGAGCCGTGCAGTGGCATCTGGCCTGGCAGCGGCGCGGCCGCCAGAAGCAGACGGGCGATGCGGCGGTGCTGCTGACGTACCTCGACAGCCGCGACGAGAACGGGGAGCTGCGGTGGCTCCGCTGGTCGGAAGCGCACCCCGAGCTGGCCCGCCGGCTCTGGCCGGCCGTCCAGCGGCTTGCGATCCAGGGGCAGTATGTCTGGATTCCGGATCTGTTCCTGCTGGCGCGGCAGCACTCCGACCCGGCCCGCTTCGACGAGGCGCTCCAATCGTTGCTGACCCAGGCCGCGGCGGACAGCCACCCGCCACAAACTGCACCCGCGGTGCGGGCTGCGTCCGGTAGCGCCGCTGCAAATCCCCGGGTCGGGTCCCCTCCTTCTTCCAACGCATCTCGCGCCGTGCGGCCGTCCTCGGACCCGCCCGCAGCCGGTGCCGCGCCCCGATCACCTGGGCAGTGAATCCGGCCGGAAGGGTGATGCGACAGCGAGTGCGGACCGCTCGATCGGCCGCTGGGTCCGCCACGACGCTTCCCCTGGGCTGCATGGCGGCGTATCATCACACCCAGTGCATCTAGCGCTCGCGAGGGGCGCTGGCTGGTCAAGTGGAATCGCCCGGTGGCCCGTGGTCGGGTCAGCGGGTTTTTTTGTTGGTGCGGGCACGAACCCGCCGGCCACGTCGTCCTGCCCTGCGCGGACGGGGTGATCGCGGCGGCGATGAGCAGACGGGCAGAGCAGTATGTCGGATGCACCGTACGACCGTTACCGGGAGCTGGAGGCCTATGGGGGCTGGAGCGAGGAAGACGCCCGGCGGGTGCAGGCGCTGGCCCCGTTGGTCCGGCCCGCCTTCGGGCCGCTGGTGGACGACTTCTACCAGGAGATCGACCGGCACCCGCAAGCACGGAAGGTGATCACCGGGGGCAGTGCACAGGTCGCGCGTCTGAAGGAGACGCTGACCCGCTGGCTGGACGAGATGTTCACGGGGCCGTACGACGAGGCGTATGTCGATCGGCGATGGCGGGTGGGCCTGCGGCATGTGCAGATCGGCCTGGACCAGGTGTACACCAATGCCGCGCTCTCGCGGCTGCGGCGCGGGCTGATGGCGGCGGTCGGCGCGGTATGGAACGGCACAACGGCCGACCTGCTGGCGCACCTTTCGTCGCTGCACCTGCGGCTGGATCTGGACCTGGCGATCATCGAGGATGCGTACCAGGCGGAATACCGGCGAAGGGAGACGTCGGCCCAGCGGCTGGCCACGATCGGCAAGATCGCTGGCGGCGTGGCCCACGAACTGCGCAATCCCTTGAACGTGGTCAAGACCAGCGTGTACTACCTGCTCCACGGCCGGCAGCTCTCCGAGGAGAAGCGCCGCGCGCATCTGGAACGGATCGAACGGCAGGTCAGCCACGCCAACGACGTGATCACATCGCTCAACGACTTCTCGCGCCTGCCCCTGCCGCGTCTGGAGAAGGTGCTCGTGGTGGATTGCCTGCGCAGCGCCGTGGACACGCTGAACCTGCCGCCCACGATCAGCGTCGTCTGGGACCTGCCGCAGCCGGAAGCGCTGGTCGTGCTGGCCGACCGCGGGCAGCTTGCCATCGTGCTGAGCAACCTGATCCGCAACGCCTGCGATGCGATGCCCGACGGCGGCACGCTGCACCTGATAGGGCGCCGCGAGGGCGAGCGGGTCGAGATCGCCGTCCGAGACAGCGGCGCGGGCATCCCCCCGGAGGAGTTGCCTCGCATCTTCGAGCCGTTATACTCGACCAAAGCCAAGGGCATCGGATTGGGGCTATCGATCGCGCACGAAATCCTCAGCCGGCACCAGGGCAGCCTGCATGTGGCGAGCCAGCCCGGCGTCGGCTCCACCTTCACGCTGCGTTTGCCAGCGGCCTGAGCGCCACAGGGGCCGGGCTGTGCGCCGATCGTTTCGAGGGTGCGTACGATCCGACAGGAGGCGACTGGATGCCTGACAGGCCGCGCTGGGTCCTGGTGGTGGACGATGAACCAGATACGTGCGCCAACCTGGCCGACATCCTGGGCGATCTGGGGTACCAAGTGGACGTGGCCCACAGCGGGCCGCAGGCCCTGGAGCTGGCCGCACGGCGGATGTACGACCTGGCCCTGCTCGATTTGCGGATGCCCGGCATGGACGGGCTGGAGCTGTACCGGCAACTGAAGGAGCGGTCGGCCGGGACGGTGGCGATCCTGGTCACGGCCTACACCTCGGGCGAGACGGCCCAACGGGCACTGGACAGCGGTGCCTGGCAGGTGCTGTCCAAGCCGGTGGACATAGGCAAGCTCCTGGGGCTGGTGCAGCAGGCGCTGGACCAGCCGCTGGTGCTGGTGGTCGACGACGACCGCGAGCTGTGCGCGACGCTGTGGGATGTGCTGCGGGAGCAGGGCTACCGCGTGCATCTGGCGCACGATGTGCCGCAGGCGGGGAGCGTCCTGACGGGGGCGGCGATCGAGGTGGTGCTGTTGGACCTCAAGCTGCCGGGAGGCGACGGAGCGCAGGTCTTGCAGCAGATTCGCCGCCAGGCGCCGCAGGTCCGGACGATCCTGATCACCGCGTACCGCGACGAACTCGCGGAAAAAGTCCAAGCGGCGCTGGCCGAGGGTGCCAGTACCGTCTGCTACAAGCCGCTGGAAATGGACCACTTGTTACAGCAGTTGCACAGCCTGTGCCCGGCCGGCCCGGACGCGATGTGATGGCATGACCGCGCTGCAAGAACCGTTCCGCTTGGCATCTGCCCAGCCGCTGGTGCTCGTCGTGGACGACGACGAGGATACGCGGCTGAACCTGTGCGACATTCTGGAGCTGGACGGGTACCGCGTCGAGGTAGCCGGCTCGATGCGCGAAGTGCTGGCCCGCGAGAACTGGGACGAGCCGGCTCTGATGCTGTTGGACCGGCAGCTTGCCGACGGCACGGCCCACGAGCTTTTGCCACAGGTCCGCAAGCGTGCGCCCCATGTGGCGGTGATCATGGTCACGGGGTTTGCCGACGTGGAAGGAGCGATCGCGGCCCTGCGGAGCGGGGCGGTGGACTACATCCTCAAGCCGATCAATCCCGAGGCGCTGCGGGCCAGCGTACGACGGGTCCTCGACCGTAAGCAGGCCGAGCAGCAGATCGCCCGGCTGCAGGAAGACCTGCGGCAGAACGAAGCCCGCTATCGGGCCTTGTTCGAGAACACGCTCGACGGATTGCTCATCGTGGACGACGAGGGGCAGATCGTGGATGTCAACCCGGCGGCATGCGAGCTACTGTGTCCGCCGGGCCAGACGCTGCGCCACAAGCCTTTGGCTGCCTTGCAGGTGTGCGCAGCGGATGGCTCGCCGCGGCCGGCTCGCTGGGACGATTTCTTCTCCCTCCCGCAGACGCGTGGCGAGACGACGCTGTTGCGAGGCGACGGCACGCCGGGCACCATCGAATTCCACGCCGTCAGCCCGTTCACCGCCGGGCTGCACCTGATCTCCCTGCGGGATGCGACCAGCCGCCGCCAAGCGGAAGAACGGGCCCGGCAATCCGAACGGCTGGCCGCGATCGGCGAGACGATGGCCGCTCTGGTGCACGAGAGCCGCAACGCCTTGCAGCGGAGCAAGGCCTGTCTGGAGATGCTCCGGCTGGAACTGAGCGATCGCCCCGAGGTGCTCGATCTGGTCGAGCGCGCCCAGCGGGCCCAGGACGACCTGCACCGGTTGTACGAAGAGGTGCGGCAGTGGGCCGCACCGCTGGTGCTCAAACGCCAGCCGTGCTGCGTGCGCGCGGTGTGGCGCGAAGCGTGGCAGCAAGTGGTCCCGCCGGGCAACACCGCCCAGGTGCAGCTCGAGGAGCACGTCGCCGGCCCGACCGACTGCCTGGCCGACCGCTTCGCCTTGATCCAGGTGTTTCGCAACATTTTCGAGAACGCGGTCGAGGTCTCGCCGCCGGGTGGGGTGGTCCAGGTGCGCTGCGAGACAATGGGGGATGGCCCGACCGCAGCGCTGGTCGTGGCGATCCGCGATCAGGGGCCGGGGCTGACGCCCCAGCAGCAGCAGCGGATGTTCGATCCGTTCTTCACCACCAAAGCCAAAGGGACCGGGCTGGGAATGGCGATCGCCCAGCGGATCGTGCAGGCCCACGGCGGCTCGATCGCCGCCCGCGTCGTGGGCGGAACGGAAATCGTGGTGACGTTGCCGAAAGGTGCGGGATGACCGCCACGGGACTGCGCATCGCCGTCGCCGACGACGAAGCCGACATGCGCGATTTTCTGGAAAAAGCCCTGCCGCGGCTGGGGCATCAGGTCGTGGCGGTGGCCGAGGATGGCGTGCAGCTCGTCGAGCTTTGCCGCCAGACCCGCCCCGACCTGATCATCACCGACATCAAGATGCCCGGCCTGGACGGCATCGAAGCCGTCGATCAGATCTGCCGCGAACATCCCGTGCCGGTGATCCTCGTCTCCGCCTATCACGACCCGGCCCTCATCGCTCGGGCGGAAGCGGACCACGTCCAGGCGTACCTCGTCAAGCCGATCGGCCTGGAGGACCTGCCGCCGGCCATCGCCATCGCCACGCGCCGCTTCGGCGAGCTGATGGCCCTGCGAAAGGAGTGCCAGGACCTCAAGCAGGCCCTGGCCGACCGCAAACTGATCGAGCAGGCCAAGGGCGTGCTGATGAAGGTGGCCGGCATCGACGAAAAAGAAGCGTTCCATCGCCTGCAGCAGCTCGCGGCGGATCGGAACCTCAAACTGGTCGAAGCCGCGCAGAGCGTCCTGGCGGTCCAGCAGGCGTTCCTGCCCCGGACCTGATGCCGCACCTGCCCGACCCATCCCCGATGGTTTCCCCGCAACGATCGATCCCGATAGCTCCCCAGCATGGCACCGATCTGGAGAGGCCCCCGCGGCGGCCCGCTACAGCCGGGCGAACGCGTCCAGCACGCGCTTCAGGTGCTCTTCTTCCAGGGCGGCCGAGACTTGCAGCCGCAGCCGCGCTTGCCCCTTGGGCACCACCGGGTAGCCGAAGCCGATCACCAGCACGCCCAGTTCGAATAGCCGTCGGCTCTTGGCCAGCGTCTCCGCTTCGTCTCCGATGAGGATCGGCACGATGGCCGTGGGAGAGTCGTGCACGGTGTAGCCCAGCGCTCGCAGCCCCTGGCGCAAATGCTGCACATTGGCACGCAGCCGCGCCAGCCGCTGCGGCTGCGCGAGCAAAAGGCCGATCGCCCGACGGGCACTGGTGGCCACCGTGGCCGGCAAGGCATTCGAGAACAAACTGGGGCGCGACCGCTGCGCGAGCAAGCGGATGACCTGTTCGCTGGCTGCGACGTAGCCGCCCGCCGCCCCGCCCAGCGCTTTGCCCAGCGTCCCGGTGAGGATGTCGATCTGCCCCGATAGACCGAAATGCTCGGGGCTGCCGCGCCCTTTTTCCCCGAGCACGCCCACCCCGTGCGAATCGTCGACCACCAGCACCGCCTCGTACTGCCGGCACAAGGCGACCAGCTCCGGCAGCGGCGCGACGTCCCCTTCCATGCTGAACACGCCGTCGGTGACCACCCAGCGGCAAGTGGCCTGAGCATGCGCCTTTAGACGCTGCTCCAGATCGGCCAGGTCGGCATGCCGGTACACTTCCCGCGGCACCCGCCGGTCCACCAGCCGGATGCTGTCGATCAGGCTGGCGTGGTTCAGTTCGTCCGAAAAGATCGCGTCGTCCGGCGCGACCAGTGTGGGAAAGACGGCCTCGTTGGCCGCATAGCAGCTCGTGTAGCTCAGCGCCGCCTCGGTGCTTACCAGGCTGGCGATGGCCGCTTCCAGCTCCCGATGGCAGGCCAGCGTGCCGCAGATGAACCGCACTGAAGCGGTCCCGGCGCCGTACTGCCGCAGTCCCTCGATGCCCGCCGCCACCACCTCCGGGTCGCTGGCCAGCCCCAAGTAGTTGTTCGAGCAGAGCACGATCACCTCGCCGTGCCCTTCGATCTGGGCCGTAGCGCCCAGCGGCCCCAGCAACGTGTAAAACGGTTTGAGCTGGCCCGTCTCTTCAAGCGTCCGCAGCACCTGGCCGGCACGCTGGTCGAATCGTGCATTGGGCATGAAAGCCGTCTCCTCCGCCGCTAGGAATGCTCACGCCGCACACTGCGCAGCACCCGAGGGCCCGCAGCGTTCAGCCGCCGCGGCGCGTTTCCTCGGCCGCCCCGCGCCGGCCTGTCGGCACGACGGAACGCCGTCGCGTGCCGCAGCGATCCACTGGCGTGCGCGTCACCCCCGCTCCGCTTGGGGAATCTCCAGCACCACTTTGATCGCTTCGCCTGCCTGCATCATTTTCAAGCCTCGCTCGAACTGGTCCAGCGGCAAGCGGTGCGTGACGATCGGTTCCAGATTCAGCCGCCCGGACAACAGAAAATTCTCCACCTGATACCAGGTCTCGAACATCTTCCGCCCATTGATCCCCAGCACCGTCGCCCCTTTGAAAATGATGGCATTGGGCAAGTCCAGCGGCACCGGCTCCGGCGGCAGCCCGAGCAACGCTGCCGTGCCCCCGTTGCGCAGGGCCACAAAGCCCTGCTGGATCGCCTGCGGATGGCCGCTCATCTCCAGCAGCACCTGCGGACCTTGCTGATGCGTCAGCGCCCGCGCCTGCTGCGGCCAGCTCGGATCTCGCGCATCCAGAGCCACATCCGCCCCCAGTGCCCGGGCCAGCGCCAGCCGCCGCGAGCTGACATCCGCCACTAAAATCCGTCCCGCCCCCGCCGCCCGGGCGATCGTCACCGCCATCAGCCCGATGATCCCCACCCCCGTCACCAGCACGCTCCGCCCGCTGACCCCGGCCGCCATCACCGTGTGCATCGCGTTGCCCAGCGGATCGAAAATCGCCGCAATGTGATCGGGAATCTCCGGTTGCACCGGCCAGATGTTCTCCTCCGGAACCACGATGTACTGGGCAAAACACCCGTCGGTGTCGATCCCCAGAATGTCCACCTTCTCGCAGATGTGGCCGTTGCCGGTCCGGCAAGGCTGACAAACCCCGCAGCCGATATGCCCCTCCGCACTGACCCGCTCCCCCACTTTGGTGCGGGTCACCGCACTGCCGACCGCCGCCACTCGCCCCACGAACTCGTGCCCGACCGTGATGCCGAGCTTCACCCGGCTGCGGCTCCACGCATCCCATTCGTAGATGTGCCGGTCGGTTCCGCAGATGCCCGCGTGGGTCACCGCCACAAGCACTTGCCGTGGGCCAACTTCCGGCACCGGTACGTCGGGCACCAGCCACAGCCCCGGCTCATCCCGCAACTTGCGGACCGCCACCATCGTGGCGGGAATGCCATTCTTCATCTCGGTGCTCCCTTCCCAGGAATTGCCCAGCCCGGCCCGAAGCGGACCGGAATTTTACCGCGACAAGGGTGCGGCCGGGCGGGGTTCACCCTGCGCATTTTTTGGCGATAAAAGGCTTTGCGCCCTTCGGGGCCGGCAATGCAGGCTACGTATCGCGCTGGCCAACGCGCCCGACTGGTTGCGGGATACGGCCGTGGACCGCGGCGCCAGGGCTTACGGTTATGCACGCCCTTCCCCGCCGGACCCAGCGCGAACACAATGCGTCAGCGGCATGTCTGGCCTCATGAAGCGTGGGGAGAGGGGGCTGGGCACGAAGAGGAAGGAAGTGCGGCGGTGGCGGATGCTCTTGCGATTCGGCGGATCGACACGCGGCAGGACGATTTTGCGGCTGCACTGGCGGCGCTGCGCGGCAAGCTCAGTCCCTTTGGCGAGGTAGTCAGCGAAGCGAGCCGCAGGCGGACGATCGAGGTGTTTGGCGAGCCGCTGTCGCCGCAGCAAGTGGTCGAGCGGATCTGCGGGGAGGTGTCGCGGAGGGGCCTGGCGGCCGTCCTCGAATACAGCCAGAAGCTGGACAAGGCCAGCCTGACGCCAACGACGCTGCGCGTGAGCGAGTCGGAGATGGCCGCGGCCCACGCCAGCACGTCGCCGGAGCTCCTGGCCACGATCCGCCGGGTTCGCGATCAGATTCTGGAGTTTCAGCGGGCGCTGTTGCCGGCCGATGTGGTGGTCGAGCGGCCGGGCGTGCGGCTGATGCAGCGGTTTTTGCCGCTGGATCGCGTGGGGGTGTGTGTCCCGGGGGGAGCGGCGGCGTATCCTTCCACGGTGCTGATGACGGTGGTGCCGGCCCAGGCGGCGGGGGTGCAGGAGATCGCCGTGGTGGCCCCGCCGACGCCATCGGGTGCCAACCATCCGCTGGTGCAGGCGGTGTGCTACGAGCTGGGCGTGCGCGAGCTGTACCGGGTGGGCGGCGCGCAGGCGGTGGCTGCGTTGGCCTGGGGGGTCGAGGGTCTGCCGCGGGTGGACAAGATCGTCGGTCCGGGCAACCTGTTCGTGACGCTGGCCAAGCGGCATGTGTACGGACTGGTCGATATCGACGCCCTGGCGGGCCCCAGCGAGGTCGTGGTGGTGGCGGATGGCACCACGCCGCCCGAGTTTGCCGCAGCCGACCTGTTAGCGCAGGCGGAACACGCCCCGGGGGCCAGCATCCTCGTCACGTGGGACGCGGCGACGCTCCAGGCGGTGGCGGCGGAGCTGGAGCGGCAGCTGTCGGGCCTGGCGCGGGCCAGCCAGACGCGGCAGGCGCTGGAAGAGTTCGGCTGCCTGATTCTCGTCCGGGACGAAGAGGAGGCGGCGGGTGTGGTGGACTGGATCGCTCCCGAGCATCTGCACCTGGCGGTGGAGGGGGCCCAGCGACTGCTGGGGAAGGTGCGACATGCAGGGGCGATCTTCCTGGGTCCGTACAGCCCGGTGGCGGTGGGGGACTATGTGGCGGGGCCTTCGCATGTCCTGCCGACCAGCGGCACCGCCCGGTGGGCCAGCGGCCTGTCGGCATGGTCGTTCTTGCGGGGAGGGAGCGTGATCGAATACACGGCCTCGGCGCTGGCAATCGCGGCGGAGGATGTGGTGCGCCTGGCGGCGGTCGAGGGGTTGACCGCGCACGCGGCCAGCGTCGACATCCGCCGCCGCTGAGTGGCGAACCGGGGAAGCAGTGGCATCACCTTGCACGGGGTACCGATCACGAAGGAGCGTGCACAAATGGGTCGCCGGTTACTGCCTGTCCTTTCTGAACCTCGACCGATTGCCGATCGTTTCTCGCTCACCGAGCAGATTGTCGTCTACCCGGGCGACTGTTTGGAACTGTTGCGCTCGATCCCGGATCAGTCGATACAGCTCATCGTTACTTCCCCGCCTTACAATATCGGAAAAGAATATGAGAAACGCCTGCATCTTGATCTGTATCTCCAACAACAAGAACGGGTAATCACCGAGTGTGTGCGCACGCTGGCTCCGACCGGCAGCCTTTGCTGGCAAGTGGGAAACTACGTCGATCGCGGCGCCATCATCCCCCTGGATTCCGTCCTGTACCCCATTTTTTCCCGGCTGGGTCTGCGGATGCGCAACCGCATTGTCTGGCACTTTGAACACGGCCTGCATTGCAGCCGGAGATTCTCGGGACGCTACGAGACAATTAGCTGGTATACGAAGTCGGACGACTATGTTTTTAACCTTGATGCCGTCCGCGTACCGCAAAAGTACCCCGGGAAAAAGCACTTCAAGGGTCCTAAAGCCGGTCAATACTCCTGCAATCCTCTCGGCAAGAACCCTGGAGATGTCTGGGTGATCCCGAATGTGAAAAGCAACCATGTCGAAAAGACGGAACACCCGTGCCAGTTCCCGGTGGAACTGATTGAGCGACTGGTCCTGTCGCTCACCCACGAGGGGGACTGGGTCCTCGACCCTTTCCTGGGCACCGGCACGACCGTCATCGCCGCCATCCGGCACGGTCGGCGGGGTGCCGGTGCCGAAACCGTCTCCAAGTATGTAAGCCTGGCGCGAGAGCGAATCCAAAAAGAAATGGAGGGAACCTTAAGGACACGCCCCATGGACAGGCCCATTTATGATCCCGTTGAGGCTGGAAACAGTCTTGCTATGACCCCTTGGACAAGAAAAGCACGACAAAGGGAGCTTTTCCAGGGTCGTGTGGAACAAGCCACGGAAGCCGAGAATGATAATCGCTGAAACCTACTCCCATTTGAATGGGCTTGAGTTTCTGCTCGTGCACCGGCCGAAACTCTGGGAAGAGATTCAGGATGCCATCAAGGCGGTCGATGCGAATCGCTGTCGGACGAAGGTTTCAAAAGAAAGAACCAAGCAGGACAAACACTTATACAGCCCAATTGCGATGAATCAGGCGTTTAAGAGGGCGTCCAAAAACTCGTCTTCCGGGAGTTGGGCTGATGGGTTATCGTGCGCCGCATGAGACGGACCTCCTATCCTACCGACCTGACC
>Ga0101944_10005133_pt1 | contig 15263 bp, 14 predicted proteins | sample DewCreD2012metaG_FD_75245 | JGI IMG/M metagenome (GOLD analysis project Ga0101944, IMG submission 75245) | Hot spring sediment bacterial and archeal communities from British Columbia, Canada, to study Microbial Dark Matter (Phase II) - Dewar... ...
AAAGGATGACCCAACATGCGGGACGTTTTAGGACCGACCGATTGTTGGCTGCCATCGACCAATTCAACCAGGCAGCCACGGATACCAGCTCGGGCTGGTACCCGGGCTTGCAGCTGGAGCTTGTTTTGGCAAAACTGGCAGGCGCAGAGACGGTGTTTATCCCAACCGAAACCCCGCCCCTGCCTTCGTCCTCTCCTGCCGCCCTGCCGCCGCAGCAAACGCCGTCATCGGCTCCGCCTCAACCCGCCCCCATATCCAGAAGTTCAGCCGGAACGCCTCACGTTGAGCAACCTCCAGAGGCAGCCGCAGAAACAGCACCACCGCGGAGTCCCCTCCCCGCATCCCCGGCAGCGCCAAAGGCAGCATCATCACTTTCGGATGAACCCGCCGTCCTGACGACGATTATTGAACGCTGGAAAGACATTGCCAACGAAGCCCGGCATATTAACCACCTTACCGGCGGGCTGCTTCTTTCGGCAAAGCCTTTACGGATCAAAGACAATGTGCTTGTGATCGGGTTCGCCAGCGATTTGGTACAATCCAAAATGGAAACGGGAAAAAATGTAGAAATCGCCAGCAGGGCGATAACTAAAGTTACGGGGCTTCAGATGCACATCCGCTGTACGGTTACAGGTAAAGAACAAAACATCGATTTCGACACTTTGCCGTCCGGCGAAGATGGCAGCCTGGTCAACGAAGCCATTCAACTTGGCGGTAGAATTAAACAAAAGAAATAAATTATTGGAGGTATCTATGGCAAAAGGGTTCAACCGTCCCGCGGGGATGAAGAACAAAGCGATGGGTGGCGGTAACATCATGGCGAAGATTCAGCAAATGCAGCAACAGATGGAAGAAGCGCAGGCAAAATTGGCTGAGGAAACCGTCACGGCAACGGCCGGCGGCGGTGCAGTGAAGATAACCATGTCCGGTGATCAGGTGTGCAAAGGGGTTGAGATCGACCCGGCCCTGCTGCAAGATGCGGATGTAGAAATGCTGCAGGACCTGATTCTGACTGCCATCAATCTCGGTTTGGAAAAAGCGCGCCAGCTGCAATCTGAACGAATGGAACCGTTGACCGGCGGTTTGAGTGGTATGCTTCCGCCGGGTTTCGGATTCTAGTTTCCGTATAAAAGACCAATATGCCTGTACTTCCTGCCCCAGTAATGAATTTGATCAACGCCTTCGAGCGTCTGCCCGGCATCGGTCCAAAATCTGCCTCGCGGCTGGCTTTTTTCCTGCTTCGAGCCAGTGATGATTATTCATTGGGGTTAGCCGAAGCCCTAACCGCCTTAAAAAGTTCGACCAGCCTGTGCCGGATTTGTTTCAATATCACCCTGGTAAACCAGGAAATCTGCGATATTTGCGCCGATGAGAACCGCCAAACGCACAGCCTTTGCATTGTGGAAGAACCCCTTGACGTGTTGGCATTGGAACGTACCGGCGGCTATCATGGGCGCTACCATGTGCTGCATGGCGTGATCTCCCCCATTGAAGGGATCGGACCGGAAGATCTAAAAATCCGTCCACTGCTTGACCGTATTCGGGCTGAAGAGATAAACGAGGTGATCATCGCCACCAATCCAAGCATGGAGGGCGATGCCACGGCGTTATACCTGCGCCAGCAGCTGGCTCCCATGCAGGTACGCGTTACGCGGCTGGCGCGGGGATTGCCGGTTGGCGGCGACCTGGAATACGCCGATCAAAATACCCTGCTGCGGGCGCTGGCGGGCAGGCAGGATTTCTGAAGAAGATCAACGAGATCACCCAACAAAGAGGTACAGGCAGGTGATCCGACCCTGCCCGAGGGAGCCGCCGGGGTATTCAATCCCACTTTTTTGGTCGCGAGAATTCACACGCGTTCGCCCGGTTCCGAAACCCAAAGCGTATTGGTCCAAGCGTGCCTGCCGCATGGGTCTTCGATCTCCAGATAAGCGTATTTCCAATCCTTCGGGATAGTAAAGGAAGCCTGCGTATATAATTTGCCGTCAAAAGAACCCACCCTTGTCCCGTTCCAGGCTGGACCTACCAGACGGATGAACTGCACCGGTGTTGTTTGAACATGTATCTGACCATCTTCACAGGTGATTTGCTCAAAAAGCGGACCCTGCGTGGCATAGAACGTGCCGCGGCGGATGGCGTGAATGATGGACTGCGGGGTACACTCGGCGGCGTTCACCATGATCCAACCGCCTTTCCAGCCGGGTTCGGTCACCCGAAGATGCACGTCATCTGCAGCAATGGCAAGCGTGTTGGGATTCTGCTCCAACATCGAATGCCAGTGGGCAACACCCCAGCCCTTTCCGTTCAGCCATTGGCAGACATGGTTATAGACCTCCACGCCGTCAAAATTCCATTGCAGGATTTCATCTTGGCGGTTGCCCGACCATAAGGGGTGCGCCAGGATCAACAACCCGCCCTGTTGGCGGATACTTTCCATGGCGTCCACCAGCTTCATCTCTGGCTTGATTCCATTGAATTTCCCTAACCCAACCACATGATACAGGATGCCGGCAGGGTTATCGCCATCCAGCTCTATCCCGTCGATCCATAGAAGCGGAGAATTCTTATCATCGATGACATTTTCAGGGCAAAGCCAATGATCGGTACGAAAGAGGAAGGCGTATCCTTCCTTTGCATACATCTCAGCCAGTTCAGAATAACTTTTACCGCCATCCGAGACAGTCGTATGGGTATGGGTGTTCCCTTTGAACCATTTTCCATTGTTAAAAGAATATCGAAATAGGGACATGTTATCTCCACGGTTCGGGGTAAATATTGGCTAATTTTACCCCTACTTGGGTAATTTGTCTCGAGAACAGGCGCGTGGAAAGGATGGATAAAGGCGGATAATTTTCACCGCCAAGACGCAATAAAGTCTCTCGCAAAGACGCCAAGTACGCAAAGCAATCTTGTAAATTTTACCGCCAAGACGCGAAGCACGCGAAGTTTTTTTAAGAATCCTTTGCGACCTTCGCGACTTCGCGGTAATATTTTTAGAATCCTTTGCGCGCTTTACGCCTTTGCGAGAGATATAAAAAACCTTTGCGACAGACATCTTGGCGACCTTCGCGCCTTCGCGGTTTATTTCTTTACCGTATCCCTCGAAATGGCCCGATTTTCGTTATTTTATAGGACAATATCCGGTCTTGGATGGACACACATGATAAAAGGAAATGCTATAATCACTTCAAGTCTCCCATTCATCCTTTTCCCCTGAAATTATCTGCGAGGTTATTCTTATGAAAGATGCGTACGAATCCCTGGTCAAGTTTTATGAATTCCAATTGGGCAAACTGCCCTATCGAGAAGAAATGAGAGAAGCCCTGCGGGCAACATTTAGCGAAAAAGAGTTGAGGGTGTTTTTCCTTTTGCCGTTCATGGGGATGATCAATAAGCCAACCTATGAAAAACGGGCAGCCAAAGCCGGCATTTCGGCAGAAGATTTACAAGCTGCCGTCAGGCGGCTTTCTCCCGAAGGCATCATCGATACCTATGAAGACCCGGCGAAAGGACGCCTGTACGGTCGTTCACCGGTGATTGCCCTGCTGGAGTTCCAGGTACGCTTGAAGCAAGATTCACCCATGCGGGCTGTCTGCACCAAGGTGATGAATGCCTTTATCGAAGGCGCAATTGATACGCTGCCAAACCGCACCCCCTATTACCGTGTCCTGCCGGTGGAAGCCACCCTGACCGGCAAGACCATCCAAGACGGCAAAGAGGTTGTGTTGGATGCAGTAGTGCCGGACCCGCGCCAGGTACTGCCCATTGATCAGGTCTCGGAGATGATCAAAGATATCGACGTGATCGCCGTATCCGATTGTTACTGCCGGGCAACCAAGCGTCTGGTCGGTGAGGATTGCGGGCATCCCTTGGAGACATGCTTTTATTTCAACGAACTGGGATTGCTGAAGCTGGAGACCGGCTACGCCCGGCGGGTGGATTATGACGAGGCGATGCGTATCTTGCGCCAATGTGAAGAAGCAGGTCTGGTGCATAATGTCAGCAACTGCGAAGGGAAAATCCAAACCCTGTGCAACTGCTGCCCCTGTTCCTGCGCCGTATTGAAGGGAGTAGTGCGGGGGTACACCAATGTCGGCGCGCCCTCGCGCTATTCTTCCGTCCTGATCGAAGAAAAATGCAATCTTTGCGGCGACTGCGTCCCCGCCTGCCCGGTGAAAGTGTTTTCCATACAGGATGAAAAACTGATGATGAACAGTGAACGCTGCATCGGCTGCGGGCAGTGTGTGCGGGTTTGCCCCGAAGAAGCGCTGACCATGCAGCTCCGCCCCAAGCCGCCCAAAGTCTACCGCGACAACGATTCACTTTTCCGTAAGATCAACACAGAAGCTGCGATCGGATTGCTGGCGCGCAAAATCAAAGGAAATTAGCCTGTTTTCTGTCCCGCGGTAAGAGCGCCAGCTTCAAAAAAGATTATCTATATCTTAGGACAAACCTTTTTGTGGATTGGAGATCATCATGTCTGAAACCTTACAAAAACTCATGACGTTCTTGATGACCTTCGGACCGATAGCATTGTGTTTTGGCATACCGTTGCTAGGTTTTATCATTTTATTTATGGGTATCCTGATATTGGGTTCGCGGAAATACAGTTCCCTTGAGCAAGTGGTTGCGAATGCCGTACCGACGACGATCGCGAATCTGAAAGCCGGCATGGGAATTGTTAAAATCCGCGGGGTAATTCGGCAGGTTGCCCAGCCCCTGTGGTTATCCGGCAGTCCGCCGCTGGCAATGCTCAGCTTGCAGATCAACGGTAGAAAATTTAATAGAGAATATGGAGCCATCGAAGGGAAAACGAAAACCTCTCCATTCCTGTTAGATGACGGGTCGGGCGGTATCTGGATCGATGCCAAATCGGTGGATAAACGGGTATTCATACCGCCTTCAAACCCAACCCCGGCAGAAATCTCGGACGCCTGCGAGGAATTGGGGATCAACCACGAAGCCATCTTACGCACCAGTTACCCCCAACAATATCAATTATGGACCTGGCAGCAGGGGGATACGGTAACCGTGATCGGTCAGGTCGTCTCAGCAGGCGAGCAGTTGACCCTTGGCAGAATCCATGACTCGCCTATGTTGATCTCGCCGATGGAGGATCAACAACTTGCCCGGCACGTGAAAACATCCTCAGGAAAAATGAAGACGGTAACCATTGCCATCGCCGCCATTCTGGTTTTCTTCTTGTGCATCCTGGCGGCAGGGATTTTGGGGTTGGGCAGGGTTTTTATCGGCGGTGCGTAAGCCGGTTGACCCTTACAGAGACGGATTATGGCTTGATCCAGGCAACATCCTGGCTGGCGACGCCCGGCTTGATTAAAACGGGGTTATCGTAGGGCGGTTGAATCTTGAACAGCCCTCCCAACGAGAAGAAGAAGATAGTCTCGCTATCCGGCGCCCAGGCAGCAGCCGTAACCGGGCTTTTATATACCTGCACCGGCGGATTCTGACCCAAACGGGCAACCTCCCCGATCAACACGCCGCCTGCTCCGTACCAGCCCAACCGTTTGCCATCGGCTGAAGCAAACATCTGCCCCAGCTCACTCACCGGCATCCGGAAGGTATTTCCGGTCGGTGAGAGCATGACGATCCCATTCGGGGTGTTAAGGGAGAAATAACCGGCTTCGGGGATCCATTCTGCATTGGATGCATCTTCGATGAGGACAAACGTACGATCTCCCCCGGCGGGGCTGATCAAAAAGACGCCTTGATCTTCTGCGGCAACCTGCGGCTGGCTTAAGACAAGCATGATTTTCTGGCTCTTCGGATCGTAGGCGGCTGAGCTGAATTTCCCTTCCCATATCACCTCATCTTTTCGGGTGGTGATATCGAAGCGGCGCAGATTGCTCAACCCATCCGGGTTCCAGGAATAGACCAGGAAGTTGCTATCATCCACCCAGCCCAAGATCACTTCCCTGCCGCTATCCTTCGGACGATACAGCCAAATCACCTCGCCGGTATCGGTTCGATAGGTCCACATATTCATTTGGATATAACCATTCTCATCTCCCAGCGATCGCACCCCCAGAAAAACAATATAGGTGCCAGCCGGTGACCATCGCGGGCTCAACACCTGCCCGCTATCGGAGGTTATTTGCATCACCATCTTTTCTTTAACAGAATAGAGATAGAGTTCCGTAGAAGTACCGCTCATGGCGCCAATAAAAGCCAGATGGGTGCCGCCCGGCGACCAGGCAAAGGTATCGTTTTGCAGCAGCACCTGCACATCCTCAGACAAGTCTTTCGCCGAGGTGATCCCCGCCCGGGGTTCGGTTTCGGGAGAGGTCAGCGGAGAGATTACCTCCGAAGCGCCATCGGGCAGGGAAACGATCTTCAACGTCAGGTGATACCAATCCTTTTCAGCGGTCAGGTACACCAAGTTCGGACCAACCGGCGCCGCGCCATCCTGAAGCCGGTGTGATTTCAACGGCGTATCCTCGCTGATGCGGGTTAATGCGCTTCCATCCTGGTTGATCACCCACATCCCATCCACGGCTGAATAAACCATCCAAGGACCGCCTTGCTTCAGATCGGTAGATAAGGGGGTCGGTGTGATTGTCTCCGTTGGTATAAACACTGTTTTGGTCGGTGCAGGTTCGGTCTCGATGATAATCTCGACGATCTGCACCGTCGCGGTAGGCGTTTCAACTTTTGTCGGCACCGAAGTCGGGCTTGGGATAGGCGTCTCGGTAGGCGGCACAATCCATGCTGGCAGAGAAGTTGGCAGGCTGCAAGCTGTTAATAGTGAACCCAGTAGTAGACTGCAAAACAATAGACTCGGTAGTTTCTTTATCCAGTTCATAGGCTAACCCTCAGCAACCTGTTATGATGGCGCAGATGAAATTCACCTGTCCCCAAAGTTATATGATTCTACCCTTGATCATACACGAAAAGAAGATATTTTGCATAAAGGAATGTAAGATATTTTGTATGAAAAACCACGTCTATGCCATTCTCATCCAATAAAGATACTTACCACATACGGCAGCAGCGCCAGCAGAGCTGTCAATGGATGGGCGCGCCAAGGGCTTTTTCGGCTGATTACCAAAAATTTGATCACGATAAAATACATAATTCCCGCCCCTCATGGGTATAATCAAAGAAAAAAGGAGAGATCGGTATGGACGCTTTGGAAGCCATTCGCAAGCGCAGGAGTGTGCGCAAATTCAGCGGAGAACCCGTTTCCCGCCAGGATTTAGAGACCATCGTTGATGCTGGCAGGTTGGCTGCAACCGGATACAACCGGCAGCCATGGGATTTTATTGTGATCACCCAGAAAGAAACCATGAATCAATTGCTGCCTTCTCCCTGCCTCAACAAAGCCTCGGCAGTCATCGCCGTGGTGATGGACCCTGCTTCCATTTACTGGCAGGAAGACGGCGCAGCCGCCGTCCAGAACATGCTCATCGCTGCCACTGCCTTGGGATACGGCTCATGCTGGCTGCAAGGGGATACTCAACCGCATGAGGAGAATCTGAAAGAACTGCTGAAAATCCCGGGCAACAAGAAACTCTTTACGTTGGTATCGGTGGGAGTGCCGGCCGAATCGCCTAAACCGCACAAGAAACCGTTGGAAGCGGTATTGCATTGGGAAGTCTACGGCGGAAAAAAGGAATGATGGGTGAGCGATGAGCGATGAACCGAACAAGATCATCTATTCGATGATCGGGGTGAGCAAGTATTACGATCAGAAAGCCGTTCTGAAAGATATCTATCTTTCTTATTTTTATGGGGCAAAGATCGGTGTATTGGGGTTAAATGGGGCAGGGAAAAGCACCCTTCTGCGGATTCTGGCAGGTGTAGATAAGGATCACCTCGGCGAAACGGTTATCGCGCCGGGCTATACCGTTGGGTATCTGGAGCAGGAGCCCTTAGTTGACAGCGCCAAGACGGTACGCGAGATCGTAGAGGAAGGCGTACAACCAACGCTGGATTTACTGAAGAAATTCGAAGAAATCAGCGCCCGTTTCAACGAACCGCTGGCAGATGACGAAATGGAAGCCCTGCTCATTCAGCAGGGTGAGATTCAAGAGAAAATCGATTCCTTGGATGCCTGGGACATCGACTCCCGTCTGGAGATGGCAATGGATGCCCTGCGCTGCCCGCCGGGGGAGATGCCGGTGAGTGTCCTCTCGGGCGGGGAACGCCGCCGGGTGGCTCTGTGCCGTCTGCTGCTGCAAAAGCCGGATATCCTCCTGCTGGATGAGCCGACCAATCACCTGGATGCCGAGACGGTCGCCTGGCTGGAGCGTCACCTGCGCGATTATCCCGGCACGGTCATCGCCGTCACCCATGACCGCTATTTCCTCGATAACGTTGCCGGCTGGATTTTGGAATTAGACCGCGGGCGTGGTATTCCCTGGAAAGGCAATTACTCCTCCTGGCTGGAACAGAAGCAGAACCGCTTGCGGGTTGAGGAGAAAGGTGAGAGTGAGCGTCAGAAGACCTTGCAGCGCGAGCTGGAATGGGTACGCATGTCGCCGCGGGCACGCCAGGCAAAGTCGAAAGCCCGCCTCCGTTCGTATGAGGAATTGCTAAACCAGGATGTCGAAAAGACGGCGGGCGATCTCGAAATCTATATCCCGCCCGGTCCGCGGCTGGGCAATCTTGTCATCGAAGCCGAACAGGTATATAAAGGGTACGGCGATCGGCTGTTGATCGAAGATATGAATTTCAGCATTCCGCCTGGCGCCATTGTCGGCATCATCGGTCCGAACGGCGCCGGCAAGACCACCCTCTTCCGTATGATCGCTGGCGCCGAAGCTCCCGATCGGGGTACGATCCGTATCGGGGATACCGTCAAGCTGGCATACCTCGACCAGAGTCGCGAAGCGCTCGATCCGGAAAAAACAATCTGGGAAATGATCTCAGACGGACAGGATACCATTCAGCTTGGCAAACGGCAGGTGAATTCGCGGGCATATGTGGCGCGGTTCAACTTTACCGGCGCCGACCAGCAGAAGAAGATCGGCATGATCTCCGGCGGGGAGCGTAACCGTGTTCATCTGGCGCGGATGTTGAAGGAAGGGGCAAATGTGCTGCTGCTGGATGAGCCGACCAACGACCTGGACGTCAACACTATGCGCGCCCTGGAGGATGGATTGGTGAACTTTGGCGGCTGCTTGCTGGTGATCAGCCACGACCGCTGGTTCCTTGACCGCATTGCCACGCACATCCTTGCTTTCGAAGGCGATAGTAAAGTGATCTGGTACGAGGGCAATTACAGCGAATATGAAGCCGACCGCCGCGCCCGACTGGGGGCGGCAGCTGCCCAGCCTCACCGTATCAAATACCGCCCGCTGACACGGTGAATACCCGCTCGTCGTTAATTATATTCTGATCATTTCCGGTTATAATTGGATAAAATATATCTAATTTATTGTATTTGTGAAAAGGATCAGAAATATGGAAAAGATCAGAAAAAGCGATGAAGAATGGCGCGCTCAACTGACATCAGAGCAGTACCGCATTACCCGGCGGAAAGGCACCGAACCGGCGTTCTGTGGCACATTCTACGATCATAAAAAACCCGGTATCTATTCCTGCGTCTGCTGTGGGCTGCCGTTGTTCTCTTCGGATGCGAAATACAATTCCGGCACCGGCTGGCCCTCTTTTTTCCAGCCGATTAATGAAGCCCATATCGTTACCCATATCGATCTCAGCCATGGCATGGTGCGGACCGAGGTCTCCTGCGCCCGCTGTGATGCCCACCTGGGGCATGTCTTCGAAGATGGACCTGAACCGACCGGCTTGCGTTATTGCCTGAATTCAGCTTCATTAACCTTCATCGAAAAGAAAGAGAGCCAGGCATGAAAACTGAAATTGCTACCTTTGGAGCCGGCTGCTTTTGGGGCGTTGAAGCCGATTTTCGCAAGGTGAGCGGGGTGGTGGATACCGAAGTAGGCTATGCCGGCGGCTGGATGACGAACCCTACTTATAAAGATGTCTGCACCGATATGACCGGGCATGCCGAAGTGGTGCGGGTTACGTACGACCCGGCGGTGGTAACCTATGAACAGCTCTTGGAGGTGTTTTTCAGCATCCACGACCCGACCACGCTCAACCGTCAGGGTCCCGATTTCGGCAAGCAGTACCGTTCGGTTATCTTTTACCACACTGACGAGCAGGAAACGGCGGCGCGGGCAATGAAAAAACGCCTGGAAGAATCCGGCAAGTATCGCCGCCCGATTGTTACCGCTATCGAACCGGCTGGCAGTTATTACCGGGCTGAGGATTATCACCAACGCTATTTGGAAAAACGCGGCATTGCCCACTGCTGAGCCGGGCTTATTGCACCTCGCGCACGACAAAAAGCGGTTCCAGCGACCGAATGATGGTCGTGTTTGGAAGCCGGGAGGAGCAGTCTTCCCGCACCGCCATCTCTTCGATGCCAAATTCCGCATCCACAACGGTAACGGTGATCGTTGTCTGAATATTGTTTCTGGTATCAACGGTCAATTTGAGGGCGATCTCATAGCCCGCCGGCAGGTGCTGGACGGTGTAGGATTTGTCCGGATGCGGTCGATCCTCGTCGGATGCGCTCAGCGCAACCAGAAGATTTTCTGCTTCCAGCCTGCCCAGGTTCTGGAGGGTGATGTAGGCATTGGTAACCTCTCCCATGCTGTGAGAAATGTCCATCCCGGTATCACAGGTGCGGATGAAGAGGTTGAATTTGGGGATGGGCAGGTCGGTTGGGGTCCCGCTGGCGGTGGGAGTCGGCGTGGGTGTTCTGGTTTTACTCGGCAGGGGCGTGCGGGTTGGGCGCAAGGTCCGGGTCAGACGCAGGGTACGGGTAACGGTGCGGGGTATTGTCGGCGTGTTCCGGCGGGTAGCTGAGCGGGTGGCGGACGGGTTATTGACTGACACAGAGGCAGAGGGCTGGGGTGATGATTTAGCCGCGCAGGCAGTACCGATCAGCAAGATCAGCAGGATGCCGGACAAGATTTTGATGGATGGCTGCATGAAATTCATCAGATTAACCTGTGGTATTTTTGATTATACAGGAAAAAGAGCACGCCGGAGGTATGCACGGCGGGCACAGGTCTTGTGATACCGAATCCGCTCTCGAACTCAAATCCGTTGGTGGTTAAATTTTTCACCGCCAAGGCGCGAAGACGCAAAGTTATTTTTTAAGAATCCTTTGCGCGCTTTGCGCCTTTGCGAGAGACAAAACTGCGCCTTTGCGAGAGCTTAAAACTTCGCCTTTGCGAAAGTCATCTTCGCGCCCTTCGCGCCTTCGCGGTTAATTTTCTAAAAATCCTTTGCGCGCTTTGCGCCTTTGCGAGAGATTTCTTCGCGCCCTTTGCGGTTATTTTCCCCAAAAATGATGTGAAAGGGGCATAGTTGCAGCAAATGTTCGGAGTCAGCCTCAGGGCAGGATCGGGACAGTTCCGGTCTCGTCCAGGGGATAGCCCCGGCGCCGGACATATTCCAAGCCGGGCAGAAATTCATCTCCTATCTCCGCCAGCTTGCGTCTCAGTCTTTCCTCCAGCTCCTGTTGAATGTTCGCATACGCCGGATCGCCGATCAGGTTTTTCATCTGATAGGGATCGGTTTCGTTATCGTACAACAGCCAGGCTCCCTGCAAAGTGCGGGCGTAGGTATAGCGGCGGGTGCGCAGACCGCGGTATTCAACCCCGCCATGCTGGTAGGCGTTAAATTCACCAAAAGGATGGTAGCAGGCGATCATCGCTTCCTCTGCCGGCGGAGTGTTGATATAACCGAGCAAATAGGGCGCGTAATCCAGCCCGTCCATGCCTGAAGGTACCGGTAAATGGCAGAGGGTAAGCAGGGTAGGCGGGATATCGGGGGTGTTGATCAGGCAGTCCACAGTTTTACCTTCCCCGCCGAAACAGGCAGGATAACGCAGCAGCAGCGGAACACGGATCGACTCTTCCCACGGGCGTTGTTTGCGCTGTTGACCCTGCGAACCGAGCATATCGCCGTGATCGGACCAAAAGACAAAGAGGGTATTCTCCTCGATGCCGGTTTTTCGGATCGTACCCAGCAATTCCCCGATCATCTCATCCAGCGCGCTGATGTGGGCATAATATCCCGCCAGATCAACCCGTGCCTGAGCTTGGGCTTCCGGCGGGACATTGGGGCGCAGATGAATCTTCTGCGGGTCGTACATCCGGCGGAAGCGTTCCGGGGCTGTTTCGTATGGATTATGGGGGGTACCCCAAGAGAGGACGAGGAAGAAGGGACCCTTGCCAGCCTGGTTTTCGATATAGCGTTGAGCATCCCGGGTTTGGGCGATGACATCGTAGCCGTCCCACAGGCGCCGCGTCGGGTCGCTGCCCTCGTAGTAGTAGGAATGATTGTAGTCGTGGGTGCATTCCAGCGCCTTCCAATAGTCGAAGTAAGGGCGCCGCTCCGGCGGGATGTAAGCCGTCCTGCCGTGCCCATCCAGGTGCCATTTGCCAATGTAGGCGGTGGTGTAACCGGCTTCTTTGAACGCCTTTTGTAATGTGTTCGCCTTAGGGTTGAGGTTAACATCGTTGACGAACACGCCGTGGCGGTCGGGATATTGACCGGTGAGAAGGGATGCCCGCGCCGGGGAACAGACCGGGCAGCCGGAGATAGCATGGGTGAAATTGACCGAATGCGAAGCCAGCCAATCGAGGTTGGGGGTGTGGACGTTGGGATCGCCGGCGTAGCCCAGCGCTTGAAGACGAAGTTGATCGGCGAAGACAAAGATGAGATTGGGGTTGGATGGATTCATGGGTCTGTTCTTTTGGATGAAGATGAGAGGTCGCGGATTTCCACGTTCTGATTTTGCGTATAAATACGCGCCAGCAGGTAGAGCGGGCGGCGCTTGACTTCCTGGAAGATATAGCCGACGTACACGCCGATGAAGCCCATCGAGATCATCATCGTCCCGCCGACCACCAGTAACATAAACATGAGCGAGCTCCAGCCTGGCGCCAGGCTCTCCGGTCGGCTGAACCACAAACTGAGGACGTAGATCACTTCGGCGGCTGCCAGCAATAAGAAAAGCACACCCAGCAGGATAATGACGTACAAAGGCAGGAGTGAAAAGGAAAAGATGGCATCGGTCGAGAGGCGGAGCATTTTCGCCAGCGAATATTTGCTCTTCCCGCCTAACCGCGGCGGCTGATGATAAGGCAGGATCGCCGTGCGGTAGCCCATCCAGCCGACCATGCCGCGCAGAAAACGGTGTACTTCGCGCATTTCGCGCAGCCCGGCTACCGCCTTTTGCGAAAGGAGACGGAAATCAGCGCCGCCGGGCAGGATTTGGATATCGCTGATGCGGTTGAGCAGGCGGTAGAATAGGGCAGAGGTACTGCGCTTGAAAGGAGATACGCCGGGTTCATCCATGCGCTGGGTCAAGACGATCTCGTAACCGGTCTCAGCCAGTTCCAGCATGGGGGTGATCAATTCGGGCGGGTGCTGTCCGTCGGCGTCGAGGGTGATGATAAAATCGCCATCTGCCAGGTCCAAACCGGCGGTGAGCGCGGCTTGGTGTCCAAAGTTGCGGCTGAGTTCGATCACCACCACGCGTTGATCGCTGTCGGCGATCGACTGCAGAACATCCGAGGTCTTATCTTTGGAACCGTCGTTGATATAAAAAATGTGAAAATCATACGGCAGCGGCTGCAGGGCGCGGCTGAGCTGTTCGTGAAAAGCGGAGATAGCTGCTTCTTCGTTGAAGACCGGTGCCACAATGCTGACGATGCGCCGTGCAGGCAAGGATTCCTCCAGTTTAATCTACGGTCAAAGTTTTACTGAGGTTGCGCGGGAAGTCGGGATCGTTGCCGCGGGCAAGACTGAGATGATAAGAGAGGATCTGCAGGGGCAGGACGCCGATCAGGGCGTTGATTTCAGCAGAAGGGCTAGCGGGCAGGGTGATCACCTTGCTGGCGTTGCTTTTCAGGCGCGAATCTTCCTCGCCGATGGCGATGGCACAGCCGCCGCGGCAGGTAACCTCGTTGATACCGCTGACGATCAACGGCACATCTTTCGGTCCGCTGACGAAAAACACCGGATACCCTTGACTGACAGCCGAGAGCGGCCCGTGCTTGAATTCGGTCGAGAGCATTCCCTCGCAATGGGCGTAGGTGATCTCTTTCATTTTCAGGGCGCCTTCTAGGGCTACCGGATAGGTTAATCCATAGCCGAGGCAGTAGAAGTCGTTCCAACTGTTCAAAGAGGGGAAAATCTCCATAATCTGCGGTTCAGTAGCGGCGATGGTCTGTTCGGTCAGCGCCGGAATGGTATGCAGGGGTTCGACGGATACGCCGCCGAGTTTTTGGGCGAGGTAAAGGAAGGTAAGCGCCTGGTTATAGTATGTCTTGGTTGCCGGAACGCTGATCTCATAGCCGCATGCCAGCGGCAGCGAAAATTCGCTCATCCGCATCAATGTTGAACCGATGACGTTGACCAAACCCAGCACGCCCATGTTACGGCGCTGGCTGGCTTCCAACGCGTTCAACACGTCCTTGGTTTCGCCGCTCTGGCTGACGAAGATGCCCACATCCTGATCGGTAACTGCCGGGGCGTATTGGGCGATGTACTGCGGCGCCAGCACCGGGATAGCCGTTATCCCTGCCAGACGGCTGAAGTAAATCGATCCAAGAATGCAGGCGTGGTAGCTGGTCCCGCAGCCGATCAGGTAGAGGTGGCGGGCAGATTTGATCCGTTGAATCACCCGTTCAATCTCGCGGTTCTTATCCAGCAGATGCAGCAGTTCGCCGCTGACGGTAACCTGCTCGTGAATCTCTTTCAGCATAAAATGGGGATAGCCGCCTTTTTGGGCAGCTTCCATGCTTTCTTGAACGATCTCAGGCTCGCGCTCTATGCGGCTGCCATCCTCCACCCGCCGCAGTTCGATCTGGTCGGCAGAAAAGATGACAATCTCGCCATCCAGGATGCGCAAGATTTTGCGGGTCAGCGGCAGGATCGACGGCAGGTCGGAGGATACGCAGATCGCGCCCTCGGCAATGCCGGCATCCTCAGCTTCTACCCCACCAAGAATCTCGGCGGAATAGGCGAGGGCGGAATGCTCCTCACCAATGACGACGACATGGCAGCCCGTGCAATGCGCCTTCGCAACCACGGCCAGGACCAGCTCGGCTCCTATCTCCACCACGAAGTGGGCTGGAACTGCCGCCTCAACGCGATCCAGGCGGCGGCACTTTCGGCGCGCCTCCCTTATCTTCCAAGATGGACGACCCTCCGCCAGCGCCACGCAGCCCGCTACAACGAAGCGTTCGCACACCTGC
>Ga0101944_10005134_pt1 | contig 15262 bp, 12 predicted proteins | sample DewCreD2012metaG_FD_75245 | JGI IMG/M metagenome (GOLD analysis project Ga0101944, IMG submission 75245) | Hot spring sediment bacterial and archeal communities from British Columbia, Canada, to study Microbial Dark Matter (Phase II) - Dewar... ...
TCACCACGACCAGACCCTCGACCGTACGACAGACGGCGCTGGGTCGATTACGAAACAGCCCCTGGCCGCCCTGCGCGAGCTGGATGCCGGTTCCAAATTTTCGGCGGATTTTCGCGGCGAGAAAATCCCCACGCTCGAAGAAGTATTCGAATCTCTGGGCAAAAAAATATTGATGAATGTGGAACTGACCAATTATGCATCCCCCTTCGATGGGTTGGTCGATGAAGTGGTCAAATTGGTCAGGAGGCATGGGCTGGAGGAGCGGGTCTTGTTCTCCTCGTTTTTTCCGACTAACCTGATTCGCGCCCGACGGTTGCTGCCCTCGGTCCCGCGCGGGCAATTGTTCCTGCCGGGCGGCTCCGGTTGGTGGCAGCGTTTTTCAGCGAAGTTCATGTCGCTTCAGGCCGAGCATCCTTTCAAGGGTGACGTGAGCGTCGCAGCGGTTCAGCGCGCCCATGCCAGGGGCCGCCATGTCTATACCTGGACGGTGAACGACCCGGATGAGATGAAATCCATGCGCGCTTTGGGCGTGGATGCTATTTTTACCGATGACCCGCTGTTGGCAAATGAGAGTTTCCTTCGGTAGCGTTCATCTGCAAATTCATGCGGATATTTGGAGAAATTTATAGCGTGAAGGGAAGGACTTTTTGGGAAATGGCGTTTCGCTGGCTGGTGCTGATTGCAATGTCAGCCACAGCCTTTTCGCCCGTGTTTGCGCAAAGGCGCGACCCGGTGACCGAGCATTTAAGCAAAATGACCCCTGAGGAACGGGTCGGCCAGTTGTTCCTGGTTTCGTTTACCGGCACAGACGTTGGCCCCACCTCCCAAATCTATGACCTGATTACTAACCACCATGTGGGCGGGGTCGTGCTAATGGCTTCCAACAATAATTTTGTGGGCGAAAATACAATTCAGGCTGCCTATGAAATGATTTCCGCGTTGCAGGGGGTGGAGGCCAAGGCTGCTTTTGAGCCTGCGCAAGGCGCGGCCCCGAATGTATATGTCCCTTTACTTGTTGGCATTTCCCAAGAGGGCGGCGGCGCGTCCAACGACCAGATATTAACCGGTCTGACACCCTTGCCCGACCAGATGGCGATTGGGGCAACCTGGAACCGCGCGCTGGCGCAGGGCGTGGGCGAAACGATGGGGCGCGAACTTGCTGCAATTGGTTTCAACCTTTACCTGGGGCTTTCGTTGGATGTGCAAACCCTGACCAACCCGGCTGCCAATAGTGATTTGAACACCCGTTCGTTTGGTGGTGACCCTTACTGGGTGAGCGAACTGGGAAAAGCGTATGTTACCGGGCTCCATGACGGCGCATCTGGGCGTATGTTGGTGATTGCAAAGCATTTTCCGGGTAGTGGCGGTTCCAATCGTCCTGCCGCGCAAGAGATTTCCACTGTGCGCCGTTCACTGGATGAATTGAAATCGGTGGAACTGCTGCCTTTTTTTGCCGTTACCGGTAGGGCTGACCCCACTTCAAAAGTGGATGGCTTGCTGGTTTCGCACATCCGTTACCAGGGGTTCCAGGGCAACATTCGTGCTACGACCCGTCCCATCAGCCTCGACCAGCAGGCTCTGGGACAGGTGCTGGCCTTGCCTGAACTAGCGTCCTGGCGTGACCAGGGTGGGTTGATGGTCAGTGATAATTTGGGGACGCCCGCTGTGCGCCGTTTTTATGACCCCGAATTACGAACGTTCGCAGGTCGCTTGGTGGCGCGAGATGCCTTTCTGGCTGGGAACGACTTACTTTATATGGGTAATATTGTCTCTTCGGATGCGCCTGATAATTACACTACAATTATCCGTTCGCTGGAATTTTTCGCCCAGAAGTATAGAGAGGATACCGCCTTTGCCAGCCGGGTAGACGAGTCGGTTACTCGCATTCTGGCAGCCAAGTATCGCTTGTATGGCACGTTCGGACAGCCTATGAGCCCTCCCCTAGCATCCGACCTGGCCGTATTGGGCGCTGGACAAAGTCAGGTGTTCGATGTAGCGCGCGCCGCGGCAACGCTTATCAGTCCGGCGCGCGGCGACCTGGCGACAGTACTTCCTTCTCCGCCCGGCCAACTGGATCGAATTGTATTCCTTTCGGATTCTCGCGTGACGCGGCAATGCGCAGGCTGCAATGATATCAGTGTATTAAGCAGGACGGCTTTCCAATTGGCGGTGCAGCGACTGTATGGGCCGCTAGGTGGAGGTTTAGTAACTCCCAGTTATCTCTCTTCGTACACCTTCGATGAGTTGAATTTGATGATGAACGACAAGTCGCCTACGCCCGAACTGGCCAATGCGTTGGAGCGTGCGACCTGGGTGGTTATTTCTACGCTGGATATGCCGGAAGGCTCTGGGAGTTTATCCATCCTGCGGCGTTTCCTGACTGAGCGGCAACGGCTCTTGAGCAACAAGAAGGTCATCCTGTTCTCTTTTAGCGCGCCGTTCTACCTCGATGCGACCGATATCTCGAATCTGACAGCATATTATGGTCTGTACAGTGAATCGGAGCCGTTCATTGATGTGGCGGCGCGACTCTTGTTCCAGGAAATCTCTCCTGCTGGGTCACTGCCCGTTTCGGTGCCGGGGATTGGTTATGATTTGATTTCTGCAACTGCTCCTGACCCCGACCAGATTATCCGGTTGAGCTTGAACCTGCCGCCCGCCCTGCCTACCCCAACGGGCAGCGTAGTCACGCCAGAACCGACCAGCATGCCGGTCTTTCGCGTGGGTGATACAATTTCCTTGCGCACGGGCATTATCCTTGACCATAACCAGCGTCCCGTCCCGGATGGCACGGTGGTGCGCTTCACTTTCTCGCAGGGTGAAAGCGGCCTGTTTCAGCAGGTGGATGTTGTCACCTCGCAGGGAGTGGCAATCATCGCTTACCGCCTGGATAAGCCCGGCCTGATAGAAATTCGCGCTGCCAGCGAACCGGCCCGGGTTTCGGATACGATTCAATTGGATGTGAGCAATGAGGGTGTTTCGGTTCTGATTAGCACGCCGACCAGTGAAATCGTCCCCACGCTGACCATGACTCCCACCCTGCCTCCGCCTACTCCAACCCCCTCTCCTGTGGCCACCTCCCTCACGATGACGGGCGGATCCCCCAATGCTTGGGGCTGGTTCATGGTCGTGCTGGTCATGTTTGCCGGGACGCTATTATCGTACTGGCTGGGGACGCAGGTGGTCGAGCCGCGCTGGGCCGTCCGCTGGGCGCTGCTGGTGTTCTTGAGCGGTGTCTTGGTATACAATTATCTGATTTTGGATTTTCCGGGGGCGGGGAGTTGGTTAGCCGGACGCGGCCTGTCCTCTTTCCTGCAAGCAGTCTTGGTGGGACAGGCGGTCGGATTCATTCTCGGCTGGGTCTGGCGCTCAGCGGCTGAGGGTGGCAATCAGGCTCACGAGCAGTAACGCAGCTGAAATCCCGAACAAGATGCTTTCGGGTGGCGCGAACAAGACATCCAGCGTCGGATTGCGTTTTTGGCGCATCATCGGCCGCTGTGGCAGGTCTTTCGTCCCAAAGAGATATTGCCGGAAGACCTCCACATTGTCGGGGCGCAAGTCGGGGTGCAGTTCCATAGCCCACAGGATGGCTTTTTCGGTGCGCAGGCTGATTTCAGGGTTGATTTTGCGCGGCGGAACGAGCACCTCGGGATGCAGGAATCGCTGGCGCGCGTCTACCGGCGGCTGATTGGTGAGCAAGTGGTAGAGCGTGGCTCCAAAGGCGTAAATATCGGAACGGATGTCGGTATGGCTTTCCGAACCACCATATTGTTCGAGCGGCGTGTACAGCACCGTTCCCTGCCCCTGGATGATGGTGATGGTCTCTTCGTCGGGTGAAAGGACTTTGACCAGCCCGAAATCGACCAGTTTGAGCAGGCCTTCGGGCGTCAGTTTCAGGTTAGAAGGTTTGATGTCTCTGTGGACGATGGGCGGAGTCTGTTTGTGAAGGTAAGTGAGGGCATCGGTCAGTTGGGCAGCCCAATCTAGCACCAGGCTTTCGTCCAGATAGGTATTACGTGATTTGGCCTCCAACATCATGGTTCGCAGGTCTTTGCCTGCCACATAATCCATGACCAGGTAATCTTTGGCGTCGATGGAGAAGAAGTCGGAGACTTTGGGAAGGTTGGGGTGGTCGAGGCGCGCAAGAACAGTGGCCTCGCGCAAGAACTGGTCGCGGGCCTCGTTGAAGACCTTCTCAGGCAGGTTGCGGTCGTGTTCGACCTCCTTAAGCGCGCACTTGCGCCCCTCGAGACGCATATCATCGGCCAGGTAGATGTTTCCCATCCCACCTTGCCCAATGCGCTCACGGACGCGATAGCGTTCGCGCAGAACCTCGCCCGGTTGAATCGGGGTCGGCATTTAGATTGAATCTCCTTTTGGACGGTCTGTGCGAAAAAGTCGGCGTAGTTTCTGCACAGAATGACGGTTTTCTGCTATATTATAACAAATGAACGATTTTCATAACCAGGAAGATTTCCCGCTTTTGGTTGCCCAAACCGGCCCGCTCAAGGGTGAACGCTGGCTGATTGACCGTCCGCTGGTCATTGGGCGCGAACCCGGCTGCGAAGTATCCATCCCCGACCGGCAGGTCTCCCGTTATCACGCCCGGTTGACGCCCGGCTCAAACGGGATAGTGCTGGAGGATCTGGGCAGCAAGAATGGAACGCATCATAACGGCGCGCCGCTTTCATCTCCGGTGGTTTTACAAGATGGCGATGTCATCCATATCGCGGCGACCCAGGAATTCCAATTCCTGAGCTCCGATGCCACCATGCCGCTCCAGGCGGTCTCGGTGGGTAACGAACGGTTGAGGCTCGATATGCGCGCCCGCCAGGTCTGGCTCAACCAGGCCCAGGTAACGCCGCCGCTCTCGGCCCAGCAATTCCATCTACTCTGGACGCTGTACCAGAACGCCGGCCGGGTGGTGACGCGCGAGGAACTTGTTTCGGCTGTTTGGGGCGAGGAGCAGTCGGCAGGCGTAACCGACCAGGCGCTCGATGCCCTCATCCGCCGCCTACGTGACCGGCTGGCTGCGATGGACCCGGCGCACAATTACATTGTCACCGTGCGTGGGCATGGCATTATGCTCGATAACGCACCGGGGGACTAAAACCTGATTGCAGAGCGGGCAGGGTCAGGCGGCCCTGTCCGCTTTTTGAGTCTTTGCATGGCAACCATTTTCCAAAAACTGTCTACCCCTGAAAGGCGCGACCTTTGGCTGGCGCGCTTCTACTATTTCTCTTTCATGGGAGGCTGGGGATTTTTATTTCCTTTTCTCAACTTGTTTTATGTTGATATTGGTTTGAACGGCACGCAGATTGGCACAATTGCCTCAACCGGGGCAATTGTCGGGTTGGTTGCCGCGCCGATATGGGCGAACGAAGTCAAAAAACGTTCCCATCCTCGGCGGTTTTTGCAGGCGGCCATGCTGTTCAGCGCCCTATTTTACATCCTGATTGGCCAACAAACTGCGTTCCTGCCTATCCTCTTCTTCGCGGCCTTGCAATCTACGTCGGGAGCGGGTATCTTGCCGATGGCAGATTCAATGGCTGTGTCGGTTGCCCAGGCCAATCAGCAAGGCTATGGCGGAATTCGCCTGTGGGGGTCGCTCGGCTGGATTATGGCGGTGCCGTTCTCGGGTTGGTTGATTGAACGTTTTGGTTTCTCTGCTGGTTTTTGGGGCATCAGCGCGGCCCTGGCCATAGGGGCCAGTTTGTTGTTTTTCATTCATCCGCAGTGGTTTGCCAGCCCAGAGAGCGGGGGAAGGCCAAAGGGTGGGCTGCGATTGGCCGTCCGGCGTGTTTTGTCTGACCGCACCCTGCTTGGGTTTGCGGTAGCGCTCATCTTTGTTGGTTTCCTGAACAGCGGCGTGCTTCAGTTCGAAAACGTGTTCCTTTACGATTTAGGCGCGACCAAACAACTCATCAGCATTGCCGGGATTTTGAGCGCGATTGTGGAACTGCCTTTTATGCTGTTTGCCGACCGAATCATTCACCGTTACGGAGCGCACCGGCTGATGTTTGCTGCGTTGTTTATTAATATTTTCCTGCGCCTGGCAGTTTTGACCTTACCGGCCATTCCGACCATTATGGCAGTGCGTTTCATCGGCGGAGTCAGTTTCAGCCTGTATACGGTTTCTTTTGTTGGCCTCATCAGCGAGCGGACGGAACCGCACGAACGAGGGACGGTGCTGGCGCTGTACACCGTCACCATTGCCGGGTTGGTCAGTATCGTTGCTTCGCCAGTGGCAGGGATAATTTTCGACGTAATCGGCGCGCGCTGGTTATATGCGTTCTCGGCGACGGGCTATGTGATAGCCGCCGTGAGCATGTGGATGACGCGGCCGCGCAAAGCATAAAAAAACGCCCCGGCAATCTGACCGGGGCGTTTTCAATTTACAGCCGAAAGTCTATTTGATTCCCAGGTAACTGGCGCGCACGCGCGGGTCTTCGAGCAGTTCTTTGCCTGTGCCTTCCATGACGATTTCGCCAGTCTTCAACACATAGGCGCGGTGACACATTTCCAGCGCCAGCGAGGCATTTTGCTCAACCAGCAGGATGGTCAGTCCCAGTTCGCGGTTCAGGCGCACGATGGTCTCGAACATGGCGTCAATCACGATGGGCGCCAGGCCGAGGGAAGGCTCGTCGAGCATGAGCAGTTCTGGCTGCGACATGAGCGCGCGCCCAACCGCCAGCATTTGCTGTTCGCCGCCCGAAAGCGTGCCGCCGCGCTGATGGATACGCTCCTTCAGGCGCGGGAAGAGCGCAAAGACTTCTTCCATGTTCTTTTCGATATCCTGGCGGTTCGAGCGGGTATACGCGCCAACCAGCAGGTTTTCGCGCACCGAAAGCGGGGCAAAGATGCGGCGGCCTTCTGGCACAAGCGTAATGCCGCTGGTGACAACTTTATGGGTGTCCTTCATTAGCGGTTGACCCTTGAAAGTAATCGCGCCGCTGCTAAATGACTTGACCGCCGCAATGGTTTTCATCAAGGTTGATTTCCCGGCGCCGTTCGCGCCAATCACCGCCACGATTTCGCCCTTGTCCACATGCAGGCTGACCTGGTTAAGGGCGCGAATGCCGCCGTAATAGACGGACAGGTCGTGAATGTCAAGAAGCGCTGAGGTCGCGGGCATTTTTTCTCTCTCCCAGGTAGGCTTTAATCACGTCCGGGTTATTTTGGATTTCTTGAGGGGTTCCAACAGTCAGCAGCGACCCCAGGTTGAGGACGTAGATGCGCGAATCGCGGCACAATTCCATCACGACTGCCATGTGATGCTCGATGATGATGATGGTGTATTGCATGGATGTGTGAATTTTACGCACCAGTTCGATTAATTCATTGCACTCATCCTCGTTCATCCCGGCGGCGGGTTCGTCTAGCAGGAGCAGTTGCGGCGAGGTGGCCATGGCCCGCGCAATTTCCAGACGCCGCTGTAAGCCATAGGGCAGGCTGGAGGCGCGGGCATGGGCGTGTTCTTGCAGGTTGACCATTTCCAGCAGTTCCAGCGCTTTTTTGCGGGTATCACTCTCGATGCGGCGCGCGCGCGGGGTGCGGAAAAAGGCCTCGGCCAATGAATAACGCGGCGTACTGTGCAGGCCGAGTTCCACGTTTTCGTAAGCGGTCATCTGTGGAAATAGCCGGATATTCTGGAAGGTGCGGCTGATGCCCAAGCGGCAAATTTGGTCGGGTGATTTTCCCAGGATGTTTTTGCCGTTGAGCAGGATTTGGCCTGTGGTGGGGCGCACCGCGTTGGTAATCAGGTTGAAGATGGTGGTTTTCCCGGCCCCGTTGGGACCAATCAGCGCGACCATTTCCCCTTTTTTCAGGGAAAGCGAAACGTTGTTCACGGCGCGCACGCCGCCGAAGTCAACCGTCAGGTTGCGGATGGAGAGAATCTCGTCTGCGTGAGTGGTCATTTGATTCCTAGCCTTCCGCCGGCCCGGTTTTACGGCGGAGTTTATCCCACCCGGCGCGAACGAAATTAAGATTCATTTCCACATAGCCGAGCAGCCCTTGCGGACGGTAAATCATCACCACGACGAACAGGAAGCCGTAGATGATAAGACGCCATTCGGCCAGCGCGCGCAGGAACTCTGGGACAGCGATAAGCACGAAAGCAGTGATGAACGGCCCAATCAGCGATTGGATGCCGCCGAACACTACCGCCGCCAGCAAGTCGGAGGACTTTGTGATGGTGAAGAACGAGGGGCTGAGATACGCAAAGTAAAAGCCGAGCAATCCGCCTGCTACCCCGGCGTAGAATGCGCTAATGAAGAGCGCCATCAGTTTGGTCTTGAGCAGGTCAACGCCCATCATCTGCGCCGCGACTTCATCCTGCCCAACGGCAATACAATTTTTGCCGTATTGCGACGTGACGAACATGTGCGCGAAATAAAGCGCAAGCAAGACCGCTACGACTACCACCAGTACGGTGGTGTGGCTGGGGATATTCATGTACCCGAAGGCCGCTCCGGTTTTAATCGGGCCAATCTCTCTGGTGTTATTCAGAATCAGGCGGATGGCTTCCGAAAATCCCAAGGTGGCAATCGCAAAATAGTCGCCGCGCAGGCGGCTGCGAAATGCGGGGTATCCGATAATGAAACTGCATATCCCGGCGAATGCGCCACCCGCCAGCAGGGCAATGACGAAGTGAACCCCGAATTCTTTGACCAAAATGGCGCTAACATAGCCGCCCAGCGCCATGAACCCGGCATGACCGATGCTGAACAGGCCGGTGTAGCCTGTCAGGATGGAGACCCCCAGCGCGGCGATGATGTTGATGCCGCAGAGAATGAGTATGGCGTTGATATATCCCATAATGTCACTCTCCCCTTCCTAGAGTTTCTCGTCCACGTTTTTGCCCATCAACCCGTTCGGGAAAAAGAGCAGGATGATAATCAGGAATAAGAACGAAAACAGGTCGCGGTAACTGGAGGAGATATAGCCGGAGACAAGCGTCTCCAACACGCCCAGCAGCATACTACCGACAATCGCAGCGGGCAGGCTGCCCAGTCCGCCGACGATGCTGGCGATCATGGCCTTGATGGTGACGATACCCATCATCGGAAAGACCGCATATTTGATGCCGTAGAACACGCCTGCTATCGATGACAGCACGCCGGTAATGACAAAGATGATGATTGCCACGGCGTTATTGTTGATGCCCATCAATGCAGCAGTCTGGATGTCTATAGCGCTGGCGCGGATGCCCAGCCCCCAGCGGGTACGATACAGAAACAGCCAGAGCAACGCCAGCACGCCGAAGGAAATTAAACCGGCTATCAGGTCCATCCGGCCAATCGAGACATTGCCCACAAAAATCGGCTGGACGCTTTCTACTGGGAACTTTCGGAACGTGCCGCCGAAAATCAAGTTAATGATGTTGACCACCGCCAGGTTGACGCCCATTGCTGAAATCATCATGAACAGGCGCGGGGCTTTGCGTGCGCGCAGCGGGCGGTAGGCCAAACTTTCTGAGCCGACGGATAGGATAATGGTCAGGATGATAGACAAAATCATTGCCAGCCAGAAGGGCATGGCGAGCGAAGAAATCGCTACGAAGGCCATGAACGCGCCGAAGGCCATGAACGCATCGAAGGCCCAGTTGGTAAAGTTGTAGACGCTATAGACGAGGGCGTAACCAACCGCCAACAGGGCGTATATCGCGCCGATGGAGATGCCGCTCACCAGTTGTTGGATGAATAACTCCATGCTGACTCTCTTTCCCGGTCATGGATTGCAAGATGCCTGATGTCAGAATCAAAGGGGGGTGTTTGCCGGGCTTGAGCAAACACCCCCAATTGGGTCAGCGTTTATTTCGGTTGGAAGGTTTCAAGCAGAACCCACTCGCTGTTCCGAATAGTGTTGATGAGCAGCGGTTTGTTCAACGGGTTGTGCGTAGCTGGGTCCATCGTCACTTTGCTGGTGAAGAGTTGCACGTCGGTCATGGTTTCGAGCGCATCGCGGATGGCGGTAGGGGTCGGTTCACCCTTCTTGACGGCCTCGCGGATGGCATATTCAATCGCCATCAGCGCATCCAGGCCGTAGTAGGTGTAAACATTGGCTTTCACGCCGTGCTTGGCCTCGAACGCGGCGTTGAACGCGGCAAATTCGGGCGCGTTTTCAGAGACGCCGGTCGTGACAATCGCGCCTTCCAGCTGCGGCCCGGCCATTTCGAGCAGTTCTGGAACGAACACACCGTCACCAGCCATGAACTGAATCTTCAGCCCAAGCGCTTCAGCTTGTTGAGCGGCCAGGCCCACATCTTTATATGTGTAAGCTGCCATGACCAGCAATTCGGCGCCGGAATCTTTAATTTTTGCCAATTGGGCGCGGAATTCGGCATCTCCCTGGGTGTAACCTTCCTCCGCAACAATCTGACCGCCCAGTTCAACGAAATGGTCCTTAAAGAATTGGTGCAGGCCAACTGTGTACGGCGAGGCGATGTCGGTCAGCAACGCAGCCTTGCGCAGCCCCAGTTTATTGTAGGCAAAATCGGCTTGGGCATAGCCCTGGTAAGGGTCAATGAAGCACACCCGAAACATGTAGGGGTGCAATTGACCGGTTTCAGAGACGGTTACGTTTACATTCGAGGCCGTGGTGGCGACGACCGGAATCTTGGCCGCGTCGGCGATATCCGCTATCGGAATCGCCGCCGCCGACCACGACGGGCCGATTACGGCCACAACCTTATCCTGGTCGAACAGGCGCTTCGTCACAGCCACCGCATCCGTCACTTCTGAACGGGTGTCATAAACGATGAGTTCCAGTTTATAACCGCCAATGCCTCCCTCAGCATTGATTTTATCCACGTGGTCTTTCAGCGCCGGGACGGAGGCCGGGCCGACGTAGGCGTCCACGCCGGTTTGTTCGGTAATATACCCAATTTTGAGCACTTTTTCTTGCTGGCAGCCGCTAAGCAGGCTCATCAGCAAAACAAGCGCCATCAAAATCAGCCCGAACTTTTTGGTGTCTAACAACCTTGCCTTTTCCATGCTTCTTCTCCTTTGATTTGGTTGAATGAGATAACGGCAAAATGCAAACCGAAACTCGTTTGTTATGGTTACGCAAAATGTGTTTCAAATCCGTTGCCGGATGTTTTGAAAAGGCATGGGGAAATTGAGCCGCAAATGAAAAAAATCACGTTTCCATTCTAGCAATATTCAAGATGACTGTCAACCAGTCCTGACGCCTTTTTTCTCAACATTGTCAGACAACCCTAAAAAATCACCCCTTTGGGTCACGCCAGGCTGCTTGTTTTGCCGGTGGTAAAATAACTCATCAACCCAAGTTCAGGAGAAAACCAATGGCCGCCGTATTTCCCTCTGCTGAATGGCTGCAAACCTTCCAGGAGAAACTCAACTCTGATGCGCACTATGCCCAGGTCGCCGCGAAATGGGAAGGTGACATGTACTTCATCATCGAACCGGAAGGAAACCTGAAAGAGCGCATGGTCATGTATCTCGACTTATGGCACGGCCAGTGCCGGGGTGTCGAAATCGTCGATGATATTTCCAAGCATGCTCCCGCCTTTACCCTCAAGGCTGGTTACCCCAACTTCGCCAAAGTCCTGACCGGCGAACTCGACCCAATGCAGGCCATGCTGACCCGCAAACTGGATGTCAAAGGCAACATGGCAGTCATGATGCGCAGTGTGCCAATTGTGCTGGATTTCGTGCGCTGCGCCAGAGAAGTCACCAAAGAAATCCTATAATTCGCAATGCGGAATTCATTCCGCCGCAAATCTTAGAGATACTTCGAAGAAATTGGATGGCGCAAGCCGTCCAATTTTTTTCTTACGGAACATTAAGGAACATTCCCCGCTTAATCGGAGTATACTGGTCGTAATCAAACTCCCGTTTTCGGACCTTTCCCAGAGCGGACTCACCGTATCAGGTTTACCGTTATGAGCGACTTTCTCTTTACTTCGACCGAAACCGTCAAAACCCAACTTTCCCGGCAAAAATACATCGCTTCTGATGAAATCGCCACCATCGTCTATCTCGCCGAAAAACTCGGCAAGCCGCTGCTCACCGAAGGACCGGCCGGGGTAGGCAAGACCGAACTTGCCAAAGCCATTGCTGCGGCCACCGGGCGCGAACTCATTCGCCTGCAATGTTACGAAGGACTGGACGAGTCCAAGGCGCTCTACGAATGGGAATATTCCAAGCAGCTGCTCTATACCCAACTGCTGCGCGATAAACTGAACGAAACGCTTGGCCAGGCCGAATCGCTCTCCGAAGCCGCCGACAGGCTGGCAGCCGAAGAAGATGTCTTCTTCTCCACCCGATTCCTGCTCCAGCGCCCGCTCTTGCGCGCTATTCTGAGCGAGCAACCGGTCGTCCTGCTCATTGACGAAATCGACCGCGCCGACGCGGAATTCGAAGCCTTCCTGCTCGAAGTGTTGAGCGATTTCCAGGTCTCCGTGCCAGAACTCGGCACGCTCGCCGCCAAACACCGTCCCTTCGTCATCCTGACCTCCAACAATACCCGCGAGTTGAGCGAAGCCCTCAAGCGCCGCTGCCTGTACCTGTTCATTGACTACCCCGACCTGGAAGCCGAACTGGCCGTCGTGCGCCTGAAAGTGCCGGAACTCAACCCCAAACTGGCCCGCCAGGCCGTCGATTTCGTCCAGCGACTGCGTAGGGGCGATATGCGCAAATCGCCCTCCATCAGCGAGACGCTCGACTGGGCCCATGCCCTGGTCGCGCTGAATGCCAGCAGCCTCGACAAAGACACCCTCGAAGATACGCTCTCCGTCCTCCTAAAGCACGAAGCCGACCTCCAAAAAGCCAAACGTCAGTTCATCGACCCCCCACCGCCCCGACCGAGTCCCGACGAATTCCGGCGGTTTTCGGGGAATTGAGTGTGGTAATTTGTAATTGTTCATGCGGAATATCAAATGACCACTCCCCAATTACCATTTCCCAATCGCCAATAGCCCCTATGGAAAGCCGCATTTTACAGTTAATCTCCGCCCTGCGCGCCAGCGGCGTACGCATTAGTTTGGCTGAAAGCGCCGAGGCCTTCTCCGCGGTCGATTTGATGGGAATACAAGACCGCGAGCAGTTTCGCCTGTCCTTGCGCGCCACGCTCATCAAAGACGCGCGCGACATCCCCGTCTTCGAGAAACTCTTCCCGCTCTTTTTCGGCTCCGGCCAGCCGCCGCTGATGGGCGGCAGCCCATCCGACGAATTGTCTCCCGAAGAAGCCGAAATGCTTGCCGACGCGCTGCGCCAGTTCACTGAAAACTTGCGCGAGCGCATGGAACGCCTGATGAACGGCCAGCCGCTCAGCCGCGAGGAACTGGAGCAGCTGGCCCAAATGGTCGGCCTCAACAATACCCAGGATTTGCGCTACCAGAACTGGATGGCCCAGCGCATGATGCGCGCCCTGGCCTTCCCCGAAGTGCGCGAAGCCCTGAAAGAACTCATGGAACAACTGGCCCAAATGGGCATGAGCCGCGAACGAGTCGAGCAGTTGCGTGAAATGATTCGACAAAACTTGCAAGGGTTGGAGCAGCAAATCAACCAGTTCGCCGGGGAACGCATCGCCGAGAACCTCAGCCAGCAGCCACCCGGCGAGACCGCCGATAACCTGCTCAACCGCCCCTTCCGCGCCCTGTCGGATGCCGACAAAAAAGCCATCCAGCGCGAAGTGCGCCGCCTGGCTGCCATCCTGCGCACCCGCATCGCCCTGCGCCAAAAGCGCGCCAAAACCGGCCAGCTCGACGCCAAGGCCACCATCCGCGCCAATCTCAAACATCACGGCGTCCCGATGGAAATCCGCCACAAAGACCGGGCGCGCAAGCCGCGTATCGTGGTACTTTGTGACATCAGCACCTCGATGCGCTTCTGCTCAGAGTTAATGCTGACTTTCTTATACGCCCTCCAGGGTCAGGTTCACAAAACCCACGCCTTCGCCTTCATCGACCACCTGGAATACATCTCCGGCGATTTCAATGCCACCAATGCCGATGAAGCGATTGCTTCCGTGCTATGGCGCATGCCCTCCGGCTCGTACAACACCGACCTGGGCTGGTCGTTAAAAAACTTCAACGATGACTTCCTCGACACGCTCAACGGACAGACCACTCTGCTTGTGGTCGGCGATGGCCGCAACAACTACAACGACCCGCGTCTCGACCTGTTTTCGCTGATGAGCCGCCGCGCCGCCCGTACCATCTGGCTCAACCCCGAACCGCCCGCCCTGTGGAACGGCGACAGCGACATGCCCAAATACGCCCCACTGTGCGACAGCGTCTTCCGGGTCGGCAACCTGCGCGAACTGGCCGATGCGATAGACCATCTAATGACAGCGTAGAATAGGATTCAGACTTGCTATGGAAAGAACAACCGTCCCGAAGGTTCCAAAAACCTTCAGGGCGGTTGTTGTGTTGCAACGCTAGATAAACGGGAATATCCCAACCAGCAACGTCCAAATACGCAGTGGGCCGCGCTGTGCCGAAAGGTTGGGGGAGTTATTGCCCATGTCCGTCCAAAGCGATCGACCAAGACGGCGTTTTTTTTTGCACCCGCTTATCCCATCGAGGGACGCTAGGCTGTTTGTTTCTGCCTGCAACCGTTACGCACGGACACAAACAAACCTTGACACGGAATTAACCCTGCTGTCTGTTTCGATAGGTTTGAGGCGATATCCCCACTTGTTTGCGGAAGACGCGGCTGAAGTAGGCTGCATCATTGAATCCGACTTGCTTTGCAATAGCTGCAATGCTGTGAGATGTGGTGTTAAGGAGTTTTTGCGCCTGGAGGATTCGATAGCGGTTGATGTAGTCCCAGGGAGAAATGCCAAGTTCGCGGTTGAATACGCGTGTTAGATAGTCTTCGCTAACGCCAATCGCGTTGGCAATTTCCCAGCGTGAAAGAGGACGGGCATAGTGTTGATGCAGATAGGCGATGGTGCGTTTGACGAGAGCGCTGGTTTGCGGCGGAAGGGTTTCGCTGCCGAATAAAGCGCGGTTGATGGCAGAGATGGTTTCTGCTTCTGACCAGATGCCTTTGCTTTGTAACATAACGCGGGCATGATTTTCCAGGCGTTTGATATCTTCTAGGTTCAGTAGTTTGCTGCTGAGTATCACAACTGGCACGGGGCGCAGGTGTGTTTCAGCGCGCATCCGGTCAAGCACATCGGCGCCGCTCATGCCGGGCATCATCAGGTCGAGCAACACTAAAGCCGGGATTTCCGCATTCATCATCACAAGGGCTTGTTCGCCATTTTCGGCGAGTCGAATAGGATGACC
>Ga0101944_10005136_pt1 | contig 15259 bp, 9 predicted proteins | sample DewCreD2012metaG_FD_75245 | JGI IMG/M metagenome (GOLD analysis project Ga0101944, IMG submission 75245) | Hot spring sediment bacterial and archeal communities from British Columbia, Canada, to study Microbial Dark Matter (Phase II) - Dewar... ...
TGGAATGGAGGGCAACGAGTAAACGAATGCGCGAGTCTCGGAATAGCCGGCAAACTCCCGTCGCAGCTGCTGCATGATGGCCGGAATCCTCATAGCTTCAGACGTGCGTTCATCCCAGGGTTTCAGGGTCATGACCAGGGTGGCGGCATCCGAGCTGAAGGTGTTGGTCATGAGATTGAAGCCGCCCCAGCCGAGGACGGTCTGGATGCCGTTGACCTTGGAGGCGAATTGCTCGGCCCGTGTCAAGATGACATCCGATCTCTCCAGGGAGGCCCCCGGCGGCAGGTTGAAAGTGGCAAAGATGACTCCCTGGTCTTCCTCGGGGACCAAACCGCCCGGAAGGGTTTGCAGCAGGCGGCCGGCCCCATAATACACTGCCGCGAGAAGTAGCAGGGCCACCACCAGGCGCCGCATGAGGAACCTCACCCCATTGAGGTAGCCGGAGGTGCTGAGATCGAACAGCCGATTGAATTTGCGATTGAAGGCCGCCAAGGGTCCCCTGGAATCTTTTTTGGGGCGAAGGATTTTAACGCACAGCGCCGGGGTGAGGGTCAGGGTCACCAGGATGGAGAGGAAGGCGGCAAAACACAGGGTGATGGCAAACTGCCGGTAAAGCTGACCGGTGATGCCGCCGAGAAACAGGATCGGAACATAAACTGAGAGGAGCGCGCAGGCCACCCCGATGATCGGCCGGGTGACTTCGTCCATACTCTTCTTCGTCGCCTCGAGGGGGCTCAAGCCTCGCGCCATGTGCGCCTTCACAGCCTCGACGACCACGATGGCATCGTCCACCACGGAGCCGATGGCCAGGACCAGTCCGAACAGGGACAGCGTGTTGATGGACAAACCCAATGCCGCAAAGGCGGCGAAGGTGCCCACCATGGGCACCGGCACGACCAGGCAGGGAATCAAGGTGGCGCGGAAGTTTCCCAGGAAGATCAGCACCACCAGCATGACCAGACCCAGGGCCTTGAATATCGTAAAGACCACTTCCTTCAGTGCAGCCCGCACGAACAAGGTGTTGTCGTAGGAAACCTCATATTCCAAACCCGATGGGAAGCTTCTTTCAGCCTCCTCCATGAAAGTCCGGACCCTGTTGGCCACGTCCAGCGCGTTGGCCCCCGGAAGTTGATAGATCACCATGGTGGTGGCCGATGTGCCGGCCCGTCGGGAAAAGGAGGTGTATCTTCGGGCGCCCAGCTCGGTTCGGGCCACGTCCCGCAGGCGCAAAATCGAGCCATCCGGCTGCGTGCGGACGATGATATTGGCGAATTCCTCCTCGTCTGTCAGGCGTCCCTGCACATCGACCGAGTACTGGAAGTTCAACCCTGGCGAGGCGGGCGGTTGACCGACCTGGCCGGCGGGGGCCTGAAAGTTCTGGTCTCGCACTGCCTGGGCCAGATCCCTGGCCGTGAGTCCCAGCCTGGCAAGCTTGTCGGGCCGGACCCACAGCCGCATGGAATACTCCCGCTCACCAACGATGGCGATGTTGCCGACCCCATAGATACGACTGATGCCGTCATAGAGATTCAGCGACGCGTAGTTGCTGAGGAAAAGATCGTCAAAGGTGCTGTCGGGGGAATAAAGGGACAGAACGATCAGCATGTCCGGCGAGGCTTTCTGCACGGTGATGCCGAAACCCGTCACCTCGGGCGGCAGTGCCCGGTCAGCCCGGCTGACCCGGTTCTGGACGTCCACCTGGGCGATATCGATGTCGGTGCCCACAGCAAAAGTGCAGGTCAGAAAGTAGCGGCCGTCGCTGGTGCTGTTGGAGGACATGTAGAGCATGTTCTCCGCCCCGTTCACCTCCTGCTCGATGGGGATGGCGACGTTCTCCTCCACCACCCGGGCGCTGGCCCCGGTATAAAAGGTTTCGACGGTGATGGTGGGAGGGCTGATCGGCGGGTATTGCGCGATGGGCAGGCTGAAAATGGCTACCAGCCCGGCAATGACAATCACCAGGCCGATGACAATGGCAAAGATGGGCCGGTCGATGAAGTACTTGGACACTGCCCTCAGCCTCCTTTCTTTTCGAGGCCGGCAGATTCCAGCGCGGGAGCCACTCTTTCGCCGGGAATGGCACGCTGAAGACCGTCCACCACCACCCGTTCACCGGCGGTGAGCCCTTCATTTACAATGAAATAGTCCTGGTAACGGCCTCCCAGCGTGACAGTGCGCAAGGCGACCTTGTTGTCGCTTCCCACCACGAGAACGCTCTGCACTCCCTGCCTGATCTGCACCGCCCGCTGTGGCACCAGGAGGGTATCCGGCCGCTGCTCCAAAACAACCCGGATACGACCGAACAGGCCGGGCCGCAGCAGCCGACCGGGGTTGGGAAAACTCGCATACACGTTCAGCGTGCCGGTGGTCAGGTTTAGAGCGCGGTCCACAAAACTGAGCTCGCCGCGAAGCGGGTAGACGGAATTGTCGGCCAGGATCAATTCAAAGGGTGCGGCCTTCTGGCCCGCCGGGAACGGTATTCCTTTCTCGAGCATGTGGGCTCGGTGAAGGTAGTCGGCTTCACTGATGCTGAAGACAACTCTCATGGGGTCCCACGAAGAAATCGTCGTGAGAAGGGTCTGATCCCGCGAAACCAGGTTGCCCACCGCAACCTCTTCCTTGCCGATGATGCCCGTGATGGGAGAGCGTATCTCGGTGAATTTGAGATCCAGCTCGGCCCTGTCAACGCCGGCCTTGAACCGATCAATGGCGGCGCTGCCCTGCTCAACCGCTGATTCGGCATTGTCCAGGTCAACCTGAGGGGCGGCATCTTCAGCCACCAGGGGCTTCAGGCGCGCCACGTCCTTCTTGGCTTGTCTCAAGGCCGCCTGGGCCTGTGCCAAAGCGGCCTGGGCCTCCTGCAGGGCCGTCTTGTAAGGCCGCTGATCGATAACAAACAACAGTTGCCCGACCTTTACCTGGCTGCCTTCCTGGAACAGGATCTTTTCCAGGGCCCCCCCCACCTGGGCTCGTATTTCCACGGTTTGGCGGGCCTCGGTACGGGCCACGTAATCCCCGACCATGGGGACGGTTCGTGAAATCACCGGTGCGACCACAACCTCGGGAGGTGGACGATCCCGCACCATTTCCGTCTGCTCCTTGGACCCACAGGCGCCGGCAAAAAGCAGAAAGACCATCAGGCCGATTTGTTGAAGGGAAAACAGTCTCTGCCAGCCAGTGAGCCATCGGGGCTTATTCATGCATAACCTCTCGCAACAGGTGGTCCGCATGGACATCGCATCCTTTGATCAGCGGAAGTCGCCTTTTCACTCGTTTCGAAAAGGATCCTTTGTGGCTCCAGCCAGAGACTGCGACAGCAGGCAGGCCGTTCATGTAATGTGCTCCATGTGACGCTACCAGTTCGAGATTGGGTCGACATCCTCAATATCCTGAGCCTTGACTTTGTCCAACGGTCGCGTGGTGAATCGTCCCCCCGGCTTGCCGAAGTCGATCTTGGAGGTATCCACCTTCCGCACGCGTCGGTTGTGCTGCGTATGGTAGTACATCAGGCCGTCCCTGGTGTCATAGACGGAGGTCCAGAGGGTGGCACTCCGCATCTTCGAAGTGTCACCCCCGTGCTCGGCTCCTTCCGCGGCGCCGAGGGGGATGTTGAAATTGTCGAGAACGCGGAACATCTCGTACATGGTCTCCGGCCCGTCCACCGTCTTTCTCGCCGTCACCGTGAAGGCGACGGCACGGATGAATCGCGACGGAGGGGTGAAGTCACCCGGCAGGCCGATCATGCCGCTTCCGGCCCCGAGTGGCCTGAGCTCCAGTTCTTCGATCCTCTTGCCGGGCAGGGAAACCGGGGAAAGATTGATGTAGTTGCGCAGGTTCGTGGTATGCCAGTCATATGTCGGCGCGTTGGTCAAGACACCCAGCGGAGCGTCGGTGATCACCGTTTTACCGCCAAGAAACTCGATCACGATTTGACTGCCGGATGAATCGACAACGATGAAATGGATTGGCGCCGGAAAGCCCAGGGCGGGCTCCACCACGGGCACCACGCGAACCTTTTCCAACGCCTTTCGAACATCACTCACTGACGAACACGTTGTCAGGATGAACTGCCCGACATCGGTGGGCGCCATGGATTGGCCGGCCTTCCCGGGGTCGTACTCGGTGTATTCGGCGAAGCCCGGATGGTAGAGGAGACCGAGCGCAAGCCCCTTCTCATTCATCCCGTCGGCAAGTACTTCTCTCTTGAGCATGTCAATCCCGACAACCCCATATTGAGATTGCCACCTGAGACCGGGCTTGCCGTCGGGGGTCTGACCGGTGAAATCGTGTCCGCGCGGAATAACGAGGATGCGACCGTCAAGGTCGAACGCACCCCACTCCATGGTGCGGCCGAAGAGCAAGGCGCCACCCTCGGCCTTGAGAGTGATCGCCGTGCATGCGAAGCCGGGCGTCACTCCGTTCACAACCGGCAAGACCGCGAGGACTGTAAGAAAAGCACGGGTAACGAGTACTTTGCTCCTATTATTCATGGCTTAAAGCTTCCTCCCGCTTTCTTCGGTTAACGTTTCATTCAACAGGTTTGACCGCGGGAAGTTCATTGTCCCCGTTCAAGACTGATTTCCCCATCGACGGGTTGACGATGTTGTTCTCGTTTTTCATGAAACCGTTATTCCCGCAGACGGCGATTGACCAGAAAGCTCCCTTGTCAGGGGCCTCGCATGTTGCTTGGTGGCAAATATTGGAATCATGACGAATGCCATCATTGACAGGATGCAGCTGGCTTGGGCGAACCTCAGAGTGCAGCGGTCTACCGATCCGTCGAGCTTCGCACCACATGCCTGCGCGTAATGGACCCGGAAATTGTCGACCTTGGGAAGCCGCAGAGCTGAGCTTCCTTAGCGATTGAAGGCGCCTGCGGCACCAGCTCGCTTTCCATTCGGCTTCTCTCTTTCGGTTGCTCAATGGATCAGCCCTGGGAGCCATCGCCGGATCAAAGGCCCCGGAGCTCGTTTGGGGCTTCACCATTCCCGCTCGCCCCCCTTTCCAGAGACACCCTCGCATTGGGAATGAACCGCAAAAACTTAAAGAACTCTACTGACAACATCTGTGCCAGCAGGATCGACATGAGGCTTATGAAGGTACGGTAGTGATCCACTCACTATTTGGTGGGAACCGGAGCTCGGAGGACGTCGCGCAACCGTGCCCATATATGGTCAATTGCCCATATATGGGCACAAGTGGAGGAAGGAATCGATCCTTAAGACCAAGAAGGATGGAGGGCATCCAAGGCTTGTGAATGGCCAGTCCCTTGATGCTGGCCAGCAGCGTATCGCTCTTCAGTCCAGGAATCTTGGCGGCCCCATCCTTGCACTGAGGACATGCGCCTTTAGATACCTGATGGTGAGGCACTCATTCATCAACCCTCGGGAAAGGATGACCCATGACGCGTTCCCGCAGCATTCCCTGGCGGCTGGCTCTTCTGACGGCCGCGGCGGTCTTGTTGGTGCTGAACGGCCCGGCCCGGGCACAAAAGGACTTCTGGCCGAAGAGACTGGAGCATCCCAAAGGCACCATCACGATGTACCAACCCCAACTGGAGGACTTTGAGGGCGACTATCTCAAGGGCCTTGCCGCCATTTCCGGCCGGACCAAGGAGATGAAGCAGCCGGTATTCGGCGCCCTTTGGCTGGAGGGCCGACTGGCCACGGACCGGGACAGCCGCATGGGCACCATTGAGCAGGTGAGAATTTTGGACGCCAAGTTTCCCGATGCCCAGCCGGAAGAGATTGAGAAATTAAAGGCTTTTCTGGAGTCGGAGGTGGCGGATTGGTCCATTCCCATATCCCTGGACCGTCTGGTGGCGGAGATGGACGTTCTCGAAAAGCGATGGGCCGGGGAGCAAGGGCTGTCAAACGAGCCGCCCAAGATCATTTTCAGAAACAAGCCTGCGGTCTTGGTGCCCATGGCAGGCGAGCCCCAGACCATAGCCATCCCCGACTCCAGGATCATGCAGGTGGTCAACACCCCTTTCACCATGCTCTTCGATCCGGTGGCCAAGGCCTATTACCTGTGGGGCGGCGGCGTCTGGCTCTCAGCCACAGAAGTCGCCGGGCCGTGGAGAGAGCTGGATCCCTTGCCCGAAGACCTGAAGATACTGGTGACGAGGATAGAGGAAAAGGTCGCGGAAAGCGCCAGGCAACAGGGCCTGGAGCCGCCGCCCCGCAAGCAGGAAGGAAGGGACGGCCCGATCCCCGAGATCATCGTCAGCACGGTGCCGGCTGAGCTGCTGGTCACCGAGGGCGACCCGCAATTCACCCGCATTGCCGGGACCGGCCTCATGTTCGCCGGTAACACCGAGAACAACATCTTCCTGGACACGGCCTCCCAGGACTATTACGTGCTCATCTCCGGCCGCTGGTTCAAGACCAGGTCGCTGGCTGACGGCCCGTTCGCGCACGTGGCCCCGGACCAGCTGCCGGCCGACTTCGCCAAGATCCCGCCGGACTCTCCCAAGGGCTTCGTGCTGGCCAGCGTGGCGGGCACCGTCCAGGCCAGGGAAGCGGTCCTGGATAGTCGCATCCCCCAGACCGCGGTCATCGACCGCCACCAGGCCTCCCTCACGGTGGAGTACGCGGGCGAGCCCCAATTCGACACGATCGCCGGTACGGATCTGGCGTATGCGGTGAATACCGCCACGTCCGTGTTCAAAAAGGGCACCCGGTTCTTTGCCCTGGAAGAGGGCGTCTGGTTCGAGGCCGACTCGCCAAACGGCCCCTGGCAGGTGGCCACGGCGACCCCGCCCTTTCTGGACCAGATTCCCCCCAGCAACCCCCACTATACCGCCGCGTTCGTCAGGGTATTCGATGCTGACGACGACACGGTGACCGTGGGCTACACGCCTGGTTACACCGGTTCCTTCGTGGACCGGGGCACGGTGGTGTACGGCACCGGCTTCAACTATCAACCCATTGCCACCCAGACGGTCTTCATCCCGTTTCAGGCCACCTACGGCCATTCGGCTGCCTTCGACCCCTACGTCGGCTCCTGGGGGTTCCAGCCCATGTACTACCGTCCCGCCAGCTGGCTGGCTCCCGGCCTGGTGGGCTATGGGCTGGGACTCCTCACCGGCCGGGCCATCTGGGGCCCCAATCATTCCCGCTGGGGCTGGTGGGGCCGGGGCCATTACCACCGCACCAACATCAACATCACTCACAACCATATTCACCACCGCCCGTGGAACTCCGGGAACCGCTGGCCCGCAGATCGGCCGGGTGACCGCTGGCGGGATCGGGACCGGGATCGCGGCGACCGCTGGCGCGACCGGGATCGGGACCGGGACCGCGGCGACCGCTGGCGCGACCGGGATCGGGACCGGGACCGCGGCGACCGCTGGCGCGACCGGGATCGGGACCGGGACCGCGGCGACCGCTGGCGGGATCGGGACCGGGATCGCGTCAGCGGCGGCGGCTGGACCGGCAGCCGTCCCAGACCCGATGGCAACAACATTTACAATCGACCCTGGAACCGGGGGAACCTGGCGGACCGTGGGACTGGACCGCGGCTGAGGGAGCGGCCGGAGCTGCCCGGCGATCGGCCCGCCATACGTCCGGACCGCCCCGGGGAACGTCCGACGGCAACGCCCGAGCGTCCTGCGGTGCGTCCGGATCGGCCTGGTGAAGGCCCCACGGCCCGGCCTGACCGCCGGGAAGGACGGCCGGACCGCCCGGTTGATCGGCCCGCCATACGCCCGGACCGCCGCGGGGAACGTCCGACGGCAACGCCCGAGCGTCCTGCGGTTCGTCCGGATCGGCCTGACCGGCGGGCCGACCGGCCCCAGACCCAGGTTCGGCCCGGCGGGGGCAGGAACAATGTCGTGGCTGACAGAGACGGCAATGTCTACCGCCAGGACCGGAGAGGCAACCTGCAGCAGCGCAGGGGGAATCAATGGTCCGAGGTGGGCAGGGACCGGCCCGGCCAGCGTCCCGAGGCCCGGCCGGCTCGGCCCGGCTCCCGGCCGGAGGTCTCGCGGACACCAGCAAGGCAACCCGCCGACACCGGCCGCATCAACCGGGATTTACAGGCTCGCCAGCGCGGCGACACCCGGTCGCAGAATTTCCAGCGCCGCCAGAACGCCCCCGACGTCAGTGGCGGCGGCGGCAACGTTTCCAGGCCCGCAGCCCGCGGCGGCCAGCGCGGCGACGGCAGTCGGCGCTAGCACCTCACCCAACCAACCTTGCCAGGCCAGGGGCAGGGGTCCAGGACCCTGCCCCCCTTTTTTTAGGGCGTGACGTCGGTGCATTGCGCGAAGTGCGCCGATAACGGCCTCCGGCTCGCCTCGCTTCGGCCAGATACAGTGCAGCGCAGAAAGGGGTCCGTTCTCGTCTCGTCATGCCGGCGGTCCTTAAGCCGGCTTCCAGGGCAGTCTCCGAGATTCGCACTGTCCTGCCCTCACGAGACCTTCTTGGCAGTCGCCGTGCCTCTCAGGGCATCAAGCCAGTCGAGTGCGAGGGCGGCCCCGACGCCGGCGGCGGTCGCCACGAGGACGGTCGCGAGGCAGGTGAGCGTGGCGGTCTCCGGACCGCCCAGGCCGACGACCAGCGCAAGGGCCGTGACCGGGAGGCGGTAGCCGCCGGCGATGCCGCCGGCCGCTCCCGCTGCACCCGCGAGGTCGCCCGGGACGCCGATCACCGGGGCGATGGCCCGGCCGGCGATGTCTCCGATCGCGAGGAACGGCACGAAGACGCCCCCACACCCCCCGGCCGCGACGGCCGCCGTCGTCGCGACCGCCCGCAGCAGCGCCACCCCGAGGAGGGTGAGCACGCCGATCCCGGGCACCTCGGCCCAGGCGGCGGCGCCCGCTCCCGGACCGAAGGCCGCCGTCGGCGTCGCGATGGCGCCGACGAGGAGTCCGGCCACCAGGACGACGAGACCGCCCGCCAGGAGCTTGAGCACGGGCGGGCCCTGCCACCCGCGCGCGCGATAGATCGCGGAGCCGGTCAGCGACGTGATCGTGCCCGTGACCACTCCGACCAGCAGCGCCGCCCCGATCGCCTCCAGAAAGCCGCCGGGCGCGATTTCCGGCACGTTGAGCCGGATCAGCCTCAGGTCAAACGCGCGGTTCAATCCCCAGCCGACCAGCGCTCCCAAGACCGCCGCCGCGAGCCGCGGCAGGCTCAGCGGCACCCTCCGCCGGCGGCCGAGCTCGAGAACGAAGGTCGCGCCGACGAGCGGGTTTCCGATCAGCGCGGCCACGGACGCCGCGCCGCCGCCCAGGGCCGCCGGACGGCCGAGCCGCCGCAGGAGGCCCCCGCGGCTGCCGAGCCAGGCCCCTGCCGCGACGCCGATGTGGGCAGCCGGGGATTCCGTTCCCATGGGCGCGCCCAGGCCCACCGTGGCGACGATCGCCGCGACCCGGGGCAGGGCGAGGTGCCACGGGAAGCGCTCCTCGGCGCCGGCGGTCGCCACGACGTCGGCGGTGAGGTCCGCGCGGATCACGTCACGCGCCGAGGGACGCCAACGCAGCAGGCCCGCCCAACCTCGCGGCGCCGCGATCTTGGCCTCCGGCAAGAGGGTCTGCAGCGCCTGGCCGCCACGGTAGCCCTGCAGGATCGCCACCGAGAGAGTCAGACCCACGAGAGGCGCCACGATCAGCACCCACGTGTCCTGCGTGGCGAGGGCCCCGAGGAGCTCCTTGATGAGCAGGGTGACGAGCACGGCCGCGGCCGCACCCGCCAGACCTCCGACCGCTCCGCCCAGAGCGAAGATGCCGAGCGAGCTGGCGCCCAAAGGGTCGTCGGAAGGCGTCGGTTCGGTCATCTCCATGTCTCTCCTCCATCGGCCGAGAGGCGCTCCCGGCCGCGCACCCTCGAGGTTACGACTAGGAGGCTGTCCGAGAACACCTCGTTGTCATTTCGAACGGAGCGCAGCGAAGAGAGAAATCTTAAAGAGTCGAGGTGGTACTGCGAGCGAGATTTCTCGCTATCGCTCGAAATGACAGTTCTCGGACAACCTCCCAGGCGGAGCCGGCGACCACGGCTCGAAGACGCGCCCGGCCCTCCTGACCCTGTCTTGCAAGCATCAAAGTCTCAAAAACCGGATGACGCTTGATTGGTGAATGGATTGCAGATGCGCAACCGATGATCGATCAACAGTCCGTCCTGCATATCCTCGGAATACAAGGTCTTGCATCCCCCGAGAAGAGCGGCGGCCACAATCATTGCATCGTAGACGCTCATCCCGTAACGTTCAGCGACAACCATCCCCCTGTCATGGGCTTCAATGGTCACCGGAGCAACTGAACATACCGACCTTATCAGAGCCAGCACCTCGTTGATCTCCCCCCACGACATAGACAGCTTACGACGTGCTGCATTGGCCATCTCGTTCAGCACCTGCACACTGATCAGGCCGCCCCCCCGCACAATCATCTCGGCTCGTTCAGCCTTCTCATTGTCAGCGGATAGAAGATAGAGCAGGACATTGGTGTCGATGAAAACCTCAGGATCGGGCATTGGCATCTTCCCGATCAAACTTGAAGTCGGCCGGCATCTTTCCTCGAAACCGGCGCAGCCGGGCGAGGACGGCTTCGGTGCCGGGTTTCTTCCTCACTTCAAAGACGCGTTCATCCGCGATCACCACTTCAATTTCGTCGCCCTCGCGGAGCTTCAGCGCCTGGACCACCGAGGCGGGCAAGCGAATGGCCAGGCTGTTACCCCATTTCGAGACTCGCATGATCATCTCCTTCCAGATATACAGTTTAAAGATGTATATCCTTCGCGTGCATTCGAGTCAAATTGGGGAGCGGGAAGTTCGTTATTCGAGCTCGCGCGGCATATTCGCGTCCTCGTTTGCAAGTGCCTTTGCAGACAGGAAGGGATGGTGGAGATTTACGGCTTGTGGATGCCCAGCTTCTTCATGCGGGCCAGCAGCGTATTGCGCTTCAGTCCGAGAATCTCGGCGGCCCCATCCTTGCCGCTGACTTTCCAGCCGGTCTGTTCAAGCACCCGGCTGATGTGCTCGAGCTCAACGTCTTGCATGGTTTTGGGTGCCGACGGCAAATCCTTCGACGGCGGCTTCAATTCATCCGCCAGCCGCAGCTTGGGACCAGAGGAGACAATCACCGCTCGCTCGATCACGTTCTCGAGCTCCCGAACGTTGCCGGGCCAGGAATAATCCTGCAGGGTCGTCATGATGCTTGCCGGAATCTGCTCAATGGACTTGCCCAGCCTTTTAGACACTTTTTGAGTGAAGAACCTGGCGAGCAAGGGTATATCTTCAACCCGTTCGCGCAAAGGCGGCACCGTGATCGGAAAGACGTTCAGGCGGTAGAAGAGATCTTCTCTGAACTGGCCCTTGCGTACTTCATCCTGCAGATTTCGGTTCGTGGCGGCAAGGATCCGCACATTGACCTTGATTGTCCGGGAGCTCCCCAGTCGCTGGAACTCCCCGTCCTGGAGCACTCCCAGCAGCTTGGCCTGCAAGTCCAGCGGCAGTTCACCAATCTCGTCCAAAAAGAGAGTGCCGCCATCGGCAATTTGGAACCGACCCAAACGGGCCTGGGCACCTGTAAAAGCACCCCGCTCGTGCCCGAAGAGCTCGCTTTCGATGAGGTTTGCAGGCAAGACGGCACAGTTCACTTTCACCAGGGGGCGTTTCTCACGCAAACTCGCACGATGGATGGCCCGGGCTACCAATTCCTTACCGGTACCCGTTTCGCCAAGAATCAGAACAGAGGTATCTGAAGCAGCAACCTGCTTCACCTTGAAAAGAACGTATTGGAAGGCGGCACTATGGCCTATGATATTGCTGAAATTGTGCTCCAGCCTGATTTCCTCCTGCAGGTAGCTGCTTTCGGCCTCCAGTTGATTCTTCAGCTGCTCGATCTGCGCGTAAGCATCCTGAAGGGCGGTTTCCGCCTGTTTTCGTTCAGTGATATCGATGTAGGTGACGATGACTCCACCCTGGGGGATTCTGAAGGGAACGACTCTCATCCAGAACCAGCGTTTTTCAGCCGGAGAGCCACCGGGATACTCCATTCCGAATTGCTCACTGGCTCCCTCGGCCACGGACTGTATTCCTTCCAGCGCGGTTTGGGCCAGCTCGGCGCCATTGGCGGCGCTTCGGCGTAAAACCTCGAAGTAATTGCCGCCGACCGCGATTGGATCTGAACATTGCCCATTGATTTCGCGGGCGAATCGCATCCAGCTTTCATTCACATCCAGAATATTTCCCTCGCGGTCCATGACGGCAAGGTGATATTCAAGAGAGTCCAGTACAGACCGTGTGAATTTTCTACTTTGAAGGAGAGATTCATCGGACCGTTTGCGCGCAATGGCATTGGCGAAGACCTCAGCCACCAGCTTATACCGGCGCGTCAAGCCGTCCGGCCATTCTCTGCGGTGTCTCAGCATCGCCATGGTCAGCAGGCCCAGGGCCGACTGACCCGCCGCAACGGGAATCAGAACCCCTGACAGGACGCCCTGAGAACGGAAGTAGTCCTTCTCTGCCCCGGTTTCATCGGGCAGTTCGTCAGGATGGGAAAAAATTATCATCTCCCCATTGTGGATCTTCTGTCTTGCCCACGTGTACCGGCTCCAATCAATCTCTAAGGGAGGCGCGGCAATATCGGAGCCTGTGACTGAGTGAAAAGCGGTGAGCATTTGGGTGCTTGCGGAGATTTCAAACAGACTGACCCGATCCACTTCAAGATGACTCGCGATGGTTTCCAACTCCCGCCTTATTTCGAAATCCACCTGATCCGGGGGCAGGTTCAAAAACCGGGCCGACAGCCCAGACAACATCTCCTGAAAGCGCAATTCATTCTCGAGTGAGGATTCGGACTGCCGAAGGCGCCTTCGCTGCACCAGCAGAACCGAAACAGAGCCATATCCAACCGCTATGAGCAGAATGGCGACGATGATGTAATCGCGGTAGTGTTGCCAGGGTGTCAAGGTTTTAAACCATAGGATGGCGCCGGGAGGCAAACGGTCTTCACTGATCCCCCAGCGCTGCATCTGGCGCCAATCGAACATCGCCTTATTGAGAGCACTTACGGGAAAAATGTCCACCGGGGGCTCGCCTTTCAGAATGCGAACGGCAATGTCGGCACCTCTTCTCCCCTCCATTTCGGCGCTGAGCAGGCTGCCGCCAACAATCCCCTGCCCAAGATAGGAATCGAGAACACCGAATACGGGAGCGTTGGCTTTCTCGGAAACGGCACGCACGAAATCTCTCGACATAAAGGAGGCTCCCTCGGCATCCCGAGTGAAGACCGTGTAAAGGATTGCCGAGTTTTTCGGCAACCGGGCAACTCTTTCAAACAGGTCTTCGTTGCCGATATCGCCAACATAATGGATTTCAAGAGGTCCCTTGTACTGCTGCAGTGCCTTCCGCACCACGCTTTCCGCTGAACGGTCGGTCTCCGAAGAGCCCGAAATAACATAGAGATGGCGAGCTTCAGGGATCAATTCCTCGACAAGTCGTACGTTGCCCTCGATGTCGGCACCCCAAACAAGAGACGTCACGTGGGGTTTCAAGGAATCCAGCTGCAATGTTTTCGGGTCGGCCGAGATCATGACCATCGGCATATTCCCGAACAAATCCTCGCCGTATGTGATCAAAAGGCTGGCTTCCTCATCCCCCATGCCGATGACAAGGTCCAGTGGGGGGTGGGAGTATTTGTAGCGGAAGAATTCGATCAGCTTCTGACGGTAAGCTTCGTCATCTCGATGCAAAAGGTCAGCATACTCGATGTGCAGGTCGATGGGATAGGGTGACTGTGACTCAAGGCTCGTGCGCAGGCTTTCGACCACACGATTCGACCACGATACACCCGCATGGGAAAGGGCAATCAGCAAAACCCGCTTAGGAAGCATATTTTGGGCGTCTGCAGCATACGCCGAAGAGCTTGCGGCCAGCCACGCCGAACACAGCAAAAGGGTTATGCTTTGAACTCTTCGCATGTTCAGGATTCTTCGCCAACCCGCAACAAAGGCAGGGGAAACAACAGCACCAAGCCATTGCCGCACTGCCATGATTTGAAGCTCGCGGCAGCCCGCCCAGGTGAAAAACGAATCTTCCATCACGAACGTACCGAAAGCAACTCCTGTTGCCAATCCGCACATTATTTATATTTGATTTAATATCTATAATAAGGATCAACTGAGTCTTTTTCAATCACTCTTTTAGTGCTGCATTCGATCAACACAACAGAGTGTCCACCGCTCGAGCCGTCATTCCGGCAGTCTGCAAGCCGGAATCCACGAGAGGAACTGGATGTCGGCTTACAGACTGCCGGCATGGCGAGTGCCGACGATGGACATCTTAATCCATGGAGCTTTTGATTGAACCGATTCTCCTGGATCCAGCGGTGCCCATATATGGGCATTTGGCCATATATGGGCACCGCTGGATGACATCCTCCTGCCTCAACATGGCATAAGATATAAATAAAAACCAACAAGTTAGCCTCAAAAGCCGCACATCGGCCCTGTCGGCACGGATCTTGACTGTTTGGATGGAAAACAAAGGGTGGAGCCATGAGCTTCAGTCGAACGCCGGACCATGCTCTGAATCATGACGACTTCCTGCAGACCGATTCAGCCATCAATCCGGGCAAACGCGGTGGGCCGTTCTTCAACATGAAGGGCGAGGTGGGCAGAGCCCAGGAAAGAGCAGTAAGGGGCGGTGAGGCAGTCACCGGACCAGGTTGAGCCTTCGCGGGATGAAGAGCTAGCTCCGGAAGTCGGAGAATTTCGCCATTTGTGCATGCTGAGTCTGGTGGGGCGGGCGTTGGTGTTGAATTCCGTGAAGACCTGCCGGTGCTTCCTTTCATGGACGGGCTGGTCAACGGGCTGAGGGATCTGGAGGGAGTGCCATGCACCTTATGAAGCGCTGGATGATCATCCTGGCAGCCGTGCTGCTGTCCGCAGGCGGTCTTTATGTCTTACTGGGGGTGGTTTTCACCAACTTCCTGGTGGATGTTTGGTGGTTCAATTCCCTGAACTACGGGTTTTACTTCTGGCAGCGGCTGCTTTACCGATACCTGGTGCTTGCGGGATTCACCCTGTTGTTTTTCCTGATCACTTTTTCCAATTTTTGGGTCGCCGCACGGTTTGTCGGCAAAGCGGATGGAGAGGAAGCCGAGCCAGGCTCGACAACAAACTCCCGGCTCCAGCGTGTTATCGATCGGTTCCGCCGACGGTCGCCCAAGTTCACCGTTTTGTTTTCCCTGGTTATTGCCGTTTTTCTCGCCCTTCCGCTCTACCGGCATTGGGAAGATGCCCTGCTCTATCTGCTC